>ERZ772766.347-NODE-347-length-27641-cov-7.135177_pt1 | contig 27641 bp, 28 predicted proteins | sample MGYA00511379_ERZ772766 | MGnify/ENA primary metagenome ERZ772766 (study PRJEB29015, sample SAMEA2737895) | human oral metagenome | biome: human oral; feature: human-associated habitat; material: dental | place: China | collected 2116 ...
ACGAATTCGAGCGTCTCTACACGAAATACGAGCAAGACCCGAATATCCGCAAGCGTACCTTGTCGGCTACCGATTTGTTCTCCACGCTGATGCAGGAACGCGCCGGAACGGGACGCATCTACATCCAAAACGTTGACCACTGCAACACACACAGCCCGTTTGACCCGCGCGTCGCGCCCGTGCACCAGTCCAACCTGTGCATGGAAATCGCCCTGCCGACCAAACCGCTGGACAACATCAACGATCCGAACGGTGAAATCGCCCTGTGTACCCTATCCGCCTTCAACTTGGGCGCATTGGACAGTTTGGCCGAGTTGGAAGGGCTTGCCGATTTGACTGTGCGCGCGCTCGACGCGCTGCTGGATTACCAAGGCTATCCGGTCGAGGCCGCCCGCCGCGCCACCATGAACCGCCGGCCTTTGGGCGTGGGTGTCATCAATTACGCCTACTATCTGGCGAAAAACGGCGTCCGTTACAGCGACGGTTCCGCGCTCGGCCTGACCCACCGCACCTTTGAAGCCATGCAATATTACTTGCTCAAAGCATCGGTGAACCTGGCCAAAGAATACGGCGCATGCCCGTTGTTTGGTGAAACGGTTTATTCGCAAGGCAAACTGCCCATCGACACCTACAAAAAAGATTTGGATGCCGTGTGCAGTGAACCTCTGCACTATGACTGGGAGAGCCTGCGCGCCGACATCGTTCGTTACGGCCTGCGCAACTCGACCCTGACGGCGCTGATGCCTTCCGAAACCAGTTCGCAAATCGCTAACGCCACCAACGGCATCGAGCCGCCGCGCGGCTTGGTAACGGTCAAAGCATCGAAAGACGGCATCCTGAAACAAGTCGTACCGGAGTTTGAAACCCTGAAAGATGCCTACGAAACGCTGTGGCAGCTTCCCGATATGGACGGATACTTGAAATTGGTCGGTGTGATGCAGAAGTTCGTGGACCAGTCGATCTCCGCCAATACGCGCTACGACCCTGCCTCCTTCCCAGGTGGCAAAGTGCCGATGAAGGTCTTGTTCAAGGATATGCTGACGGCTTACAAATACGGCATCAAAACCCTGTACTACCACAATACCCGTGACGGCGCCGACGACACGCAGTCCGATATCCAGGACGACGGCTGCGCGGGTGGGGCCTGTAAAATTTAAAGCCGCCTTTTTTGCCTTAAAATTAAAAGCCGCCTAACTTGAGCGGCTTTCTTCTTACCGCCGCAACCGCTCCGCACGGCCCGGGCGGGAAAAGACAGTCAAAGGATACCCGACATGAGCAACAACCCTTCCGTCCAGCGCCCTTTCATCCACCTGCGCTGCCCTACCGAATACTCCCTCAACCACAGTTCTTTGAGCGTGAAGGACATGGTCAAGGGCGTGGGTATGCTGTCCGGATTCGGCAAGAAGGGCGCCATTGCGTTGACGGACGACCACGCCATGTTCGGCATGATCCGGATGGCCGAAGAATGCGGCAAAAACGGCGTCAAACCCGTTTACGGGGTCAACCTGCGCGTCCGCGACGAAACACTGCCGGAATACGCCCGCGATTTTGAAATCCTGGCGTTGATCAAGAACCGAGAAGGGTTTTTACGCTTATCGGAACTGCTGTCGGAGAACTATGCCGAAGACGTGCCGGACGGCACCGTCCGCCGCATCGACGCGGCCAAGCTGTCCGCACCGGGCGCGAACGAAAACCTGATCCTGCTGTCGGGGGCGCAAAACGGCGACGTCGGCCTTCTCTTGGCACGCAACGAATGGGGTTTGGCGCGCGAACGCGCCCGAATGTGGTCTGAAAGCTGCCTGCCGGGGGAATATGTTTTGGAGTTGCAGCGCTACGGCGACAAACGCTCGCTGTCCTACAACATCACCAACAAATCGTTAAAACTGGCCGCCGACAACGGCCTGCCGGTGGTGGCGACACACCCGATAGAGTTCTTCGCGCCGTCCGACTACACCCTGAACAACCTGGTCTGCGCCATCCATGAGAACACGACCATCCTGGCGATGGAGGAAAGCGGCCGTTACAGCCCCGACCAGTATTTTAAATCCGGCACGGAAATGGAGGCGTTATTCGCCGACGTGCCTTCCGCCATCGACAACACGCGGCGCATCGCGGCCAAATGCAATTACACAATCGAAATCGGCAAAAGCTACCTGCCGCGGTTTAAAGAGACGGAGGGCTTGAGCGAGGCGGACTTCCTGCGCGTGGCGGCGGAGCGGGGCCTAAAAAAAAGACTGGCGCAAATCCGCACCTCCCGCTCCTACAACCACGACACTTTTGACGAATCCGTTTACTGGGCGCGCCTTGACAAAGAGATCGGCGTCATTCAGGACATGGGTTTCCCGGGTTATTTCCTGATTGTTTCCGACTTCATCCGCTGGGCGAAGAACAACCGCTGCCCCGTCGGCCCGGGGCGCGGCTCCGGGGCGGGTTCGCTGGTTGCCTATGCGCTGGAAATCACCTCGCTCGATCCCATTCCGAACGGCCTGCTATTTGAGCGCTTCCTCAACCCGGAGCGCGTCTCGATGCCGGACTTCGACGTCGACTTCTGCCGCGACAACCGCAACCGCGTGATCGACTACGTCCGCGACACTTACGGCCACGACGCGGTGTCCCAGATTTCGACCTTTCTCACCATGAAATCGAAGTCGGCGGTGAAGGACGTCGCCCGTGCGATGGGCCTGCCCTTCCAGGTCAGCGACACCCTGACCAAAAATATGCCCGGAACCGACGCGGCCCCCGTGCCCGTGGCGGAAGCCTTTTACGAAACGGACGAAAACGGCAAGGTCAAGGGGACGCGCCTGAACGAAAAGATGGCCGGGCTGGCCGAGCATTTGGACAAGGCATTCTTGAAGTCTTCGCCGTACAAGGTGGCCGACGTGGTGCGCTACGCCGCGCGGATGGAAAAACAGGTCAAAGCCGTCGGCATGCACGCCGGCGGCGTCGTCATCGCCCCGGGACGGATATCGGATTTTTCGCCCTTGTACCGTTCGGAAGGCGAGGACGGGCGCATGGTCTCGATGTTCGACAAAAACGATATTGAAAAAGCCGGCCTGGTCAAATTCGACTTTCTCGGCCTGAAAAACATGACGGTGCTGCAGTTTGCCGAAGACGAACTGAAATGCACCGGGGTGCCGACGCACTATGTCCACGAACCGGTGGATTTCGACGACCCCGGCGTGTACGAGATTCTTTCAGACGGAAACACCACCGGCGTATTCCAAGTCGAGTCGCCGAAGATGAAGCAGTGGCTGCGCAAACTCAAACCGTCCGACTTCGAGGCCATCACCGCCATGCTGGCGCTGTACCGCCCCGGCCCGATCAACTCCGGCATGTTGTCCGACTATGTGGAGCGCAAACGCGCCTGCGACGAAGACCCCGAACTTGACCGTGTGGCGGCGGGCTATTTCCCCCACCCCGACTTGGCGCCGGTACTCGACCAAACCTACGGTGTGATGGTGTACCAGGAACAAGTAATGGCCGCCGGCCAAATCATCGGCGGCTATACGCTCGGCGGCGCGGACATCCTGCGCCGCGCGATGGGCAAGAAAAAGGCCGACGAAATGGCCCGGCAGCGCGACATCTTTCTCGCCGGTGCGGCAAAAAAAGGTTATGACGCCGAAATGGCCGCTTCGATTTTCTCGCTGATGGAGAAATTCGCCGACTACGGCTTCAACAAATCCCATTCGGCGGCCTATGCGGTCATCACCTATCAGACCGCCTTTTTGAAATACCACCACCCGGAAATATTTTATGCCGCCTCGTTGTCGCAGGAATACGCCGACACCGACCACATCAAGACCTTCCTTGACGACGCGCTGATGAACGGCGTGCGTATCGAAGCGCCCGATATCAACAGCGGCACCTATCATTTCCATGCCGTTTTCGACGACGGTCCGACACCTTACGTCCGTTTCGGGCTGGGGGCCTTGAAGGGCATCAACAAAGACACCGTCGATGCCATCGTGGCGGAGCGCGAAGCGCGCGGGCCGTTTGCCTCGTTTGAAGACTTCGTGCTGCGGATGCCGAAAGAAAATGCCAACAAGCGCGTGCTGGAGTCCCTGGTCAAATCCGGCGCCTTCGACCTAACGGGGGACGCGCGCGCCCGCAGTGCGATGATCGCGGCCATTCCGGTGATGCGCAAAAAGGCCGAATACGCGGCCAAATGCGCTGCTTACTTGGCAAAAAAAGAAGCCTACGAAGCCAAACTGGACGCCATCGCAAAAGGGGCGAAGATGCGCAAGCCCGCGCCGCCGCGGCCGCCGAAGGAACCCGTTTTCGACAACGAGACGGCCGTCTATTTCGACGACCCGTTCACTCTGGCCGAATACGAATTCGCCTCCTTCGGCTTCATCCGCAGTGCCCGCGTCGGCCCGCTGTTGCGCGACTGCTGCTGCTGCCAGGACACCACACTGGCCGGCATGTATGGCACCTTTGACCGCAAGGTGAACGTCATCGGCTTTAAAACCGACTATTTCGAGGGCCGTTTCATCGACAGCGACGGCAAACCGGTGGAACGCGGCCGCCTATCCTTTACAGACGGTTCCGGCCCTGCCGGCGCAGTCAACTGCTCCATACGCTCGGACTACGACACCGACGGCACCATCCGCGCCGGGCTGCGCCTAATTAAGGACCGCGCGCCCATTATTGCCGTCGACGCCGTCATCGCCGCCGACACCTTCGCGATGGAAAACGTCCCGTCCGCGGTTATCGAAAGCGGCCTTGCCCCGCGCCTGAAAATGATGGTGCGGCCGCGCAAATTCGTTCCCTTCTTCGACGCCTATCTGGCCGTCGAACACCGGGGCAACCGTGTTTATCCGCGCCACTTCGTCGTCAGCGCCGCCCTGTTTGCCCATGCCGGCGGGGAAAAACGCCTGCTCGCCCACCCCTGCTTCAGTAAACGCGAACTGGTAGCGGACAACAAGCCGCGCGCCTATCTCTACGTTTTGCCCGACGGGGAACAGTCTCTGTCCGCGCTGGACGAAGAGTCCGTTTACACGATGGAGATTACGCCGGAGGCATTGTCCCACTTGAGCACTTTCGGCGCCTGGATGACCGGCACGCGGGCGGAATTGAACCGCAAGCTGGCGGACGGTATGCGGCCTGAAGCGGTATTCCGCCACTATGAAGAAAACCGCGGCGACGGTCTTTACTATCTGAAACACTCCGGCGAAGAGGGTTTTGCCGACCCGATGGAGTCCGACGTGCTGGCCGCCGTCCGCCGCCGCGCCGGGTTGGCCGAATACATGCAGGCACGATTCGGCACGCCGCCTGTAGAAAGAGCGGAAACCGTGGTGCCCGGCGAAACCCTGTCGCTACTGTGAGGCCGTCAAAAAAAATCGGCACACTTTTCAATTAAAATGTCCTCTAAATTTTTACCAGAAGGATGGACAGGATGCTGCTTGCTTTGGATGTGGACGGCGTGGTTTTGGATTTGGATGCCCATTATGGTGCGATTGCCCGGCATTTATACGGCGCCTCGCTGTCCGACCCGTCGGCATGGGACATGCGCCGGCGCTACGGATTGTCGCATGCCGAAACGGCCGAAGTGTGGCGGCGGATTAACGACACGGGCTGGCAGGGCGTGCCGGTGTACGACGACGTCGGGCACGCGCTCGGCATCCTACAGGGCGCCGGTTGCGAAATCGTGTTCGTGTCGTCTTTCAAGCCCGACTATTTCGCCGGCCGCGCGGACGACCTACGCCGGGCCGGTTTTAACGTCGATAACGGCAACCTGATTGCCTGCGATCCGTCGCGGCCGAAATCGGACTACCTGAACGGGTTGGGCCGCATTGATTGGTTCGTGGACGATCGCGCGGCCAACCTCTACGACGTCGCGCCGCACGCGGACAAGCTGGTCTATATCGACCGCGGGTACCGCGAACACGGTGACGACGGCCTGCTGTCCGGCCTGCTCTCGGAAGGGCGGTTGTCCGTTGCCGGCGGGCTGCTGCACTTTTGCCGCGACATCCTGCCTTCGGCGGGTGCGGAGCCGGATGTCGGATTGGGCTCAGACGGCTTCGGCATGTAAGATGGCAGGATATTGTGAAATTTGAGGAAAATGATGATGATTGTTTCAGATAGCGCACAGAAGGTACGGCCATACATCGATGATTTGTACGAGCGGTATATCTTTTGCGACACCGAGACCACCGGCCTGTCGCCCGCCGAAGGGGATAAAATCGTCGAGTTTTGTTTCTACGAGACAGACCGTTACGGCGACCGGATATCCGAACTGCATACGCTCGTCAATCCCCGGCGCCCTATCCCGCAAGTGGTGGTGGACATACACGGCATCGACAACGCCAAAGTGGCCGGTGCACCGGTTTTTGCCGACATCGCCCCCGACATCGCCGCTTTTCTGACCCGCGCGGGGCTGCCGAAGGAAAAACAGTGCATTGTCATTCACAACGCCGACTTCGACGTCGGCTTCATTGAAAACGAGATGCGCCTCTGCCCTGGTTTCGCCGACTTTAAACTTTCCGACTATGCCGACATTATCGACTCGGTGCATACTTCGCGCCGCCTTTACCCTTCCCAACGCGCCAGTCTGAACGCGGTGTGCGAACGCCTGCAGATCGACACGTCCGCACGCACCCTGCACGGCGCCCTGTTGGACTGCCAACTGCTGGCCGAAGCCTACGTCGGCATGTGCCACCTGTTGCAGGAGCGGCAACGCGAACGCCTAGCCAGCGTAGACCAGTTCGAATACGACGGCCCCATGCCGACCGCCCTTGTTCCCCTTACCAGCCAGGAAGTGGGGACGCACACAGACATTTTGGGAAAACTGAAAGAGCGGGACGGCGGCAGTCTGGACACGCTGATGGATACCGACAACGAAGGCGATCCGGATGACGGCAACGAATATGAAAGTTTGGGTATGGGTGCCTGATTTTTTGAGGCAGCAAAAAACCTCCGCACGATTTCCGACGGAGGTTTTGCGTTTTGACGGAGTCCTTTTCAGACCTTCGGGATGCCGCGGTTGGCCAGTCCGTCCGCGCGCTCGTTGCCCGGTTCGCCCGCATGGCCTTTCACCCATTTCCAGACAACCTCGTGTCCGGCGCACAACACATCGAGTTCGCGCCACAGGTCTTCGTTTTTGACCGGTTTTTTGGCGGCAGTTTTCCAGCCGTTTTTCTTCCAGCCGTGTATCCAGTCCTCCATGCCGTTTTTGACGTATTGCGAGTCGGTGCGGATTTCAACGCGGCTGCGCCGCTTTAATGCTTTCAGACCTTCGATGACGGCGGTCAATTCCATGCGGTTGTTGGTGGTTTGCACTTCGCCGCCGAAGAGTTCTTTCTCATGCCGGCCGCAGCGCAACAACGCGCCCCAACCGCCTGCGCCGGGATTGCCTTTGCACGCGCCGTCAGTGTATAGGACGACGGTTTCGATCTTGCCGTTTTGTTCTGCTTCCATTTCGGTTTCCCTTCTTTGAAAAAACCTCCCGTTTTACGGGAGGTTCCCTGTGCTGTGTGAACTCAGAACGGTATGTCGTCGTCGATGTCGTCTACAGGCTGGGTGGGTGCAGCAGGCGTTTGCCTTGCCGTATTTCCGGTCTCACCGCTACCTTGGGGCTGTGGCGTCTGTGCCGGCTGATAATGGCCCGGTTGCTCCATACCGGCGATTTCGCCCTGTTGCGGGGCGGTGTAAGCATTGTGCGCCTGTGTGACGGGCTGCTCATGTTGCTCCGCTTGTTGTTCGCCATACTGCTGTTCCGGTTCCTCGTCAACAGCAAGGTAGGCACCCCAATCGAAGGCAGCTGCGCTTTCGCGCGTCATATTGGCCGCCGGCTGCGGGCGTACCAGGTCTTCACCGCCTTCGAGGGCGAATTTGCGCACAAAGCCGCGCGAGCCCGCTTCTTTTGGTGGCGTAAGGGCCAGGGCCATTTTCAAGCACATGACCGCATACCGCGGAACGCGCCCGTTCCTGCTCCAGTTGACGCGTTCATCTTGGGTCATGGTTGCCCAGTTCGCCGGGCGCTCGTTGGCGATGAAGCCGCCCGGGCCGTTGGAAATAAAGCCGACAGAGGGGAAGCCCGCTGCTTTGCGCACGGTATCCATTGCGTCTTTGAAATCACCGTTATAGTTGATTTCGCGCTCAATAGCGTTTGCATATACGCCGTTTTGGCCTTTGGCTTCGCGGTTCCAAGCTTTCAAGTCCTGCCCCAGGCAATAAGATTCTTCCACCCACACGTTCAACTCTTCAAGTTGGTACTGTTCGCGCAGGGTTTCAAACTCCTCGTTGGCTTTCACCGTTTCTTCTCGGCTTTTAGCTTCGAGTAACTCTTCGACTTGAGCCTCGTTCAAACCGTTGCGCTCTTCCTGCTTGGCAAACGGGGCGCGGAAAACGTGTAGGGCTGGTTCTTCTTCGCCCGGCAACGGACGGCTGGGTTCGATGTATGTCACATCGCGGCGGATGTCCATGCTGCGGGACAAGCCTTTTTGGATCAGTTCGTACACCTCGTCCCAGCTTTTCGGCTGGATTTGGCGTGTGAGGATGATGTCCACCAAAGCTTTTTCGTCTTTAGTATAGCGCAGGCTAAAATGTCCATGCCCGGAAACGATGGTGTCGGCCGGCGTCACAACCAGGTGCCCGGTCGACGGATTAAAGCTGGATTTTTTGGCACGGCTGAACAGCTCGAAACCATAGGCCACCACATCAACCACAGGCACACTGGTCAACGTTTCCGGCAGGTTGTGGGTGTATTTCGTCTTGTCCTCCGGACGCACCATGTGGACAATACGGTCTTCCGCCGTCATGGTGTAGGCGGCGTCCTGGTTGTATGCGGGGTAAAAGGTCAGTTTGACACCGTCTCCGACGGTAATGTCTTTAGATTCGTCATCTGATTTTACCTTCAGCATGGCCGGAATAAAATTCGGGTCTTTGGCGCCCAGTGCCGTTTTGGCGTTGGCCGGGAAGTTTCGGCTGTTGCGCGCAACTTCCACAAAACCCGCGCTCGGGCGGACGAGGGCGAAAACGTCTTTCTCCCCGTTCAGGTCTTTCATTTTGAACAACAAACCCTTGGGTTGTGCGGGGATGCCGGTTTCTTTGTCATAGTCGGTGCCGATGATTTTTACAAAGGTCCCGGTGGTGAATTTCGGCCGTTGGCCTCCTGAAGTGCCCCGTCTGAGGCCGCGTTGAACTACTGCCATTTTTTGGCTCCTTATGCTTGGTTGCTGATGACTGTCTTCGGCGGCATTCCATATCCGCCACGGTGTCATTGTACACGTTTAAAGGGGAGTTATTTTTTCTACCCGACGACGCCTTTTGTTTGGCGTCGACAGGTTGGATTATACCCTGATTTCTGTTTCGCGCAAGTGTTTTTTGTTCGTTTATTATATAAAAATATGCTTTGTTTTTAACGGGTTGTGTTTATACATTGTTTTTCCTTTAAAAAAAATACGGTCAAGTTTTGGTGTATAATCATGTCTTCAAAAACCGGTGACAAAAGAAAGGAAAAACCATGCCTTGGCGACGCCCCCGACCCGTATATAAACCCGCCAAACCGAAAGAATTTCGTATCGACTTGAACGTCCCTTATGAATTGCGAGAACTGGCCAAAGCCTGCGGCGCCAGATGGGACCCGATAAAGAAAACCTGGTATTGCATGAGCATCAACGGCAGAGTGCCGACCGCACTGGAGTGCAGCCTGCCTGAAGGATGCTGCCCACCAAACAAACCCGCGGCATCAGAAAAGCCGGCAAAGCCGGCGCACAACGGCATGTACGAATTTATGAAGGGGATGCCTTAGTGGCCGTTTCCTGATACATGCGCGGCGGCTCTTCAAATGACGCCGCCGTCAGCACGGGGCTAAATTCCGCCCTTATCCTTGCCTTCATGCATGCACGCAACCGTTCTATCGCTTCAGATTGATCGATTATTTCCGGACTGTTTATCAACTTCTCCAGTTCTTCCTCTGCCGCTGCAATAACCTCTGTTGCGGCCTCTGCCAATAATCCGCCCAACGGGGATGTTGCCGCTTCCGGCATTAAAATCACAGACGCGATGAATTCGTCCAAGTCCGCCAAAAGTAAATTAAATCCTTCTTCCGAATCGTCTTGCTTAAATCCGACTTCCAGAATCTTCGTGTATCGAGCGTATGACTCAAACAGACGGTTCTCCTGTATTTCTTCAACACTGCCGACCGCATGAATCATGTCGCGCAGCCAGGCCCGTAAATCCGATTGCCCTGATATTTCCTGTTCTATTTTTAGATACCGGCGCAAAAATTTAAAATTTAGAAATAAATCAGGATCGCTTGTTACTGCCGTTATTTTAAACGGATCGGTGTATTTCGACAGGGCTGTACAAAATCTTTCTTCCCACTGGCGTCTGCCCTCACCCCATCTGGAATGCATTTCCACCATTTTTCGGCAAATGAAAACTTCACAATATGAAAACTTGTCGGAGGTCTGCATCGCTTCCATCATCGGAGACATGACAGCCTCAAAAATTTCTTTGTCGTAAAGTTGCCCTTCAATCTTTTCTGCGGCCCTTAAAAAATAGGTATCTGGGAACAGCATCTTCAGCACGGTCTCTTCACTGCGATCCCCTTTGAATGCCGCAAAAAACGATTTCAATGCATGCCTGTAATGACTACCAAAAGTCTGCCTGTCCTTTTCGTTTTCTCCGCACTGTACGAATTCTTTCTCCGCCTCTCGGCGCAATCGCAACCAAATCGTTTCTATTTTTTTACCGGGTAAATTTCCGTCCTTAAAAAGGCTCAAGTTTTCCGACCATTCTTCTATATTATTCGGTGCGACATAATCACTCGGAGAGAATGAAAATAGGCGCACACTGCGCCTTTTCAAAAACACTTCTGCTATGTCGTCAAAAGTCGCACGACCGATTTTATTCATGTATCGTAAAATCTCACGCTTCGCTTCCGTCCTCTTCTCTAATCCAGCCTCACCTTTCAGTGCCGCCAGCATGGCGGGCGACACGTCGCAAATTCCGAATGTTTCCGTCGAAAAAAAGAATTCGCCGCCTACTGCGTTTTCCGTTTTTTGCACATCCATCCCACCTACCCCATTTCCAATCCGTCTGCTTCAAGGCCCGCCTCCGGGCCGGCAAACAGCCCGACCGCGCGCATTTTCTCGATATACCCACCCGTCATGCTCAAAAATAATGCCTCTTCCAGTAGGGATACCTGCTCGCCCGCCACATTGAAATGGGCCGCTGCAATTTCCCGGTATTGCGCGCGGCCGAACAAACCGTCCCGCTCCCATGCGTTCATTTCGTCACAGGCGGCCTCCAACGGGATGCGGCTGCGGCGGGCGTAGCATTCCAGAATATCCCGGCGCGCCAGTACGCCGGCCGCGCCGATGTACACGGCGTCCGACAGGCGCCGGAAGTCTTCCGCCGCAAAAGCGGCCTGCCGGTCTTTCAGGCCGCCGGGCAACAACTTCAGTACCTCTTCTACCCTAACCGCCCATCCGGCAACAAAATCATCTTTCGGAATGCGGGCAGAGGACGGCGCGCGCTCCTCGGCCGCCCTGCGGCAGACCTCGTATGCGGCATCTTTGCGCGCGTCTTCACACACCTCCCTCAGATCGCCGTCACAGATAGCCAACAGGCGGCTGAAAACCCATTCCCCGTCACCCAGGATGCCGGATTGGGCAAATATCCGTACCTCTTCCAGCGAGAAGCCACCGTCCTGCCCTATCATTTCCGCCGCCGCCCGTTCGGGTGATTCCTCGACGGAAAAGGTGCCAATACCCATCCTGGCCGCCTGCGCCGTGCAGGCATACAACAAACGGCTGACTTTCAGACGCAGGTCAAAGGGCATGGCCGTCAGTTCATATTCTAACGCCGCGCATAGGCGGTCAAAGGCGGCAAACAATACATCCGCATGCTCTATGCCGCAGCGTGGCATGCGCGTCAATTTCCATCTCGGCGCGCCTGTTCCGATTACCACGGTCCGTCCTTTCTTTTTAAATTTCCAGTCCGTCGCCCGGTTCCGTCCTGCTGTTTTCCATCAAACCGGTATGAACGGCACTGTACCACACTCGGCAGACTGCGTCGCACACCGCCTGGTCTTCTTTTTATCCGCCCTATGCCGTAAAACTCCGTCCTTCAGGGCGGAGGTATAAGGCACAAATGGCGTAGCCGTTTCAAAGCTGATTGATCGGGTGTTTGTTGGTGCCCGATGTATTTTCGAATAATTGAAATGGGCACCACCGCAATTGCTGGCAAAATAAGATGACGGCCAAAGCTGATTGCCCCAAAGTTTTTTCAAACATTTGGGTAATTTTTTCTTTTAATTATTTGGCTTGATACACCCCTTAGCTGTTTGAGACCATCAAACAAAGACTAAATGAACGCGCATATCAAAAACGCAATGCCTGCCATGTCTAATTTCGCTTTATTTTTTCACAGACCAAGTATAAAATGTGAAAAACTCACATTTTAAACCCTGCCCATGCAATTACGCAAAGCCTTCCGATTCGAAATCATGCCAAACGGCGCACAAGTCCGCAAAATTAAGCAGTTCTGCGGCTGTTCCCGTTTTGTCTTCAATCGGGCGTTGGCATATCAAAATGAACAGTACGAAGCAGACAAATCATTCAAGTTCAGTTATACGAAAATAGCCAACCTGCTTCCGCACTGGAAGAAAGAACTTCCCTGGCTGAAGGACTGCCATTCCCAAGTGCTTCAACAGTCTTTAAAAGACCTTGAAAGTGCGTTCAAAAACTTCTTTCAAAAACGTTCAAGTTTTCCAAAATTTAAACGTAAGGGCGAAAAGGACAGTTTCAGATTCCCACAAGGTTGTAAACTTGAACAACAAAACAAACGCATCTATCTGCCAAAAATTGGTTGGGTGCGTTACCGCAAAAGCCGTGATGTCGTCGGTGAGATCAAAAATATAACGGTCAGCCAAAAATGCGGTCGCTTTTTTGTCAGTATTCAAACGGAATGTGAATATGAAGTCCCAACACATCAAGGCGGTGAAATCGGGATCGATATGGGTATTACCCGTTTTGCTACTTTGTCCAACGGCGAATATTTCGAGCCATTGAATGCCTTTAAAACCCACAAAGGGAAACTGACCAAACTGCAAAAACGTTTCAAAAACAAGACCAAATTTTCTAAAAATTGGCAAAAGTTAAAAGTCAAAATTGCCAAATTGCACCATAAAATCAGCAATATTCGTAAAAATTACCTGCATCAAATCAGCAGCAAAATCAGCAAAAACCACGCGATGATCTATGTTGAAGATTTGCAGGTGTCGAATATGGCCAAATCAGCCAAAGGCACGGCGGAACAACACGGCAAAAACGTGAAACAGAAATCGGGTTTGAACCGGGCAATATTGGATCAGTCTTGGTTTGAATTCCGCCGTCAGTTAGACCATAAAACGCAATGGCTGGGCGGTTCTTTAATCGCCATCCAGCCGCAAAATACGAGCAGAACCTGCCCGTGCTGCGGTTATACCGCAAAGGAAAACCGCCGAACGCAGGCTGAGTTTAAATGCGTGGGATGCGGCTATACGGAGCATGCGGATGTGGTCGGTGCGTTAAACGTTTTGGCGCGCGGTCGAACCGTCGTCCGTGCGTAAATATCAGGCTGGGACACAGCCGTCGAGCTTGTGAAGTGAACCTCAACAGAGGTCAGCAGCAAGAACCCGCCGAAGGCGGTTCGCGCAAAGCGCGGGCGCCGGTAGGAATCTCCGCCCTTTAGGGCGGGGAGGATGTCAACCGTCCCGTCTTCTCCCACGCACGCGCGCTCTATTTGTTCGCGTATATCCGCGGGTATTTTGTCGGCAGACTGTTCCAACACCTCACACATGTCGTCGAAGGCGGCAAAAAAAGCATCGGCTTCCGGTACGCCGCAGGTTCCGGCGCGCGATTTGAAAAATCACGATACACGCGCGGGAAATCCTATTTTGCAGTGCCTAATCCTGTTCCCTCAGTCCGTCCTTTCTGCCTACATCTCCAGTCCGTCATCCGGTTCCGCCGGATAATTTTTAAGCAAACCGGCGGTTAAAGCCCTGTTCCACTCCAGACAGATTGCGTCGCATACCGCCCGGGTTTCCTTACCCTCTACGAAACCGTAAAAATTACCACTTTCCCAAGTGTTTAAAACATCCCGATAGTCTTCGCGCCTTATCCGCCCGGTCTCCTCCCACCGCCTGATGCGCGCTCCTGCCTCCGTTACGGAAATCCCGTCCCGTTTAGACAGAACATCCGTCAGAAGCTTCCGGGTGTAAACGCCGGAGGTGTCGAATACCGTGCCCGAAGCGATGCCTTCCAGACGCTCGGCGGCGGCGGCAAGCGGCAACGGAAAACCCGTGTCCGGAAAGGCATCCATCAGGCTGCCGATCAGTCGTTCGATGGCCCGATGCCAACCGTCGACACCTCCTGACCAGTCGGTCGGCACCGTGCCCAACACCATATCAGGCGCCGTTTCAGGCCTTCCTTCCGCCTTGTCCAACAACCACAATGCTTCTGTTCCTCGGTGAAGGGCTATTTCATCTGCGATCTCCTTCTCTTTGTAAACGGATACCATTTGTTCAAACAGTTGCCGATAGTCCAACAGGTCCATGCCGTACAACTCTTCTTTTTCTTCTTCGGTGAATTCGTCTAGTTCGTGCTCGATGATGTGGTCTATATGTTCTTTAAAATCCAATATACAAAAAGGCGAGATACCCATCTTTTCGTTCATGGCGACGAAATCCGCGCACGCGGTCTCTATCCGCGCACGATAATCCGCGGGTATCTCGTCGGCACATTGTTCTAGTGCCCCGCACATTTCGTCAAAGGCAGCAAAAAAAGCGTCGGCTTCCGGTACGCCGCACGTTCCGGCGCGCGGCAGGCGCCATGCGGAAACGCCGTTCTTAGCGCTTGAAATCACTTTGCACCTCTTGTGTTTAAATTTCCAGTCCATCGTTCTGTTGCGTCTGATTGTTTCCTATCAAACCGGCATGGACAGCATTGCGCCATATTTGACAGATTGCGGTGTACACCGCCATATTCTCCCTTTCCTCCATATGTTCATAAAATTCACTACCATTCCAAGCATTTAAAATCCCCCAATAGTCGACGCGCCTTATTTGCCCGGCCTCCTCCCATCGTCTGATACAGGTTTCCGCCTCCGTTGTAGGAATCCCGTCCCGTTTGGACAGGACATCCGCCAGACGTTTCCGGGTGTAAACACCGAAAGTGCTGAATATCGTTCCCAAAGTCGTTTCCTTTAGATGCGCGGCAGCGGCAGCCAACTGCGGGGGCATGCTTATGCGCGAAAAGGCGTCAATCACGTGAGCCCACAACCGTTCAGAGGCGCGTTGCCAACCCTCGGCATCATCCGACCCGATCGCTGGCAGCATTCCTGGTGCCGTTTCCGACCTCGATTCCGCTTCGCCCAACACCCGCAACGCCTCCGACTCTTGAAAACGGATTATTTCATCAACGACTTCATTATCAGCATAAACGGAGGCCATTTGTTCGAACAACCGACGGTGGCTCAACAGACCTTTGCTGTACAACTCGTCTTTTTCTTCTTCAGTGATATCATCGAGTCTGTGCTCTATGATCCAATCTATATGACATTTAAAATCCAAGATGCAAAACGGCGTAATACCCATCGTCTCCTTCATGGCGACGAAATCCGCGCACGCGGTCTCTATCTGTGCCCGATATCCCGCTGGTATTTCGCCGGCAAATTTTTCCAACACCTCACACATGTCGTCGAAGGCGGCAAAAAAAGCATCGGCTTCCGGTACGCCGCAGGTTCCGTCGCGCGGCAGACGCCACGCAGGAACGCCGGTTTTGGTGCTTGAAATCACTTCAAATCCTTCCGCTGAAAATCACCATTTTAACCCGGTTTTCCGTGCTTCATCATTTACCGCCAAAGCCGGAAAGGCGTCCGTGGCGACAGGCTACACCTATAGCGAGGCATGTGCGCCAACTCTCATTTCGGTACACCAGTCTCGATTGCCGCAATCTATCCTTTTTGTTTACATCGCTAGTCCGTCACCCGGTTCTGTCCGGCTGTTCCCTATCAAACCGGCATCGACGACCTTTTCCCACTCCCGACGCACCGCATCGCACACCGCGTTATCCTCTCTTTCCTCCATGAGATAAAAAAAATCGCTATCATCCCAAGCGTTTAAAATCCCCCAGTAGTCGATGCGCCCTATATGCCCAGCCTCCTCCCATCGCTTGATACGAGCTTCCGCCTCCGTTACAGAAACCCTGTCTCGTTTGGATAGGATATCCGCCAGGCGTTTTCGGGTGTAGACACCAGAAGTGTTAAATATCGTTCCCGAGGCCGTTTCCTTTAGATGCGTGACAGCCGCAACCAACGGAAGGGGCAGACCCTTGTACGGGTAAGCATCCATTAGGCTGTCGATCAGGCGTCCGACAGCTAGGTGCCAACCGTCTGCATCACTCGACTCGATCGTTGGTAACATCTCCGGTTCCCACTTCGGCCTTGCCTCCGCCTCGCCCAATAACAACAATGCCTCCGACTCTCGAAAACGGTTTATTTCATCAACGACTTCCTTGTCAACGTAAACGGAGACCATTTGCTCGAACAGATACCGGTAGTCCAACAGACCCATGTCGCACAGCTTATTTCTTTCTTCTTCAGTGAAATCATAAAGGGTGTTCTTGATGATGCTGTCTATATACCCTCTAAAATTTAAGACGCAAAACGGCGAGATGCCCATCTTTTCGTTCATGGCGACAAAATCCACACACGCGGCCTCTATCCGCGCACGATAATCCGCCGGTATTTCATCGGCAAATTGCTCCAATACCTCGCACATCTCGTCAAAGGCAGCAAAAAAAGCGTCGGCTTCCGGTACGCCGCAGGTTCCCGCGCGCGGAAGCCGCCACACGGAAACATTGGTTTTTGCGTTTGAGATCACTTCAAAGTCCCCCTAATGGAAAATCACCATTTTAACGCTGTTTTCCGCGCTTCATCATTTGCCGCCAAAGCCGGAAAGGCGTCCGTGCCGGTGTATTTTTTCAATTCATCCAACGTCAGCCATTCGCACGAAGAGGATGCCGTATTGACACTCAGGCAGGCACCGCCTTTGCGCTCTTTCGGGATATAGACTGCTTTGTAGACATGGGTTGGAACGTACAGGCCGCCGTTGCCCGCTTTGGCAATATTTTTACCTTTGAAGGCGACACCGGTCACGACATATATCCGGCCTTTTTTCAATGCCAACCGCCGGGTCCTCTGCTCCAACTCCGACCATATGCCGCGGTTGTGCTCCGCCACCTGCGGGAACATATTGCTCAACAGGTAACTTTCATACTGTGCCTTGCGATTTGCGGAGTCGGCATTTGGAAAGATGTGCCCGCGGTCAAAACCGCTGCCTTTGTAATCGGACGGCGTCGCACGGGCCTTCACCGGCAGCCGGTCGTCCGCGCGGAAGGTATCTTCCCTACTCATGCCGCGACCTTCGCGAAGGCTTTCGGCAGTCAGCATCCATGCCGACCACAATCCTGTTTTTGAAGCGCCCCATGCCGCATTGACGTACTGGGTGTTGCAATGGACGTAATACGGCCTGGCGGCAACCTGTTCGGAAACTTTGGGCTCTTTCCCGCCGAACAGGCCGGTATGTTTCGGGCAGGCATTGCGGGCGTATGTGCCCGCGTTGGCGACCTCCGTCCATGTGGGCACCTCGATACCGGCGTAAGGATCGGACATCCTGCCATGCCGTCCTTCGGTTTTCCGCCCGCCGCCGGCTTGATCTGGGACGCCGTTTGGAACACGGCCTTCCCATACGGATTGCAGGATGTTTTTCAGACTCCAGCCGTTTTTCGCCAGCAGGGCCGGTATGTCGGATACGCCGCCGATGCCGAGCGCCCCGAACAACATGGCCGTCAGGATGGGTTTTAGGTTTCTTTTGATTCGATTTTTTATTCCGCGAAAACTGCGCATTTTTTAAGCTCCACCGGCCGCGCGGTTTCTCGCGACAGCCTGCAAAAATTTAAAAATATTGTATTTGACGTGTATTTTAACATATTTCTCCTTTTTATTTGAAAATTTATAGGGTATAATTCGCTTTGTAAATCGGGCTGCCGCTTGTTGAGTTATCCACAGAATTTGTAGATAAGGAAGGGAGCCCGAAATGGAAAATAATGATTTGTCTTGGTTTTAAGAAGTTGCCTATTTTTTAGGCAGTGTGATTATAGAAGGAATTTCAGATGTGGTTCAAACAAGCTTCGTTTTTTATCTTGGATAAAGGCAATATTCCGGATACGGCATCCATCTCCGCCGCCTTGTCCGGTATGCCGTTTACCCATTGTGCCGGCTTGGATTGGTTCTCCGAAGGTTTTGCCGATGCGGTATCTTTTGAACAAGCTCCCGTGTTTAAAGCCGGGAATACGGCATCAATCGCCCTGAAACGCGAAGATAAGGTATTGCCGGCCGCCGTGGTCCGCGACCTGTTGGATGAAAAAATTGCCAAAATAGCCGATGAAGAAGGGCGCAATGTCGGACGACGGGAGAAACAGGAATTAAAAGAACAGATCACCGACGACCTGTTGCCCCGCGCATTTACCAAAACCTCGCGCACCGAAGCGGTAGTTGACTACAAACGCGGCCTGTTGATTGTCGACAGCGCATCCGCCAAGGTTGCGGAAAACCTGTTGGTCAAGGTTCGCGAAGCGTTGGGCGGTTTAAACGCAAAGCTGCCCGCAACCAAACAATCACCATCGTCCCTGATGACAGGCTGGATGCTGCAGGGCGCGTGTGCAGGCCGTTTTGAATTCGATTCGTCTTGCGAGATGCGCGGTGCCGGCGATGTTGCCCCCGTGGTAAAGGTTGCCAAACAAGACCTGACGGCAGAGGAAGTGGTCCGGCACTTGAAAGCAGGGAAAACCGTCACCCGTCTGGGCTTGGTTTGGAACGAACGCATCGCCTTCGTTTTAAATGACGACTTTACTTTGAGAAGCATCCAGTATTTAGACACCATACAGGAAGCCGCTCAGGACGAAGGCGAAGACTCCGCCTCGCTGGCCGCCGCTTCGCAAATCCTGATGGTCGAAGCGTTAGGTGAAATGATGGAAGAATTGTCCGGACTGCTCGGAGGTTGGAATGACTAAGCGGTTTACCGCTGGCAAGGGTGAGGTCTTGTTGGGCTTCGCCCTCGCCTTGCCGATCTGTTTATTGTTGAACCTATTCTTTTTTGCCAACCTGGCACCACGCCCGAAAACCACTTCCCTTACCACGCAATCTTCTTCGGCGACAGAAAGCAGCAGGTTGAAAAAACAGGATTTGATCGACATGGTCGGGCGTTCGGCAGAGAAAGCGGCCGGACACCACCTGGCGCTTCGTTAAGAACGGGAGGCGAAAGTGGACGAGTTGCGCAATGTAGCCAAATGGTTGTCGGTGGCGATGTTAAGTATGTCGGTAATGCTGGTGTGCTTTTTTCTGACTTCGCATGAAACCCCGATGCTTATCCTTATTTTCTTTGTCGCTGCTGCCGTCTACTTCTACACTATGGCCGCGCTGGCCGGCGAAGCATGGAAACTGAGAAAGAAGGCTACCGAGATAAAAAAGAACATCAAATCGAACGGTAATGATGATTAAGATGCGTACACCTGGCTTAATTTTCGGCTGTACTTTTCATCGCTGACAAACAAAACAAACAGGAGCCGTATGTCATGGTAAATCAAGAAAAAATGCACCTTGACCCTGTTCTTGCCGTAGTAATATTCATGTTGGTGCTGTGCGCAGGCGGGTTCGCTATTTCGCTTGTCTCCCCGAAGCGGAACGGCGTTGCGACATCAGATAAAGCAACGCCCCAGCCCGTGACTGTGTCTGTCGTTGTCCAAACTGCGCCCGCCGGACGGAAAACGTCCATTACTCTGACTTGCCCGGCAGCCTGCGAGGTTAAGGGTGCCGCGTCAGAACCTGCGGAATCTTCTTTACCACCTTATCAAAAATAGGAGACTTAACCATGACCATTCTTGAGAATCTAAAACATAGGCTAGAAAATACACAAGTAAATTCGGCTCTTTTTATGACAAAGGTATTCCTTGCTCTAATTTTGCTATTCGTAACTCTTGTTGCATTTAACACAGTGGAAAAATTTTTTTCACGCCCTATTACTATTATCGAGCCACCCGCACCTATTGCTGTCCAAACTGCGCCCGCCGGACAGCAAACGCCCATTACCCTGACTTGCCCGGCAGCCTGCGAGGTTAAGGGTGCCGCGTCCGCGTCAAAATAACACTTCGTCAGTAACGGTGGTGTTCGCTGTGTCCTTTCATGAAGATAGGAGTTTACAAGATGAAAGTTTTCGAAAATTTGAAGTATAGCTTTGAACGTGCGACATATGGACAGCAAGTGGCTGTGGCAACGTTAATAATATTCGTAGTGTCTGCACCCATGCTTCTTTCTTTAGGAAAATCTCTGAAGCCTGCTGAAGCCCCCGCGCCGAAAAGTATCGTCGTAGTCGTGCCGGTTCTGGTTGCCGTACAGAAACCTGGTGCCGTCCAAACCGACAAAGCGCCCCCGGCCGCTGCGCCGGCAACAACAACGTCCGCCGCATCATTTAACAAAAAATAGGAGCTTATAAGATGGAAATCTTTGAAAATTTGAAATATCGCCTGGAAGATGCGTCAACGGAAATAAAATTTTATTTGCTGACATTTGCCATCGCCTTGTTCCATGCGCTCCTAATTGTAGGTACTTTCGTTTTCGCGACAGAATATATTGAGAAAGCCCAGCTTCTTGAAGACAGCCCGCCCGCGTTGAAAAGCGTCGTCGTAGCCTTGCCGGTTCCGGTCATTGTACAGGAACCTGAAGCCGGCCAAAACGACAAAAAAGCCCCGGCCGCTGCCTTGTCAACGATGGTACCCGCTGCATCCTCTCGTGAAAAATAGGAGTTTGCAAAATGGGAAGTTTCAAAAAACTATTCGGCAAACTGGTGGACCATCTGGAGAAGAGGCCCATCTATGAACAATTTCTTATACTAATGCCAATCGCGTGTGTGTTATTGGTGATTGTAATTCTGATTCTTTTCAATTTCGTAAAAGAGCCTCAACCTCCCTCCTCCGCTCCCGCCGCGAAGCAGACCTCTGTTACGGCCGAAGAGGCCGGCAAACTGACCCGCTCGGCCGCCGCCACAAGAGGAAAGGCCGTTCCTATTGCATCCGATACGGACTGTAACGCCCGGGTAAGCGCCATCAACAACGATGTGCTCATATTCGCCAAAGCCGGTATTGACGCGGCCATTTTTACTTACGGTCCTGCCGACGTCTCCCCGCTTCCCTCCATTGGCGGAATCTCTACGGCATTTGACGCCGCCTGCGTAGATACCGTGTCCGAATCGCTGAAGTCTCGCGGGTTTGGCATCGAGCGGGTTGAGCTTTCCTCCGCCGAAGGTACCGGACACTTGATTGTCAACTGGGGGCCTGCCGCGGCGTCAAAATGATGCGGACAAACAGAACAAATACGAGGTATATGTCATGACAAACTCAAACAAACCAAGGTTCGAATACAAAAGGAAATACCCCTTAGAATTGGATAATATGTTCAACTGGCTCTCGTTATTGATATCGAGCCTGCTGACAATGTTTACCTGTTTTCTTCTGAACATGAAGGAAAACCCAGTTTTCGCAGTATTTTTCTTTGGCGCGGCAGTCATATATCTCCGCTCTGCGGTTGCATTGGTTGCCGAGTTCCGGCAGTTGGGAAAGAAGAAAATTGCCGAACTGAAGAGCAAAGGGCACTGAGAATGGATGGTTGACTGACTTTGAGATCGGCAGCAACAACAAGGTCCGCCGTATCGTTTGACAAAGAATAGGAGGTTGTAAGATGAAAATTTTTGAAAATCTAAATTATAAACTGGGAAATGCGGCACCATTGCATAAAGCTGCCGCAGGAGCGTTAATATCAACGATAGTGCTTACATCCCTGTTTGCGGCTTTAGAAAAATCTCCAGAAGCGGCCGGTCCGCTCTCCTCCGCTCTCGTTGCGAAACAGACGACCATTACCATTACTGCCGAAGAAGCTGCCGAACTGGTCCGTTCGGCCGCCGTTACACGCGGGAAAGCCGTTCCTATTGCACCCGATACGGACTGCAATGCCCGGTTAAACGCCATCGGCAGCGATGTGCACATATTAGCCGAAGCCGGTGTCGATAGTGCTGTTTTCACTTACGGGCCGGCCGGCATCGCCCAGCTTCCCTCCCTGAACGGAATGTCTAAGGCATTTGATGCCGCCTGCGTAGATACCGTGTCCGAATCGCTGAAATCTCGCGGGTTTGGCATCGAGCGGGTTGAAATCTCTCCCGCCGAAGGCACCGGACACTTGATTGTCAGTTGGAAAGCTGCCGCGCCGTCAAAATAAAGGAAGCAACACCCCATCCTATCTCACCCCCGACAAACGACAAAAACACTTGGAACACATATGAAAGACCATACACTTCAAAAAACCGTCCCGCTCAAGGCAACCGGACGAGAAGAAATTGTCTGCTTTGCCATCGGGCACATCCTGACCGAGGCCGGCCCCCGTATCTTGATCGACCTCCCTTTTAAAGACGGGGATGTCCATCGCCTTTCCTTCCTTGCCGACACGGATTGTTTTGATGCCGTTTCGCGCGCCGGCGGCTTCCCAAGTTTCTCTGCCCGCGCCGAATACCCAGCGCCGATCACCTGTATTGGCACGTTCGACATCATCCCGCTCCTGCACAGCCTGCAGTTTTCAAATCCTACCGTACCGCCATGCCTGTTGCCCGATAATCTAAATATGAAACTCTACAAACTGGTTTCCCTACGGATAATGTGAATGAAAGAAATGACATGCAATATTGCCACTTTGTTCCTCTTTATTTTGCCGACAACCGGTACCGCGTGGTCGATTTAGTGTCCCTGGAAGTCCCTGAAATCGGCTTTTCCGTCCAGGAAAAAGAGTCGCGCATTTTTCGACCGTATCCCAATAAACGGTATCTGGCCGCCGGGTTGCGTTCGGGGCGGCGCAACCTTTTGGGCTTTGCGACCGCCGTAGCGGAAATTCCGGAACGAATGACTTGCATCAGCGTTTGGCGCGTTCATCCTCTGGAAATCGGCGACGAAGAGTTTTTGGCGTCCAACGTGGTTGAGTACACCGTCGAACGGTTTTCCGGCGGAACGGTGTTTAGCGATTCCATGTATTTCTGCAATAATTTGGGACATGCCTACCTCAGAGAAAAACACTGCATTCCCACTTGTCTGTACCAGCCTCACGAAGACTTCCAATGCGAAGACCCAATCACCGAAGACGGCACCATCCGTGCCATGCGGCAACGCTTTAATGCGCGCCCCGCCACCGAAGAGCTATACCGGAAGGGTGCAGAGAGACTCCGACACCCGCCCCTTCCGGAATGTATATCTGAAAAAAGAAAGGACGTTTCATGACACATTTCGAACCTCACCGCAAAGAAACCGTGTGTCGCTTTGTTACCCGCCGATTCGCCGGCAAGACCGACAAAGGCGGGCAACCTTATATCGGGCACTTGTTCCGCGTGGCCGAAAACAGCGGCGAGCGGATTGTCGGACTGTTACACGATGCCGTCGAAGACCTCGGCGTTGACGAAAAAGACCTGATCGAACTCGGGTGCACCCCGCGTGAAGTGAACGACGTCATGGCGCTGACCCGGCGGCAGGGTGAAGAATACGACGCATACTTGGACCGCCTGATTGCATACGCGCAGTCTATCCGGCACCGGGGCGTGCTTGCGGTTAAAAAGGCCGATTTGGAAGACAATATGCCCGTACACCGGCTGCCGGTGCCGCTGACCGAGCAAGATTTTAAACGTCTGCAGAAATACCGTGCCGCATACGATCGTGTCACGGAAGCGATGGTGCTGGTTCCGCACGGAACGAAAGGATTTTCCTCTTTTGCTCCGCAAAACGGAAAACACAAAGTCGGATATACGCCCTACCGCTTGTTCATAGACGACGACCGCTTTCCGCAGACACCCGATTGGTTTGTGGCCCGCAATTCGTACCAAGCCATCCGTGCGTTGGAGGATTACGGTATGCCGGTTGAAATTGCCTTTGATCACGATTTGGGCGGCCAGGATACTGCAATGACCTTTCTGAAAAGACTATGCGCGAAATTGGAAGACGGGAAAGTTGCCTTTCCTACCGGTTTCCGGTATTCGGTGCACAGCATGAATCCGATCGGTGCAGAGAATATCCGCGTGTTTATGGAGAATCTGCTGTCCGAGTTTCCGGCCAGTACCGAAGAACGTTAATCTCATGCTTCGGTGTGTTTTCATTATGCAAAGAAAAACCGGATGTGTTTCATCCGGTTTTTTCATTCCGATTGTTCCGTTTTCTGATTTTGTTTCATCAGACTGCAGTATATCCATTTCACACGCGCGCAACGTTTCGACTGCAAAACATGTCTCTTCCGACACGGCGGTTGTATCCTTTTTTTCATCTGTCTTCCTTTCAAAAGAATAAAAAAGCAGGCACGAGAGAGGTAAAAGTCCCGTGCCCGCAACCTTAAGATAATTGAACAGTCTGGCGGCTGGAGCATTAAGCCGCCATTGGCCATTATACCGGCTTTTAGGTGTTTATATTTTCCCCACGAAAATGCGTTTGTTTTGAAGCGAGAAGGCGCGTGATTTCCCGCGCCGCTACACTTCCCAACCTTTCATACTACAAGGTGTTTTTGATTATACCGTTTTCTTTTGTTTTGTCAAGTAATTTGATATAAGTCGTTCCAAATAAAAAAACGGGCATGAAGAATCATGCCCGGAACCACAATATTTTTGTCTACCAAAAAATCGCTTCCCTTTGTGAGAAGGTGTTCATAGAATATACTAAAATTTTAATTTTGTCAAGTTTATTCCGTTTTGCCCTGGTGTAGGTGTTTTCCTAGCGCGACACCTTTCACCGCATCCAGCGGCACCGGTCCGTAGTCACGGGAATCCGTGCTGTTGCCGGCATTGTCGCCGGCCAGGAAAACATGTCCCGCAGGGATTGCGCACGCCGGCCCTTCCTTTGTTATGGGCGCACCCGGCTGGCAGACCGGCACTCCTCCGCCCGCTCCGGCAATGACCGCGGCACGTCCGTCACCGCCAATAAATACAGCATCACCCCCAAGTGCCAACACCCTTTTGATGACAGGTTCTCCTTCGGCAGCGAAAAAGGCAAAGTCTCTAGCGCGTCCGCCTTCACGCACCGCCACCACCACGTCCCCCCTGCCGACGCGCCTTATGCCATCCTTGTCCATCCGGACCCAGACACGGTCGCCGGCCGCAAACGTCGGCGACATAGACCGCCCTGATACCTCCACCGGGCGCAGCACACAGGTGCGGACGACAAAGACCGCCGAACACGACAGCGCCGCCGCCAGATACAGCACAAGCGCCCGTTTTCTGCCCGTTCTTCTTCCGCTCCACCGCGCCGGCGCGGCAGCGGCAAAAAACACGGCGGCAGACAGAAGGGCGGCATCCGCCCCCCATTTTGCAGCGGTATACAAAACCGCCGCAACGGCACCGGCAGAGACGGCCGTCTGCAGCCGCCCGTGGTACTTTCCCCGTCCGAACCCTGCCGATGCAAACAGTACAATCAAATAAAACACCTTTTCCATGCTTTCATCCGCAACAAAAAAAATCCTGCCTTTTTTTGATAGAATAACCACGTTACGACAAACAGAGAGACGGGATATACGTCCCGCCGCATCCGGGCGGTACCGGTGCCTACAGAAACGGCAGAACCATTATGATTACGACAGACAAGACAGGCACGCAGGTCACAGGCGCGCTCGATGCCCTTTTTTCCCAACTTCAGAATGCAGCACTCGCCCTTAATTCGGGCGGGAATGCCCGCGAAGGACACGTCGCCGGCCGCAGCGGCATCGACGCCCTAATCGCCGAAGGGCTCTCCGAGTTTCCCCCGGCAGCCATAAAGTCTGCCACGCTTCAATCCGAACAGGCGCATGTCCCTCCCGAAAGCGCCCCCTCACCATAGAAAGGCGGATTATCCCGATGAATCCTGACACGACAAGCCGTTGGGCGCCGTTCGATTTCGGCGCCCTTATCCGCCGGGCCGACACTGAAAAACCTGCGGAACCGTCCAACATCCCGGCCGAACTGGAAGCCTTGCTGAAAACCGTTGAAGAACCTTCCGGGACCGAACCTGCGATCACCCTCGCCGGCAAAATGCACGCGCTCGGCGAGGCGGCATTTAACGGTGACACCGGTGCCGCGCTCAAGTTTTTATCCGACGCATTGGCCGAGGGCGCAGCGGCCGACCGGGCAATGTTTGACCGCCGGTACGACTACGCCGCGGCGGTCATCGTGAACGCGGCAAACCGCGGCACCCTATCCCCGCTCGGTATCACGCTCTTGGTTTCCCGTGCCGATATGTCGCTGTCGGCGATGGCCGCCGGCATAGAAGACGTAGACCTCTTTGCCGCCTTTGCGGACACGGTCTGCAGCGCGGCCGCCGGCAGCGGTGACTTTGATTCCTTCCTGTACCTGACGCACGGTATCTATGCCGACAACTTCAGGCACTACCCCGATCCCGCTTTCGCCGCCGTAGTCCAAGGCGCACTTTTTGAAGCGGCCGCCTTTTTCCGCTCCGCGCGGGCGGATTGCGTAAAGGCTGTCTTTCAGACGCAGGCCGGCGGGCAGATGCGCCGTGATCTGATTAAAAAACTTTCCGCCTTGGCGGACACGATGGCTCTTAACCGCGACCACATCGCGCTCTCTTCCGTCAGCGGATTGAACACCTCCGAAGCCCGCGCCTTTTTGCGCGAGAGGTCCCGTATCGCCCCCGGCGTGATTGAAAACATCCTGTCGGGACGCGGTAACGAAACTGCGGCGGAACGTACCAGCAGTGAAGACATCCTTGGTGTGATGCAATCTTTGGGAGTCTAGGGGCGACGTTAGCGGGCTTCAGTTTTGTTTGTTTATCCTCCCTGTGTCGTAAAACTCCGTCCTTCAGGACGGAGATATAAGGCACAAACGGCGTAGCCGTTTTAAAGCCGACTAATAGGGCGGTTGTTGTCGCCCGATATGTTGGCGAACAATTAAAATGGATGCACCACCGCAACTACCGGCAAAACAAGATGGCGGCCAAAGCTGATTACCACAAAGTTTTTTTTCAGAGACTTGGGTAATCTTTTCTTCTAATTATTCGGCTTGATACCACTTTAGGCTGTTTGAGATCATCGAGCAAAGACTAAATTAACGTACATATTAAAACGCAATGTCTGCCATGTCTAATATCACTTTCTTTTTCCACAGACCAAGTATAGAATGTGGAAAATCACATTCTAAACCCTTTCCATGCAACTACGCAAAGCCTTTCGATTCGAAATCATGCCAAACGGTGGACAAATCCGCAGAATCAAGCAGTTCTGCGGCTGTTCGCGTTTTGTTTTCAATCGGGCGTTGGCTTGGCAGAACGAGCAGTATGGTCAGGACAACAGCGCCAAGTTCAGTTATACGAAAATAGCCAATCTGCTCCCGCACTGGAAAAAAGAACTTCCCTGGCTCAAAGATTGCCATTCGCAAGTGCTGCAACAGTCGTTAAAAGACCTGGAAAGTGCGTTCAAAAATTTCTTTCAAAAACGTTCCAATTTCCCGAAATTTAAGAAAAAGAGCATAAAGGAGCGTTTTCGTTTTCCGCAAGGTTGCAAACTGGAACAACAAAATAAACGCATCTATTTACCTAAAA
>ERZ772766.350-NODE-350-length-27536-cov-3.213930_pt1 | contig 27536 bp, 26 predicted proteins | sample MGYA00511379_ERZ772766 | MGnify/ENA primary metagenome ERZ772766 (study PRJEB29015, sample SAMEA2737895) | human oral metagenome | biome: human oral; feature: human-associated habitat; material: dental | place: China | collected 2116 ...
TCCAACACATTACATTGTGCCTGATTGGCGTAAATCTTTTGGGGCAAGATGTGTCTTTGTATATACAACGGAGTTGAGATATACAAAGACAATCTTGCTTTTCCCCATTTTTCTATTCGTCTGTCTGGGCAAGCCACACGACAGACGAATGAAAAATTGGGGAAAAGGGGGGAAAAACTCGGAACTCGTTTTTCCTTCCAAGCCGACGCTGGCTACTTGTACTAATGCCTTTTATGCGTTTTCTTTCTTTCTCTATGCCTTTTTACTACTTCAAAAAGTACTTTTCCTTGCCTTGTTTGTTAATAAAAAATTAAATTTAGTGAGACTCAAATGTCTCCTACAGTGTTTTATAGTCTCAAAAATAGAAAAAAGTGAAACTTTGAGTCTTCTACAGTGTTTTATAGTCCACGTCATTTTTCTTCTATTGGCCAGCCCATTTTTCTACCCGAAATTTGCAACAAAGAAAACGATGAAAATCTCTCACGAAAAAAATTTAAAGGATAAAGCAATCATTCTTAGGATCTCTTCCTCGCAGAAAGCACTATGGAAAAAGTACTGTGCAGAGAAGAAAATGAGCCTGACCGATTTTATAGTTAGTGCCGTGGAAAATAAGATGAGTGCACAAGAGAGACGTGAGGTTCTTAAGTTCATTGAAAAACAAGATAATATCTTTGCTAAGATTGAAAACAATATCAATCAGTTTGCCAATATTGCAAATGCCAAAAAGGATATAAACTCTTTTGAGATGAAATCTTTTACCGAGCAGCTTGTTAAAATACAAGAATTAAAGGCTGTACAAAATCAGATATTTAAAGATATCTATAAGTTGATAGCCTATGATAGTTAAAATACTTAGTTCCGCAAGTAAGGATTTTCATGGTGTAAAGTACAATGACAAGAAAATCAATAGTGATAAAGGAGAGCTTATGGATATGAAGAACTTTCCTTCCTTTATCAATAAGGATAGTTCTCAAGAGGAGGTACGAAATTACTTAAAGTCTATATCGCAAAGCAATAAGACTAAAAAACCTCAGTTTCATGCCGTGATCTCTACCAAATTCCAAGAACATAGCAAAGAGCAGCTTACCAAAATAGCTAATGAGTTCATGAAAGAGATGGGATATGGCTCACAACCTTATATCGTAGTTTTTCATAAAGATACTGAAAATAACCATGTTCATATCGTATCTACTAGAGTAGATAAGGATACAGGTAAAAAAATCAATGACAGCTTTGAAAAAATAAAATCGCAACAAGCGCTTTCCAAAGCTATGGAGACTGTTTTAGGTGTAAGTAGAGAAGCTGATATAGACAAATTGTTGCAGTACAAATATAGTACTTTCCAACAATTGGAAAAACTTTTAGAACAGAATGGTTTTAAAGTACATATAAGTGAGAGCAACCCTAATCAAGCGAATATACTCCATAATGGACTTTGTCATAAAACATTGTTTTTGGATAAACTTCATTATGAGAAAGTAGATAAAAATGACAAACGAGCCAAACAAATCAAGGCTTTCCTTGAAAAATATAAGGATATGTATTCCAATAAAGTATTCAAGGTTGTAGACAATAGGGCTGAGAAGGGATTATATGATAAAAACAAACATAATCATACTCCAATCTCTCCAAAGATAGAATTTAAAAGCGAATTACAGGAAAAACTCAAAAATATATTTGGAATAGATATCATATTCCATTACAAAGATGACAAACAGCCTTTTGGTTACACCCTTATAGATAATGCTACACAGAGGATTTACAAAGGTAGTGAAATAGCTAAGATGAATGATATTTTTGAATTTACTCAAGATATTATAGAGAAAGAAGATTTTGAACGGCTGAGGGAATACAACATCAGAAGCGGCAAGGAGAAAGAGGTTATATTACAATTCTACGCCTCTCAAGGTAAGGACATAAAGGATTTTATGCTCTTTGAAAATAAGAAATTCAAGGCCAGCGAAAAGGATGAGAATTTTAAACAGCTCAAAGCCGATGTAAAAGGAAGTGCACAAAATCAATCAAAAAATGATTTTGTAGTCTTTCAGAAAGACACCAATGATGATTATTATGCCATTCATCAGCGTTATCATCAAGTTCACAAATTAGATACTCTCATTGGAAAAGAAGCATCTACTGAATATATGTCTCGAATGAATACCTCTGAGACTGGAATAAGTACTCATACTGACTTCAATCACAGTAATGGTAATGTTTCAGAGGTTTTTCATTCAAAAAAAGAGAACTCTCTTATAGAGGAAGTAGGCAATGCCTTGAGTAAAAGTGCTATTGTAGGAAGAGATACTACAGAAGACGAATTTAAGAAACGAAGAAAAAAACGAAGATAATGATACTAACATTTGCAACACAAAAAGGTGGTGTAGGGAAAACAACCTTAGCTATAGCCTTTGCTAATTACCTATCTCTTGTAAAAAATAAACAAGTAAAGGTTTTTGATTTTGATTTTCAAAGATCATTTTACCAAAAATGGGAAGAAGACAATGCCCTAACATACCCTGAACTCTATGAGGTAGAGATAGTGGAGGATCCAAGCCAACAAGAAAGTCTTATTGATTTTCAAGATATTGCAGATATGAAACAGAGTGGCACCTATTATATTTTTGACTTAGCAGGGACATTGGATGAAAAATACATGGAACTCTTGGTCTATAGTGACTTTGTAATTATTCCTTTTGAATATTCCGATGTATCAGTGAAATCTACACTCGTATTTATCAATGTACTGGGAATGGTAGAGAGCCAAGCCAATAGAGTGTTCATCCGCTCTAAATATGACAAAGGCTATCTCTACAAAAACCAAGCAGAGATGGATGAGGAGATCCGTAAGTATGGTAGAATACTCTCCTCCCCTGTATATAAGCGTAATATATTGCAGAGTATTAATACTCGCAAACTTTCTTATGAACAAAGAGACGCTGTAAAGAAACCTTTTGAAGAATTAATACAATACATACATGAAAGCAGCTAAATTACCTCTTTCTATTCAGTTGGAACGAAAATATAATGATATAAACATGTATAGATTTATCAATGACTGGATGGAAACAAAGAAAAATAGGAAAAATAGGGTTATCAGTATGAGTAACGACCTATATACAGAGCTTGATAAGTTCAAAATATTTGAAATAGACCTAAATGAGATGATAGACATAGGCCTAAGGTATGCTTTAAATAAAAAGGAATTTAGAAACATGCTTACACAACTTATAAAAGAAAAAGATAACTATCTAACTATCTAAAAATATAATACAGATGACAAAATTTATCACCATTGTAGTCGTTATCTACATTATTTATTATGCAACTAATATTATATATGATATATTCTTCAAAAAGGAAAAGCGTACTCCTGACGAGGAAGATAAAGAAGAATTTACATTTAACAATATAGATGATGATGTAAAAGTAACTAATGTAGGAATAGACGATGTAGAAAATATGGATATGGGAGAAAGTATGGAAGCAAGCGAAGATGATCTTTTCTTTTCTGCAACAAAACCTGACGAGGATGAGTTTCCCTCTGATACAGATTTAGAAGCTATGAAGAGAAAATATGAAGAGGAAGAAAATATAAACAATTATTCTCCAACAGATACTGTTGAGAATGAAATAGCAGATGACACAGAAAATTTAGGTGGATTAGCTCCTTCTTTGACTCCTTTTGACAAACAAGAGGTACTAAGAAAAAATAGAGAGCTTTTTAGGAATATTCTTAGTATGGCTGAGACCAATATACAAACTATTGCTACTGCTAATGGAGAAAAGATATATAAATCCATGATGAATTTCAATAACTAATAAACAAGTAATTTTTTATAACCATGAGAAATTTTTATTTCAAAATGACGAGAGAACAAAAGTTTTTTCTCGCCTTATTCTTAATCGTTTGTGTAAGTAGTCCTTCCTTTGCACAAGGAGCTGGTGCCATTACTAGTGCTGCTAATACAATCAAGACCTACTGGACACCTGTCAGTACTCTAATCAAAGTTATTGGAGCAGTTGTAGGACTTATAGGTGGATTACGTATCTACAACAAATGGACAAATGGAGACCAGGACATAAACAAGGAAATTCTTGGTTGGGGAGGCGCTTGCCTATTTCTATTCTTGGTACCTACTTTCGTATCAGCTTTCTTTGGAATATAATAAAGACACAAACGGTTATGGAATTTTACCTGTACAAGGGGCTTAAAAAACCCCTTGTCCTTTTTGGACTAAAAAATAAATACATTGTTTATGCCCTTGGTGCTGCTGCTTTAGGTGTTATCGGACTTGCTGTATTACCCTCCTTGATAGGTTTCTTCTTCGGTATCATTTTAGGAGCCGCTATAGGCGGAGCAGGTATATGGTATGTCTTCTATCTACAGGATAACAAAGGACTTTATCAAAAACAGAAAAACAATGAGGAAATACATATTTTTCCCAAACGATTTAAACTTAAAAACATGAAGACAAGATGAAAACAAAATCTTTTGAGTTTCCATTTATCGGTTATGATTATGCAAGGGAACATGGTTGGAAAATGGATGTGCTTATAGGGCAGTATGGAAATCCTATCATAGGTATTCGTATCAAAAATATTGTAGAACAATACTCCGCAGATCCTGATCGCTATGAACAATTCCATACAGTGTTAAACCAAGTCATAGCTATCATAGGTGAAGAACATATTGTACAGAAAGTGGACATATTTGCTAAGAAAAGATATACAGCTGAAAAGGAAAAGACCTTTTTGCAACAAAAATACTCTGAGCACTTTGACGGACGTATCTTTAAAACCATAGATACCCTACTGCTTTTTACAGATATCTTAGATAATAACAAAAGTAAATACAAATTCTCTGAGAAAAAATATAAAGAACTTCGAGATAAATGCGAAAAAGTATTTTTATTGCTAGAACAAAGCGAATGTGAACCCAACTGGCTCTTTGAGAAAGATTTCGAATATTATATAGGAGGCATACTAACAATGAAATTCGCTGATATTCCTACTTTTGACAATATCAAATCTACCAATGAGTATCTAAGAATCGGGAACTCTTTTGTTAAGACCATTTCCTTTGTAGATGTAGAAAATATTGACCTTCCCAACAGTATTACTCCTTATGCAACCATGGGAGGTAATGGTGCAGTATCAGACTTGGCTATTGATAATTTTTCCTTTCTTAACGAGTTAGAGGATTATCAAACTATCATCTATAATCAGGTAATTGCTATTCCCAATCAAGTACAACGACAACGAGATTTAGATAAAAAGAAAAGAAAACATGAAGGAGTAGCCAGAAGTGCCCCTTCTAACGCTATTGTTGCCGAAGAGATTGAGGAATTGCTACACAATATTGCTGTAGATGGACAGCTCGTGGTAGACGCTCATTTCTCCTTAGTTGTTGCTTGTGATACTTTGGAGAAAATGGAAAAAACACAATCTACTATTGAGAGTAAACTATTTACTAAGGGAATAATAGTTTCTAAAAATGCTTATAATCAAATGGAGCTATTCCGCTCCGCTATTATAGGGAATGCAGTAGAACTAAAAGATTATGACCTATTTACCACTACCAGCGAGGCTGGGATATGTTTTTTTTTTAAAGAGAGTTACCCCGTAAGTGAGAAGTCTAATTTCTATCTAAGGTTTGCTGACAGACAAGGAGTCCCCCTCAAGGTAGATACATCTGATCTACCTTATCAAACAGGACGTATCAATAATCGTAATAAGTTCGTCCTAGGCCCTTCGGGTAGTGGTAAATCATTCTTGATGAACAATATTGTAGAACAATACCTTACTTACAATTATGATGTAGTTATTGTAGATACAGGAGATTCCTACTCAGGTACATGCGCCTACAAAGGCGGGCGTTATATCCAATATACAGAGGAAAAGCCTATTACTATGAACCCTTTTGCAGTAGGTAAGGAGGAATTTAATATTGAGAAAACGGAGTTTCTAACCAATCTTATCTTCTTGATATGGCAAGGGCCGGATGCAACCATGACCCCTTCGCAGAAGTCTATCTTAGATAATGCACTTCTTGCTTACTACCAACAACATTTCAATGGGAACGAAGAAAAGGCTTGGTATGAGGAGAAAACAGATGAGGAAATCCTACTATATCTCAACAAATACAATATCTATGAGGAGGATATAGAGCAGGAAAACACAAGTTTCTATGACATATTAGGGTTACCTTTTGATGCCACCACTAAGGATATCAAGGAAAGGGGACGAAAACTATTACAAGAATATCACCCCGATAAAAACCAAGGGAACCAAGACTATGACCCTGAGCGCTTTTTTAAAATCTATGAGGCGTATGAAACACTTTCTGATGAGGAAAAACGCAAAGCTTATAATGAATCCTCTGCCCTTATCACGATAAAGAATGAGATGATACCAGTAGGGGAAAACCAAGAAAATAGTGAAAACAATCATACTAGATATGCGCTTATAAAACATGTAAAGCGAATAGCTGAAGACTATAAAGTGCCAGAACTATCATTCAATAGTTTTTATGAGTTTTGCGAGAAGTTCTTACCTGTATTTCTTAACAACAAACATCATAAAATCACAGAGCAGGAATTCAACTTACGCACTTTCCTTTTTGTTTTGAAGGACTTTTATAGAGGAGGCCGATATGGTACTACTCTCAATGAGAATGCCGATAGCTCCCTATTCTATGAACCTTTTATCGTATTTGAGATAGACAATGTGAAGGATAACCCTAAGCTATTCCCTATAGTTACCCTTATCATTATGGATACATTTATACAGAAAATGCGATTACGTAGTGATAGACGAAAGGCACTTATTATTGAGGAAGCATGGAAAGCAATTGCCTCAAAGCTAATGGGAGGATACATTCTATATCTGTACAAAACTGTACGTAAGTTCTGGGGTGAAGCAGTCGTTGTAACTCAAGAGTTAGACGATATTATCGGAAATGCAGTGGTGAAAGACTCTATTATTAATAACTCCGATACCTTTATCCTACTTGACCAAACCAAGTTCAAAGATAACTTTGATCGTATAGCAGCTCTGTTGTCTCTTAATAAGGTAGAACAAAACAAGATATTCACCATCAATAACCTAAATAACAAAGCAGGACGAGGACGATTTAAAGAATTTTACCTAAAAAGAGGGTCTAAAGGAGAGGTATATGGTAACGAAGTATCCATAGAACAGTATCTAACCTATACAACCGAAAAACCCGAGAAATCGGCTATTACATACTATGTCAATGCTATAGGGAACTATGATGAAGCCTTGGCTGCTTTCGTTGGAGATACAAAAAAATACAAGGAGGATATGAAAACAATTTTTACTCTTACAAACCTATATAAGAAGCCTTTGGACGAGGATGTGATTGGTTTCTTTAAGAAATTCAAAAAGGAGTTCGAGGGTAAAAATGTCCTTAAAGAACTTGACGAATATGTCAAAGACCAAGGAGTATCCTTAGTTGAGATTGTACAACGCAACTTAAAAAGACAAGAATATGAAAGTAAAGCTGTTTAATTTAATTCTCCTACTGTTTTCTTGTATAGGAAATGCGCAGAAAATATATATGGATCCCGTTACAGCTGGTGCTATGTTAGGATATGCTGCTACTCTAAAAGGAGGTCATGAGAGAGCTGAGAAAGAACAAGATAAACTACAAAAGGCACAGACATTTATTAGTGCTCAAGTAACCTTGGTAAAAAAAGTACAAGATAAGGTATATAAAGGTCTTAGTGAAGCTGGAGGAACTATCCAAAACGCTATTCAAGTAAAAAATATTGGAGAAGAGATAAAACAATGTGCAGAATATTCTAAAAATATAAGCCAACTTGTAGAAAGACATCCTCAATATGCTATCTTTGGAGCAAAAGCCACTCAGAGATGTTATGAGCAGACATTGAAAATAGCCAATGAGATGAGTAATATCCTTGCTGATGGGGAAACTAACCTTGCTACCGCAGGGGACAGATATAGGGTATTAGATAATATAGAACACCAAGTACGTATGCTTAAAGTATATCTTATTTCTGTACAATTGGCCTTGGAAAATGCAGAGTATGCGGGATTTTGGAAATCTATTAATCCTTTTCAAGGCTATATAGATACGGATAAAGACATTATCCAAAACATTATGCAAAAATTCAAACATCAATTCTAATGAAACCTATCATTTTTTTATTCTTAGGGATATTTCTTTGTAATAGTTTTAAAGTAAGAGGGCAAGAAGAAGAGGCCTTATCCCCTGCTCTCATTTCTTTAGAAGTACAACATTCTCTCCAAGAGCATGATCGTCAGAAAAAACTAAAGGAAAAACAATTACTAAATACAAGTACAGAAGGGGTTAATCAGGAACAATGGAAATCCTATAAAAAGGTCGTGGAGATAGTTCAAAATCGCTTGCGAAAAGTTGATTTTATCTTACAAGCTATCCCAACAGGATATGTTTTAACACAGAAATATAGAGATATAAAAGCCAATCAAAGACAGATACTAAGAGAAATACGTACAGCCCCCCAAGCTATTAAGGATGTATTACCAAATCAAATAAAGTTTATAGATGACTTACAAATGGTAATTCGCTTTCTTACGGGTATTATAGCTTCCTATGGTGCAATGAACCAAATGGAGCGAGCAGATAGGCAAATACTCTTAAACCACGCTTTGGCAGAGGTTGATAGGCTAAATAGTAATTCTTATGCAACCTTATGTATCATACGAGACGCCAAGGAACAAGCAAGGATTAAAAAATCCATGTTTGACTACTATATACAACGAGATAAAGAACTCGTAGAGGATTTACTAAAGAATATCAAACGCTTATAATCATGAAAAATATATTATATATACTTATCCTAATAGCATTTCTATACTATCAAAAGACACATGCTCAATATTTTACTTGGACAACTAACCCCAGACTATTGGCACAAGTAACAGCTAACAATGGTGTAAGACTTACAAGCTTAGAAGTATTCAAAAAATCATTTGAAAAGCAGAGAAAATGGTATGAAAATGCTAAAAAAGATATGACTAAAGTATTAGCTGTACATGAGTTTATATATGAGCAACTTTACAATGTTAATTCCCTATTTAAACAAGGTCAAAAGGTAAGGTATATAAATGAATATTTAAAGAAGACATTAAAAGAATTACAGAATTTATTAGATAAAGGACATAAAAATATAAAATATATCCATGTAGTTATAAAATACTATATAAAAGTTCTTCAAAGGATAGAGGATTTAGGAGAAGGATTAAAAAAAATAGTTGAAAAAAACAAGGAACTACTCATGGATCCTTATGATAGAGATGAATTATTAGATAATCATTTATTTAAGCTACAGATGATATATATAGAGTTACTCAATATAAACAATATGCTTGAATTTAGTAGTAACAGAGCCTATATATACTCTATACCTGAATTAGGTACTTGGATAGAAACAGACAAAGACCTTACTAAAGATATTATACAAAAAATCAAAACACTAAAATACTACTAATTATGAAAAAAATAATATTATATGGAATTTTACTATACTGTTCCTCTATTTCTGCACTTTCTGCACAAATAAGCTATAAAGTAATTAAGGATAATGCTCTAAGACAACAAGAGGGACGCATGGTATTTCAAGAATGGGGAGATCCTGATGATTGGATACCAGAAGCTGAATATTTTAAAATATTCGGCAAACGTATAGGTCCCAACCTGAGTTATAAACACTCCTTGGTATGGGGAATGTTCGCTCCAAAAGCTAACAAACGTTACAAAGAAGGTTCCGATATACGCCCCCTAAGAGTAGATGGAGAGGAAACACAAAGACAAGTTGCAACCCATACTATGGAAGCACAAGCCAAGGAAACAAAAGAACATATCAAGACTCTTAAAAGTAGAAGTACTGATGATATGGTATATTGGACACCTACTACAATTAATGCAGACCCATTATATCTGCTTTATTATAAGCGAATGCTAACCCCATTAAAGAATTTCCCAGAATACCCGACTTGGCGTGATTGGGGCTTTCCTAATGAAGAAGCCTATAAAAGAGCTGGTCGTATAGGTCAGATTGATGAATTGCGTATAAAATTACATACTCTCAAAGATACTTATAAAACAGCTATGACCCTACCTATGCCTCGTGGCAAACGCTTTCTACTCTATCATAAAGCACTCATAGGCTGGAGAGACCTCCAAGTAAAGATAGCTAATTGCAACAGAGAAAGCAAATACTCTATAGACAGTAAAGATCTCTTAGAACAACAGAAAAACGCTATAGATAAAGTTAATCTAATGAGCGATTTAGAAATTGTTCAACAAATAATGCAACGATATAAACATAAATTTTAACTATATGAATATCAGGCAACTAATAATTATCTTATGTTTAGGCCTATTTCTTTTACCTATATCATTAAGAGGACAAGCCTCACAGAATATAACAACTGAACAGGGAGCCAAAACAGCCCAGTTTATGAAAGGAAGTGGAGACTTCGAAAGCTGGTTTATGGAAGCTTTCACAAAGATAGATATGCAAATGGATGGGAGAGCTAATGATGTACTAAAAGTTGGAAAGGCAATAGCTGGTATTGGTATGCTAATATACCTTGCTGTGATCGGTTTTAGAATGCAGAGTGGTGCTGCTGAATGGAGTGTGGAACCTATGATTAAACCTGTTGTAGTAGCGCTTCTTCTTATCAACTGGGTACCTTTCACCAAAATGATACAAGCTCCCTTACAAATGTTAGCTGAACCCTCAGAGGCTATCTTCAAGGATATTGAGAGAGAGACAAATGCAAGAAGAACTTTTAGATATACCAAACAAATGCAGGTATTAGAGGCTACCATTAATCTTAATGCTACTATACTTGCTAAGCAAAAGGGCTTTTGGTCATCTCTTGGCGATGGTGAAATTTCCCAAGCTTTTGGCAATCTATGGGATAAGATAACGGCTCCTATTGAGGAGGTTGTAGAAAGGGCTAACTATAAAATGCAAAAACTATTAGGTGATTGTATAGAAATGGTTTGTCTCATCATTCTACGTGTAGCTGTTTATTTTATTTTCTTTATTCAAAAGGTTTGGTCATATATTCTTATTGTACTAGGCCCTATTGCAGTAGGCATATCTTTTATTCCTGGTTTTGAAAGTTCTTTTTATAACTGGATCTCTAAGTTCATTAATATAAATCTCTATACCTTTATTGCCTATACAATTATCAATATTGGACAACAGATAATTATTGCTGGTTATGAGATGGATATTAGCAGACTTTCAGCTATAGTTGACAATAATGGTGCTGTTATAAACCAAGGATTATTACTTACTTATACAACTTACAATGGTATGGCAACCTCTATAGTCTTTCCTTGTGTAGGATATTTGGTTACAGCTATTGGAGTTCTTATGACTCCTACAATAGCAGACGCTATAATATCAGCAGGAGGTGCAGGAGTAATGACTAAGGTAAAACAAGCTGCAAGTAATGTAACTAATGTTGCAAAAAATGCTGCAAATAGAACTGGAAAAGGAATTAGTAACTTTATAAAAGGTACTCCTTCACTAAATCCTCACAAAGGAGTTACTCCAAAATGGAATAAATAATAGAAATACTTAAGATCTAAATAAAAACTATGATAGTTAAAAATATTGAAAAAAGAATAAAAATAAACAAGAATGTATCAATAGCAACTGTAGTATTAGCTATAGTAATTGTAATCGTAGGTTTTATTTATTCCTACAAAATCGTACGAGACGCTCGTAAATCGCTGTATGTCATTGACAACGGAATACCTGTGCTGGTAAAACAAACCGATGAACTCTTAAATCGCCCTGTAGAATATAAGGCGCAGATAGAGTTGTTCCACAAGTTATTCTTTACCCTTGTCCCTGATGATGCCTATATCAATGAGAATATAGACAAATCCCTATATCTCATAGATGACACAGGAAAGAAAGAAAGGAATAACCTTTTGGAGAAAGGTTTTTATAACCAAATCATTTCCTCCAATGCCACAGTATCTGTGCGAACAGACTCTATCAATGTTAATCTTAATGATAAGAAGTTTATTTACTATGGTACTCAAATGATAAATCGTAGGTCAAGTCTTATTACCCGTAGACTTATCACTCAGGGTTCCTTCAAGGACATTGCTCGTACCCCTAATAATGCCCACGGAGTACTACTTGAAAACTGGAATATATTAGATAATACTGAAATATCAGTCAAACAAAAAAACTATTAATCATGAAATTCTTTGCTAATATCAAAAAGTGGATAACAAGTAACCCAAAAAAGTTCTACTTCTATGCTATGATACTACTAGTCGTTTCCTTCGTAGCCAATACAATCTTTGACATCTATGTTTATAAAACAGAAACACGGAAACCCAAATTTATAGTACCCTCTCTCTATCAAGGTACAGATGTGGTTGCCTCTGAATATGAGAATAGATTAAAAGAAATGGAAACTATAGCACAAGAACTAGCTGAGTTCAAGTCAAAGCACAAACAAGGGACAGCTTTCACCCCCGCTGATAGCCTCAGAATTGAATACTTATACGAACAATATCAAACGTTGAAAAATGGAAAAAATAAAGAAAATTAATTTTAAGCAACCTAAGTATATTATTCCTCTTATTGTGCTTCCTGTCCTTCTCTTCATTGGTTATCAATTTATTGACCTAATCAATGGTGATGATAAAACAAAACAAGCACAACAAGAAATAAGTACTTCCCTTGGGAAAGTAGACGCTCCTATTCTTTCCAAAAACAAGGCCTATGACAATCTATTCAACGATGAGAATAAAGACGGACGAACGATGATACAAGGCTTTGACAAAGAAAACGATAACTTATTTGCCTATACTGACAACCTGAATGAGCAACAGAAGCGGTACTTGGACTCTATAGAGTATGTACAAAAAAATGGATTTAACCAAAAACAATCGGCCAAGGTCAGAGAGTCTTATTACACTCCTAATGCTGATGCTCAGAAACAACAAGATGACGAGGATTTTAATCGTTCCATGGAGATGATGAGAATGCTCAATGAAGGTAATAAATCCGAAGAGACCAAGCAAGAAGAAAAGGAATACGACCCTGTGAAAGGCCTTAGAGAACAAATGCTTTTCTTAGATTCCTTAGAAAAATCCAAAGACCCCGCCTATAAGCGACAAATGGAAGCACAAGGGCGAATAAAAGCGAACAAGGACAAAATGGATGAGTTCCTCAATAGTACTATGCAAGTGAGTAAGACAAGGAATTTGGGAGCTTTCAATCATATTTCTAAGCAAAAAGAAAACTTTACAATTAAGTCAGTTATTGACGAGAATATCAAGGGATATTTAGGTTCTCGCATACGCTTGAGACTCTTAGAGGATATCTTTATTGGCAAAAAGAAAGTACAAGTAAAAAAAGGTACTTTCCTATATGCTGAAATATCAGGTTTCTCGCAACAACGTGTTTTTCTCAATATTGTTTCAGTTATGGTAGATAATGATATTTACCCTATCAACCTATCCATATATGATATGGACGGAATGAAAGGCCTCTATGTACCCTCTAGTGCTTTTCGTGAGATGACACGAGAGTTAGGTGCTAACTCTATACAAGGAGTTAATGTAGAGAGTGGTCAAGGCTTCTTTACCAGCTTAGCAGGTAACCTATTTCAGTCAGCCTCACAAGCTGTAACCGCTATCATTCGAAAGAACAAAGTAACACTTAAGTATAATTCATATATCTATTTAATTGACGAAAAAGACCTAAAGAAAAAAGATGAAAATGAAAAATAATATCACAAAAATCGCAATCATTGCCTTTGCACTCTTTTGCTTTCTGCAACCCAAAAATACACAGGCGCAAACATTAGAAGATAAAATAGAAGTAGCTAAGCTACCTATTATATTCATGGGGAGAGATGTCAATATCCATATCATCGCGCCCGAACCTATCCAATTTGTAGATCTCTCCACTAATGATTTAGTGGGAGACCTTCCTGCGGACAACATTGCTCGTATCAAGGTGCAAGTAGAGGACAGCAATAGTGAGGACAATGCAACCCAAAAACCAAAGTTCGTAACAGGACAGGACATCGGTGTTATTACGATTGTTGGTCAATCTTTCTTAGCTCAATACCGAGCTATCTATAGGGAAGAAAATAGGACTTGGCTAGCTTCCAATATTCATATCAAGGCTGAGGATATGCAACCCTTAGAGTATCCTAAATTCAAATACTCTAACTATGAGCTTAAAAAGTTTGCCTTGCAGATTATGGATAAAAAAGTCAACAAAAAACCTATCCGAAAGAAGAAAGACCTAAAGCTAACAATGCAACTCAATAATGTATATGTGATAGATGACTACATTTTCTTGGATATATCCATAGAAAATAATACCAACTTATCATGCAACATAGAAGGAATGAAATTTAGCATTGAAGATAAGAAGATTTACAAGGCTACCAATAACCAAAGTATCTTACTTAACCCCCTATTCTCTCTAAATGACCAAACGAAAGTAAGAAAATCTTACCGAAATATATTTGTCTTTGAGAAATTTACCTTTCCCAATAGTAAGATACTCAAAATACGCCTTATTGAAGAACAAATATCAGGACGTGTGATTGATATGAAAATCAATTACTCTGATGTGCTACAAGCTGACACTTTCTAATCATAAATCATAAATAAAATGAAATGAGAAAAGCAAAAATCACAATAGAGTTGATTAAAAAGAATAATAGAATTCTTATAAAAACCTATGATAGCACAACTCCAAAGGATTTACTTAACATAGTGAATGGTTTTATTTATAACGAAGTGACTTTTGAAGCCTCCTTACCTCTGTTAAGTAAATTAGCAACAATAATACAATTAGTAGAATATAACACAGATGAAGAAATAGAACCAATATATTATGACGAATGAAAATTTAATAGCTGAAATATCTCTAAAACTATACGAAAAGGATAATATTATCAGATTAGAAGCAATTGAACAAGGGACTAATGAAAGTTATTCTTTATTATCGAGTGTAATTAGAGAAGAGAAACATAGAGTTGAGATTAAAAAGATAATGGCTTTATTGAGTACAATACTATCATTTTATAAAAACGAATATTTATGAGCATGCAAGAGCAACAAAATCAGATTAAAATCTATGATTTCTTCCAAAAAATGGTCTATGGGGTCGTTTCCTTGGATTGTTTGATACTATTCTTTCAGAATGCAGAGATACCCATAGCATCTAATATTTTACAGAGTTTCGGGAAAATGGGAGTATTTTATCCTCCTATTCATGCGAAATTCGCAACCCTTGTACTAATAGCTTTGGTAGCTATTGGAACGAGAGCGAAGAAAAAACAGGATTTGAATGTCACCAAGGAAATTATTCTACCCATGGTTATAGGACTACTTATGATTATAGGATCATTGGTCTTAGTTACTGGGGCTGAGAATATCCACCTACCTTATGTACTTCCTTTTGTCAATGCTTATCAAATAGGATATGCCTTACTATCTTTTGCAGGTGCTCTCATTACACAAAAAGGAGCTGATAGTATCTCAAAAATGGTACAAACAAAAATGGGTATAGATCGTTGGAATACGGAAGAGGAAAGTTTTGACCAAAATACGGAGCTGAAAGTAACTGATAGTTCTGTCAATATTCCTTACAAATTCCGCTATAAGAAAAAAACACATCAAGGCTGGATGAATATAGACCCATTTAGGGGATCCATGGTTATTGGTGTACCTGGGTCTGGTAAATCTTTTGGGATTATCAACCCTGCCATTCGTCAAATGGTAAGCAAAGGATTTTGTCTATGTATCTATGATTTTAAGTTTCCCAGCTTAGCCGAAATAGCTTACTATCACTATTTGCAAAAGAAAAAGAGTGACCCAGAGTATAAGCACAAATTCCATGTGGTGAATTTGGATAAAGTAGAATATTCCCGCAGGGTCAATCCTTTCAAGAAAGAGTATATAAATACCCTTGCTCAGGCACAGGAAATGGCTGAATCCATGGTTACAGCTTTACAAAAAGGGGGAGGCTCTGGCGGAGGGGGTTCTGAGGCGTTCTTTACGCAGTCCGCAGTCAATTTCCTTGCCTCATCTATATTTTTCTTTGGCACCTATCAAAATGGTAAATATTCTGACCTACCACATATACTTGCCTTTATGAATAGGAGTTACCAAGAAATATTTGACACTCTATTTACTAATGAGGAATTAGTATCCCTTATGTCACCCTTTAGGTCAGCTTATGAAAACAAAGCCTTTGACCAATTGGAAGGGCAGGTTGGTACCGTAAAGATATTCCTATCACGTCTGGCAACTAAGGAAAGTTTTTGGGTATTCAGTGGGGACGAGGTGCAACTGAAGATATCAGATAAAGCAGATCCTTCTATTCTAATATTGGCCTCTAACCCTCAGACACAAGACATCAACTCGGCACTCTATTCTGCTGTACTTAATAGAACAATAAGCCAAATTAATGATAAAGGTAATATGTATGCAGGGATTATAGCCGATGAGTTTCCTACTATCTATATACATAAAATAGATAACCTCGTAGCTACTGCTCGTAGTAATAAAGTTGCAGTATTGTTAGGTCTGCAAGAGCTTACACAGCTCAAACAATTCTATAAAAGAGAAGTTGCAGATACTATATCTTCTATCATGGGGAATATTCTATCAGGAGCCGCTCGACACAAAGATACCTTGGATTGGCTTGAAAAGATGTTTGGTAAGATAAAACAGAAAAGTTACTCTGAATCTATATCTAACCAAGGAACCAATATGACAATTAGCGAAAAAATGGACGTAATGATCCCTGCGGGCAAAATAGCAGGTCTTCGCACAGGGGAAATGGTTGGTATGGTAGTCCAAGGAGAGGACAATGCAACAGAAGAATTTAAGACCTCAGCTATCTCTGGAAAAATCAATCTTGATATGAATGCTATTAAAATAGAAGAGGCAAATTATCCTAAAATGCCTATATACTATTCCTTTAAGGACGAGGCGGGAAATGACCGTAAAAATGATATCCTGATGACCAATTTCCGCCGTATCAATAAAGAAGTAGAAATGATTATACAAGATGTAAGAGAAAGTATCGCAAACATTGCCTAAAAATACACATTATGCAACAGAAAAAATACTTATGGGGGCTTATCCTTTTTCTTTCTGCAACCCCTATGCTCAGGGCTCAATTCAATACACTAAGCCCACAGGTGCAACCTGAAAAGAAAAAGTACGAACGATATACTATCGTGGAAAATACAGATGTAGTTGCAGAAAAAAAAATGCAGTCGGGGCTATGGCACAAGCTGTTCAAGAGTGAAAAGGCAACTCTTCGCAAAGAGGTTGATTCTCTCAAGAAAGCCATTGAGCAGAAGGACAAACAACTTTCTATCAAGAAAATAGAAGACTCTATCGTTCTTGCCTTGGTTAAGAAATCTATTCTTAGCAGTGTCAGCCCAAAGAAAGAAGCTGAACCCAGTCAGCCAACACCTAAAACGCCTAAGATAGCTATGCCTCTAAGTGGAGACCTTACCATCACCTCCTCCTTTGGAGAGCGCTTTCACCCTATTCTAAAGGAAAACAAATACCACAATGGAATAGACCTCAGAGCTAATAATCAGTACGTTTATTCCGTTTTAGATGGGGTTATCAGTAATGTAGGTTGGGACTACAATGGAGGCGGAGGACTTTTTATCAAGGTAAGACACAATAATGCCTTTGAAACCACCTATTGCCACCTCTCAGAGGTCTATTACAGGCAAGGTGAACCAGTCAAAGCAGGGTATGTGATTGCCCGCAGTGGGAATACAGGCCGCTCCACAGCACCACACTTACATTTCTCTGTCAAAGAGAATGATAAGCACATCAATCCTGTAGATTTTCTAAACGACCTTATAACACTAAATAGGTAGCTATTTAACAATATAAAAACAATAGTAAATTCCTATAATAATTTTAAAAAATAATATATGGTAACAGTTGTTAGTTTAGAATCTCGTATAAAAGATAGGTTCAAAGCACAAGGAAAACCAGGTTACGAGTTTATAATTGATTTCCAATTAGATTCAGAGAGAGATTTACCTCTTTTAAAAAACCTCTTAAATGTATTTGTAGATTCAAATTGTTATGAAGTTTCTACAATGGCAGAAAAGGAAGACTTTGTAAATGTTATTTGCAGGTCTGATTTTGGATATGGGACTGGAATAATAAACTGTCTAAAGGTTGAGTGTTACACCATAAGAGATAAAGTAGAATGGTTTTTCTACAAAGAAAATATTTATAATTCTTTTGAAAGAACTATTGATGAATGGGATTTAGCTTCTGATGAAATGAAAGTTTTGGAAAGCACCTATCTTATTGGTTTTTTCCTAAAAGCTATGAGAAGATTAAATAGTGGTTATATTTCATTAGAAGAAGCAAACAGCGACAAATATATAGAAATATTAGAGTCTTTTAAAGAAATTAAAAAATTCATAGCTCAAAAAATTAATGATAAAACCACTAATGACGAAGTCAAAAGTTCTATCAAAAAAATATTTCAATAAGTGGTGTGTCGGAAATTCCGACATACCACTCAACACGGCGCTATAGAAGAAAAAACTCAAGAAAGAGAAGTAAAATGATTTAATCACTATAAATAACAAACTATGAGCGAAACAAGTGCTATTATCCTACTATCTATTGTAGGGATAACCTCTTTTCTCAACTTTACCCTTTTCTTAATAATGGACGAGAAAATCAGAGACTTTGTTAAAATTCTAAAACAAATACATCATGACCAAAACACTCATTCTAGCCGAGAAACCCTCTCAACTCCGTGAATATGTCAAAGCACTGGGAGGTTTTACCCAAAAGGGAGACTTTTACGAAAGTGACCAATATATAGCCTCCTCTGCCCTAGGACACTTAATAGAATTAGCAGAAGATACAGCCTATCGCCAAGCAGGAAACTGGGACAAATCCTATTTGCCGCTACTACCTGCACTGGGAGAATATGTATATGAACCCAAACGCAATGATGAAGGCAGACAAGCTCACTTAAAGAAGCTCGCTACCCTCTTTAAAAATCCTGATATAGGAATGATCTATGTAGCTACAGACTCCGACCGAGAGGGAGAACTGATATTCCGCTATATATACAACTATTTCAAGTGTAAGCTACCTTACAAGCGTGTATGGTTATCTGCCTTGGATGATAGTGAGATACGAAATGCTTTTGCTCATCCTAAATATAGCCAAGGCGATGATTTCTTAGAGAACCTCTCCCAAAGTGCCTATGCGCGTGCTATTACTGATTGGCTTATTGGGGCTAATGCGACCCAAGCGGCTACCTTACAGCTCGGTGCAGGAAAGCTCCTATCTATAGGACGTGTGCAAACAGCTATTTTGAAGATTGTAGCTGACCGTTATCTAAAGAACAAAAGTCATCAAAAAAGCTATACCTATAAGCTCATTACCAACCACTTTTATAATGGAACTGCTTATACTGCGGAGAGTCCTATTTATGAAAGCAAAGCCCAAGCAGAACAGCTACTGCAGAGCCTTGCTACCTCTCATAATTTTGTGTCCTTTCAGAAGAAAACAGAGCGTAAGAACCCACCTCTATTACACACCTTGGATAGCCTTACCATTGTAGCCAACAAACTTTATAAGTACACAGCCTCAGAGGTCTTAGCCTCCGCACAAAGTCTCTATGAAAAAAAACTCACCTCGTACCCTCGTACAGAGGATCCTTATATCACAGAGGAGGGGTATGGCAAACTCAAACATTCTTTACAGCCATTGGTATCATTGTGCCTTAATATCAATGATTTCATTTTTCCGAGCCAACCCCCTGCCTCTGTAGATGGTTCAAAAATTACAGGCTCTCACGACGCCTTGGTGCCTACTGGGCAGACTGCGGGGATTGATAGTCTCTCCGAGCAAGATAGGCGTATCTATGAACTTATACTATATCGTTGCTTAGAGAGTTTCTCAGAGGTTGCTATATACGAAAAAGGGGTATATGAGTTCGAAAATCAAAGTATCCCTTTCAAAACCCATACAAGTTCTCTAATACAAGTAGGTTGGAAAAAATATACTCCTAAGGCGAAAACTACTACAGAGGAAGAAGACGAGGAAGAAGAAACATTAACCTTGCAACTCCCCTATGTACAAGGTGATAAGGTAGCTATCGACAAAAAAGGTGTCAAGGAAATAGAGAGCAAACCACCCGCTATCTACACTCCTGCTACATTGACCGCAGACCTTTGTAATTTGGGTAAGTTCCTACAAGAGCAAAGCCCTGAAGTATATTCTGAGCTGCAAGGAGAGTTTGACCTCAAAGGACTTGAGATAGGTACCAAAGGGACACGCCCTGGTATTATTGAAACATTGGTCAATACTCGTAAATATATTGTCTTTGAGAAGAACAAGTACATTCCAACCGAACTGGGACTACAGTTTTACACTGCTATCAAAGACCTTGAAGTAGTCAATGTCGCTCAGACGGCACGCCTGGAATACCAACTCAAGCAAGTAGCCGAGGGGAAAGTATCTGTAACCGAGTATTACAATCATCTTACGGACTATGTAAAGAGTACCGTGGCACAGATTTTTTCTCTGCAATCCTCTATTACAGCCTCTACTCGCAAAGGCTTAGGTACTTGTCCTGTGTGCAAAAAAGGACAGATTGTAGAATATGACAAAAGCTATGGTTGCACTGAGTATAAGAATGGCTGCAAATATAGTATTTGGAAAGAAATTGCTCATAAAAAACTTACAGCTAAGAATGTAGAGGATTTGTTGCAGAAAGGTAAAACAGGGCTTATCAAAGGGTTCAAAGGTAAAACTGGAAATGACTTTGAGGCTTATTTAGCCCTTGACAAACAAGGTAAAGTAAATTTTGAATTTAAAAACAACAAAAAATAATAGATATGGATACAAACCTACCAACCAACGACCTAAAAGAATACGGAATTCTAAGTGAAGACAATACTTTCTCTAAGAAATTATCTCAGAAAGATATTGAAAACTTCCTCAATGGACACGCTCTTGTAGCAGACAATGGAAAAGACCGCTTGATATTCCTACTGACAGACAACAATACGCGGTTAAATGTCAATATTTTCCAGCGAGACAAAAGCCTCGACGAGATTGTGCGACAGAGTGAAAAGGAAATTGTTTATAGTCAGCTAACTGAGCTAACCGATAGCAAAGCCTTAGATCTTGAAAAAAAAGCCTTTATCTATGACCCGAAGACACAACAGGTAACCGAGCTTGATTTGCTTAAAGACACTGAGAAGATTGCCCTTATTGTTGCAGAAAAAAAAGATGTCCAAGAGAGCAATCGCTTTAAAAATGAGCTATTGAAACTCAAAGGCTTCTTGCAGGACAAAATAGATAAGTTCCCAGAAATTGGCAAGGAAATCACCAACAATCTCAACATCGTTTCCAAAACGATTAATACTATAGACGATGCCACTCCTAATGAAAGCCAATCTCAGAAGCAGCAACAGACCAAACTCCGCTTGGATGTGAATGACGACGATCTCTACCAAGATGCTAATCGCCACCGAGAAGAGCAGGCTCAAGAACAAGAGGAAGAACAACAACGTCGAAGAGGTTTTAGAAGATAATTAACCCTAATTTTAAGAAAAATGGAAACATCTGTAGAACAAAAAATTGAAGAAAACTTCAAACAAATGCCCAAAGAACAATATCCTTTGGCTAAAGCTTATGCTCTTTCTGAGGAGCAAAGTTTTGAAAACTATAATTCAGATTGGGTAAATAGTAAGTCTGATAAGATAGACGCTTACATTTCTCTAAAACAGAATTACTCAGAAGAGGTTGTCAAAGCCGTTGAAAAAATGGTGAAAGACAACACATACATACACATACAAAATAAGGAAGAAAATAAAGTGTATGTAGCAAACATTGTAAATATTCTTGATAATATTGAGAAAAAACAAGACCAAAACATCAATCAAGAGAATTCTAACTCACAAACTACTATTGAAAAACCAAAACAGGAAGAAATAACAGAACCAAAGAATATAGAGAATATAAATAATCAATATAATGCAATCGTAAAAGAAATGACACAAATAAAGCATTTTATTGATTATGAATTCCACCCTGAGATTAATCGATTTGAGTTACAAGAAGAAATTGAACAAAAAATAGAGGATTTATCTAAGGAAAGTAATGTTTCTGTAGAGGAAATTTCAAAGAAGTTAGAAACCGATGTGGAAGAAAACTTCAAAATTTCAACTTTGTCAGATAAGACAAAAAATTTTGAACTCCTTAATAACCAAGAACAAGCAATAGAACTTAAGCCTGGTAATATTATTCATTACAAGGATATGATGTTTGAAGTGCTAGGATTTGACAAAGAAAAAGGAACTTATAGAAATGGAGAAGATACTGTTGTATTGAAGAATCTTTCCTATGGTGTAAATACATCTATGATTAAGTCTGATTTGGAACAACTAATAGCCAATGGGAGTTATAAGTTGATTGCTAAAGATAACGTCTCTAAGCAAGATATTCATAATAGTATGGTAGAGCATTATAGTGAAGAACTCAAAAGAAAAGAGGAAGCTATACTAAATAAAAATAGACAAGCAAGAGAGACAAATGATACAATGCCTTATTTTAGAAGAAGTAATCTAGAATTTAACAATAGCTTACATCAACCTCTTTCCGAAAAACAAACAAATGATTTAGAAGTCAAAGTAGGACAAAAATTCCAACTCAAAGAAGATAATTCTGTATTAGAAGTTGTTCGAATAGACAAGAATGCCCACAGAGATGGTAGTGATGAACTAATAATGAAACCTATAGGTGTCAATGTTGGTAATCAAGAATTCAATTGGAGTCAAAAAGCCTTAGAGAGTGGGCTAAAAGAAGGGAAAATAGCCGATGTTACCAATGTACAACAACTCTCTGAAAAGCAATTTACCCAGCTGAATTACCTAAAAAATCAAGTAAAATATCTGGGCATGGGAGAGAGTGAAAAACTCCACAAGGATCTAGAGAATGCTATTCTTTCTCCTGACAAAAATGTAGATGTGAAGGTAGAATACAATAATCCTGATAGGTTGATGAAAGGTAATACCATTTCCTTTGACCTCCATATAGGTAAAGGAGAACAGGGAGGGGTATTCCTCAATTCTTACACAGCGAACCTTAATATGAAAAATGGTGAGGAGCGTACCCAAAGTTTCAAGGTGCAGAAAGAAAATAATATCACTGCCAAAGAGGCTATCAACCTCCTTGAAGGACGTGCTATTAAGATTGAGCATGATAAGGTAGACAAGGAAACGGGTGAACTTTCACGAACTGAGAGCTTTATCAAACTCAAGCTGAAAGATGAAAAGACCGAATATGGTAACTACAAATATGAGTGGTATAACAAGGGATATGGAGTAGACGTAGATGATATCATGAAAAAATCTAATTTGGTCTTTGCCGATGATACTCAGCGAGAACGCACTAAGAAGCACTTAGAGAAAGGAAATATTACAGAGGTTAGTTTTGTTCATGACAAAAAGGAAATCAAAGGTTTTGCTGTACTAAATCCTCAATATAAGCAACTCAACCTATATGATAGTGCTATGAATCGGCTCAATACTAACAAGCCGCTACAGAAGCCCGAATTAGAGAATAATCAGAAAAATGAGATCGTAAAGGAACAACACATCTCAAGAGGTCATTAATCTTCCTCTCTTATACTCTTATATTTTACATTATCCAAAGTTTTTTTATTCGTTTTTTTAAGGTGTATTACTCTGTTAGTGCAAGCACTAACAGGGTTCTTACACCCTAACCCTCTCTTGCCTTAAAACTAAAGTCCTATGAAAAATATCCTTTTCCTTTTTTCTGCAATTTGCTGTTTCTCTTGTGGAAAGCAGAGCAGTCATAAGATAAAACCCGAACAAGGAGGAATAGATATCATCACCAACATCTATTTCAATGCCTCCAAAGATTTAGACGATAGGAAAAGTATCATTGTATCAAAGCTCAATTACAAAAGAGATACTCTCATTGAGATTGTGCCCGACATTGATTATCCTGAATTTATAGATAAGCTATTTATCATAAGTGATACCCTTGCTTATGATATTTCAGATACTGATCCCAAACAATTTCTTTTTTCCATGCTCAAGAAAACTCCAGCTATCCAAGTACAGAGAAAAGAGAGTGGAGCAGTATTTTCCCAGCAGCCATTAGAGTATTTTGACAAGCGAAAGGATATGAAAGATACTATTCTCTTCAAGAAAACATATAAACGCTTTTACATTAATACCCCTGAGCAGCTTTCTACTTTTTATATATACCCAACAGATACCCTATTACCTTATTCTTTTTATAAAAAGGAGGGGGAAATATACGGAGGAAGAATAGAGCGGATTGATTTCTATGATAAGAAAAACGATAGATTTGTTTCTACACAGCTATTCCCCCGACCCAATTGGGATAGTGAAGCCAAGAATATATTTGAGTTTAACGAATTTGCCAAAAAAAGAAAATAATATGCCACTTTTTAGCCCCGAAGAAATAGAAGAAATATGTAATAGTGTTTCTCTAATAGATTATTTTCGCGATCTTGAGCGTAGAGGAATCGTCCGCTATGACCGAAAGCGAGGAAAAGATGAATATTTCCTTACTGATAATAATAAATTCTCTGTTACAGATGAGAAATATTATGATTTTAAGGCGAGCTCTGGCGGAAAAATAATCAAAGCCGTTATGGAAATGGAAAATAAAAATTGGAGAGAAGCCATAGAATTTCTCCGTGATTTTTCTAAGTCCTATATTGTGAATAATGATATAGGTGCAGAAAAAAAACAATTTCCCAAACCTACCTCAGAGCCTGCTATAGCCGAACCCAAAAATGTTTTCACTATGGCTATTCCGCCTAATAACGATAAGCTCATTGCCTATTTTGAGGGTAGAGGCATTCCCAAAGATATTCTACAGACATACACCCAACAAGTACATTACCTCAATCGTACATCAGGAAAGAGTTTCTTTGGCATAGGTTTGAAAAATCAATCAGGAGGATATGATGTCAAAAATCTCTTGGACAAACCCTATGATAAGGCCAAGGTAGGAAAAAGTGATATGTCCATAATCCCTGGTACACATAATGAAATGGTCGTATTCGAGGGGATGACCGATATGCTTTCTTATCTAAGACTATGCATAGATAGCAACAAACCCAATACTCGTACCCTTGTAGTACTCAACTCTGTTTCTAATACAGGTACTTTTATAGACCATTTCAAAAATTATGAGGGAAAGATACATTTGATATTAGACGGAGATAAAGCAGGTAATGACGCTACTGATAAGATACTCAACAATTTACCTAATAGTACAGACCAACGACATAGATACAATATATCCGAGACAGGAAATAACGACTTGAATGATTATTTAATTAATAAAATTAAAAATAGCTTGCAGGTTCAAGAAAAAAGTCGTACTTTAGCAGAAGAAAACAAAAATCAACTATCAGAAAATGAAACAGTTACAATTGAACCCAACCGAGTATCCTCACTTGAGCCAGTGGGAGGAAAATCACTTGATCCAAACCATAGAGAGCCTCTCCAAGGCAGCCAATCCCAGCAAGAAGGAGATAACCCAGGAAGACAAGCAGTGGGCAGCAACCATGCTGGAAATGGACTTAGCAGCTCAGAGCGGAGCGATTTGGGAGGACGAACAGGAGGATCCCAAGTGGAAACAAATAGTGGAGAACAACAGGAAGTTCTATCAGCAGTTGGAGGCACAGGGGAAAACCCTAATGTCAGCAGAACCCGAAATATCGGAGGAAGTGATACAGGAAGCTCTCAAACAACAGCAGAGGGGCAGAAAGATGAAGGAAATATTCAGTCTACACAAACAGGGGAACGAGAAAGCACTCAACAAGATTTTCCTAACGGAGACAGACCTCGAAGTGAAAGAGATAGCAAGACAGCTATTACTGGATTTGAACGGGTTACCCTCATAAACAAAGTAGCACATCTTTCTAAACTTGCTAAAGGTAATAAAGTCAGCAATGAACAAATAAAAGATTTGGTAGATTTGCTGACTTTTGTAGATAAAGACAACACTATCCAACTCAAAGATGGTGCCACTATTACCGATAGTATCAAAGATATAGTCAATCACTACAAAAGTGGAGGTATTACCAAGGACGGACGAGGAGTGCTAGATGAATACTACACCGATGAAAAGCTCGTGAATGCCGTTCGCAATCTTATCAAAGATAATTTCCAAGGTAAGCAAGATATCAAAGTCTTAGAACCTAGTGTAGGTACTGGAAATTTCTTACATGCAGCTACCGATATGGGAATAAACACCCACATAACAGCCTTTGAAATCAATGAAACTACTGCCAAGATTGCTAAAATCCTACATCCTGACACCCAAATCAATTTACGTTCTTTTGAAACCGAATTTGTTACCGATAACGGCACCAAGAAGACATTTACCCCCTCTTATGACTTGGTTATCGGTAACCCTCCTTATGGCACACACCGAGGATTATATTTAGGTTTAGGAGAAGAAAGTAAATTATCTCGCTATGAAGACTATTTTGTCAAACGCTCCCTTGATGTGATGAACGAGGGAGGCACCTTGGCCATGGTACTCCCCTCCTCCTGGCTTGATAGACAGAAAAGTCTATCTAATGGAGAACTCATTGACGCTTACCGATTACCCAATGGTGCCTTTAAGGCTACTGGTGTAGGCACTGATATTGTTATCCTTAGAAAAAACAGCCAAGCACAAGCCAAAGATATTACTCAGTTTTTCAAGGAACATCCTAATAAGGTATTAGGTGATACGATTATGAAGAAAAACCGCTTTGGCCGTGAAGAAGAATATATAAAAGGAAACTTGGAAGATGCTCTTACTCGATTAGCAGAAGTAAAGCCAAATAAAGTAGTTGAAGCTGTCAAACCTATCAAACCTATAGCACAAACTCAAGAGGTAAGACAATTGAGTATCTTTGACCTTCTGCAAGAACAAGAACAGGAGCAAAAGAAGAATGCAGAAGAAAAAACACCTATCTCTCATGATAGTTCTGATAAGGTTGAAATCCCAATTACTGAGGTTCAAGATAAACTCAACAAAGCATTAGATAGCCTAGAAAAGATAAAGTTCAAATCACTTGCTGTAATGCAGGAGATTGAAAATTATAATATCTTACTTATTGAAATTGAAAAAGAGCCTGAAAAGTTCTCTCAGGAATATAAAGAAGATTTAGTAAAGAAAGCAGAAAATATCATCAATGTACATAATGGTAAGAATACTAATAATAGAAAAGTAAAAAGTAGTGAAAAATCAGAATACACCCTACAATATACTCCTAACATCAGCAAGAAAGTACTTAAATATCAATTTTCTAAAGATGATATGGTAGTAAATACAAGTCTACAAAATAGTTCTAATCTTACAGAAGAACAAATAAAGGCTTTCTCTGCTACTAATTACAATGGAGAACTACTTTCAG
>ERZ772766.353-NODE-353-length-27402-cov-8.488317_pt1 | contig 27402 bp, 24 predicted proteins | sample MGYA00511379_ERZ772766 | MGnify/ENA primary metagenome ERZ772766 (study PRJEB29015, sample SAMEA2737895) | human oral metagenome | biome: human oral; feature: human-associated habitat; material: dental | place: China | collected 2116 ...
GTCTGTCTGTCTGTCTGTCTGTCTGTCTGTCTGTCTGTCTGTCTGTCTGTCTGTCAAGTATTGTTTGCCGCTTTCGTCAAATGTCAAGAGGTAATCGCGGTAATAGTTGTATTGTTGCTTTCTAAGGTGCAATTCTGCTTCCAGCGTAGCTTCCAGCTCGGTGAATTTGTCAAGTATTTTTACGATTTTTTGCTGGATTTCCAGGGGTGGGATGGGGATAGCCAATATAGCTAAATCTTTTGGATAAACATGTGGAACTCCTGATCCCTTCTTCAGATTATGAATTTTTTCCTGATTTTGCAAAAGGAAATGATAAGTGTAGCGAGTGTTTAATATATTGAGGCTTGGTTTTATCGAGAAGGCGTCGCTTACAAAAATTGGTTCATTCCAATACATAACAAATCCTGCATACGCACCACTTCCCGCAATAGTAATGGTTTCACCTATACGATTTGCTTCATTATGATAATAAGCTGGTTGTTGTCCTCCACTAATTACGGGAATCCCGCCATCAACTGCAACTTTAGCAGTAATAATAGATCCTCTTTTTAATTCAGCAACTTCCCCCAACAGCTTCCACTCCACCGTCATATTTTGCACTAATGCCATCAGGTTTTTAGCTTCGTCTTGAGGATTCATGATGTTTTGCCTCCTTTTTGTTTTTTTCCTGTGGTCAGTTGTTTTTGCGCTTTTTCCAGTTGCTGGATGCTTTTTTCCGGTGTCGGCTGTTCTTCTGGCATGGTGCCGCCGAGTTCGGCGATGGTTTGCCGCACTTTTCGCCCGACTTCGAAATGTGCCTGATTGGCCTGTGTCTTGCCCTTGATGTGGTCACGGCGCAGTTTTTCTTCGGTTTGGGTAGCGCGGAAGAGTTTGGCGGCCAGCTCGCTGGCGTTCATGTGATCCAGTATTTTCTGGCTCTTTTTCAGCCCTTTGCGTTTGTGGATGCCCTGGTTGTCCAGACCGCCGTAAAGTCCTTTATAGCCGTGGTTCTGAAAGGTGGCGTATTCCACGGGTTTTTCCACGCCTGCTTCTTTGGCGGCAGCGGCCAGATCGCTGTTGTGGGTGCGGATTTGTCCGCGCAGCAGCAGGCGCTGTTTGTCTTCGCTGAGTTGGCGGAAGGTTTCCGTGTCTTGCAATTCCTGGCGGCGGGTCTGCACGGCAAAGTAGGTCTGCCCGGCGGCGATGACGTTTTTGTTCGGGTCGCCGTTTTGTACGATCAGGTAGCAGGCATAGCGGGAAAGGTGGAAGTCTGTCTGTTGCCGCTGTGCGCCTGAGCCAATGACGACCATTTTAACCGTGCGGTTAAAATGGTCTGCGACCGCATAGCCGGACTGTGCGCAGGCAGTTTGCGCTTTCGTAATGACTGCCATGAATTTTTGCCAGGTGGAATAGTCAAGCAGGTGTTGCAAATCCCTTGCTGACCAGTATTCGTTGCCCGCCGCATCGGTTTGGCGGGCGTTTTCAAAGGGGCTTGTGGCCATTTTTCGTTTCCGTTGTGTTTGGGTTGAACTTGCAAGAATGGCTTGCAAGTTACCGTTTTTCGCAGGGTGAAGCCCGCGTAGCATTACTGTGGTGGGCTGAAACCCACCCTACGGCAGGTTATTTTTGTTTTTGGTGTCATGCCTCTATCTCCGCGATGACTTCATCTATCTCGCGGCGCAGTTGGTCGATTTTGGCGACGGTGGCGCGGATGTCGGCGTTGAGTTGCGTGATGTCGATGATTTCGCGGGTGTCTTCGGCTTCAACGTAGCTGCTCACCGCCAGGTTGTAGTCGTTGGCGCGGATGGTTTCTTGTGCGATGTTGCAGGCGATGTGCGGCACGTCGGCTTTTGCAGCGAAGTGTTGCAGGATTTGTTCGATGTGTTCGGCGGTGAGGATGTTGTTGTTGGTTTCTTTTTTGAAGTAGCGGCCGGCGTCGATGAATTGGATGGTGGTGTCGGTTTTGTGTCTGGAAAGCACCAGGATGTTGACGGCGATGGTGGTGCCGAAGAAGAGGTTGGGCGCGAGGGCGATGACGGTTTCGACGTAGTTGTTATCCACCAGGTAGCGGCGGATTTTCTGCTCCGCCCCGCCGCGATAGAAGATGCCGGGGAAGGAGACAATGGCGGCGCGGCCCTTGGCGGAGAGGTAGCTGAGGGCGTGCAGGATAAAAGCGAAGTCGGCTTTGGATTTTGGCGCGAGGATGCCGGCAGGAGCGAAGCGGTCATCGTTAATCAGGGTGGGGTCGTCGCTGCCGATCCAGTTGAGGGAATAGGGCGGGTTGGAGACGATGGCGTCAAAGGGTTTGTCGTCCTTGAGTTGCGGGTTGAGCAGGGTGTCGCCGAGGGCGAGGTGGAATTTGTCGTAGTTGATGTTGTGCAGGAACATGTTCATGCGGGCGAGGTTGTAGGCGGTGTGGTTGATTTCCTGCCCGAAGAAGCCTTCTTCGATTTTGTGTTCGTCGAACTGTTTTTTTGCCTGCAACAGCAGAGAGCCAGAGCCGCAGGCGGGGTCGTAGATTTTGTTCACGCTTTCCTGCCCGAAGAGGGCAAGGCGGGCAATCAGTTGCGAGACGTTCTGCGGGGTGAAAAATTCGCCGCCGGATTTGCCCGCGTTGGCGGCGTAGTTGGAAATCAGGTATTCGTAGGCATCGCCGAAGAGGTCAATGTGATGGTCTTCAAAACTGCCAAAATCGAGCTCCGCCACGCCTTTGAGAACGGCGGCAAGGCGTTTGTTTTTGTCGGCGACGGTGCTGCCAAGGCGGTTGCTGGTGGTGTCGAAGTCGTCAAAGAGACCTTTGATTGCCGCTTCGGACGGGTAGCCGGAAGCGGATTTTTCAATGGCGCTGAAGATGGCTTTCAGCTCGGTATTGAGCTGGTCGTTCTTGTGGGCATGAGCGGCGACGTTGCAAAAGAGCTGGCTGGGGTAGATGAAGTAGCCTTTGGTTTTGACGGCGTTATCCTTGATTTCCGGGGTGATGATGTCGTCGGTCATGGCGGCATAGCCGACACTGGCATCGCCACCCTGGATGTAGTCGGTGAAATGCTCGCTGATGAAGCGGTAGAAGAGGGTGCCAAGGACGTATTGTTTGAAGTCCCAGCCGTCCACGGCGCCGCGCACGTCGTCGGCGATTTTCCAGATGTGGCGGTGTAGTTGGGCGCGTTGTTGGCTCGCTGTCATGGGGGTTCCTGTGCTGTGGGTTCGGGGATGGGCATTATAGGAGGGCATCAGGCGGCGGTAGCGGAATCCGGCGCGGCCTGATGTGCATCTCTGCCCGCTGCTTTCGCGGTGGTGCCGGGACAGGTTACAGACGGTGTCGCCGCGCGATCACCCAACGTCGATGATGCTTCCGGGGTGAAGGCACCTCGCGCCGCTTGACGCCGATGTCTGCAAGGCAATGGAAGGGGCGGGGAAGTGCGGTCAAGATGAAAACGGGCGGCGGGTGTCAGGGATGCGCGGCGTCGCCCAGTTCTGCCGCCCGGCAGGGGTTGTGCCGCAGCAGGATGGCGGCACACGCGGCGGGGTCGGCGCAGTTTTCGCAGCCGTCCGCGTCGCGCACGTAGATGCCTGCCGTCCGGTGGCATTCGAGTTTGGCGGCCAGCATGGTTTGCAAGCTGTCATAGCACACCCAGTCGCCCTGGTAGAGGAAATGCACGCGGCCGTGGGCCTGCGCCTGCACATGGCATTCCACCGCATAGCATTCGCCCTCGAAGCAGAAGACGGGCAGCAGGTGCGGCGGGTAGGGGACGAAGTCCGCCTCTTCTTCCTGCGCCGGGGCGGTGGCGGGGGAAGCATCGGGCGGCGTCATGTCGCGATTGACGCTGCACATGGCAGCATTGACATCATTCCATAATGCCCGTTCCGCCAGCGCTTCTTCCAGCGTCATGAAGGCGTGGTAGTTAAAGAGCGGTGTGTTCGGCGCGCCCTCTTCGGTCGCCGTACTGCCATTGCGCCATTGGTACAGCGTGAACCATTCTTCCGGCGGCTGCCATGCGAAACCGGCAGCGCGTAACCGGGCAGTCAGGGCGGCGCGCGACAGCCCGGGTTGCAGCGCTGCCGGATAGGCGGGGTCATGCTGCGCAGCAATGGCGGCGAGTTGTGCGAGGATGGCGGACAGTGGCATGGGGTTGTTCTCCTAAAAAAGAAGCCGGATGGTGTCCGGCTTCGGTGATGCGGCGGGTCAGTGCAGTACGCGCTTCATCAGGTTTTCGATCGGCGCAATCAGGTAGGTGTCGCGCCAGATTTTTTCGCGCGCCGCCCAGCAGACGAGCCACAGCGCGATGTACAACGGCCACGGCGCGTGGATGACGGTCAGCCAGGCGGTGAGGGCGATCGCCCACGCCCACGGGTAGTTGGCATAGAAACGCGGGATGAGGATGCACGCTGCAAGGAACAGCAAGACGATGATGATGCTCATGAAAACTCCTTCGGAAAAAGCGGGCGCAAGGATAGCACGCGGCGCATCTGCGGGTGATGCCGGATTCAGCGCGGCGTGCGAAAGCGCCACTGCACGCAGGCAAAGAGCACGCTGCCCGCGAGCGCCAACGCCGCTCCGGCGAGGCCGATAAATGCCAAATCGCCGTGCTGCATCACCAGCCGCCCGATGAGCGCGCCGCCGCCGATGCCGATGTTGTAGATACCGGAATAAATGGCAGTGGCGACGTCGGTCGCATCCGGCGCGAGGCGCAGTACGCGCACTATCAGTGCGAGGCCGAGGGCGGCAATGCCGATGCCCCAGCAGAAGACCAGCGCGAACAGTGCCGGCGGTGAGGCGCCGAGCGGGCGCAAGAGCAACAGGGCGGCGCAGAGCAGCGCGATGGCGCAGGTGAGGAAACGGGTCGGCATGCGTGTGTGCAGGCGGGCGAAGAGCACGCTCGCCACCATGCCGGAGAGACCGAAGACGAGGAGCAGCGCTGTTGTCGCGCCTTCGCCGAGGTGGCTGAATTGGCTGGCGAACGGTTCGATGTAGCTGTAAGCGGTGAAGTGAGCGGCGATGATGAGGGCAGTGAAGGCGTAGAGACCGAGCAGCAGCGGGCGGCGCGGCAGCAGCAGAAAGACGGCGAGCATCACGGCGGCAGCGGCGATGGCAATCAGCGCAAATGTCGCCCGCCAGCCGAGCCACTGCCCGATAAGGCGGCCGAGCGGCAGGCCGAGCACAGTCGCCAGCGCCGTGCCCATCGACAGCCAGCCGATGGCCTGTTGCTGTTTGCCCGGTGGCGCGAGGCGTACCGCCAGTGCGGTGGTAATCGCCCAAAATATGGCATGCGCCAGCGCCACGCCGATACGCGAGACGAGCAGCACGCCGAAATTCCATGCCAGCGCACTGAGCACATGACTGGCGATGAAGAGGGTAAAGAGGGCGAGCAGCAGGCCGCGCCGCTCCAACTTTGTCAGCAGCAGCATGCAGGGCAGGGAGGCGAGCGAAACGACCCAGGCATAGACGGTCAGCATCACTCCGGTCTGCGCCGCGCTCATGCCGAAACCGGCGCCGATATCAGAGAGCAGCGCGATGGGGGTGAATTCGGTGGTATTGAAAACGAAGGCGGCGATGGCGAGGGTCAGCACGCGTGACCAGGCAAGGCGGCGTGCGGTGTGATGCAAGGATGAGGGGAGATTGTGTTCGGGCGGCATTATTGTTCTCCTGAGCGGAAGGGACGTGGGAAGTGGATGGCGCGGTCACGCTGCGTCAGGCGGTAGCCCATCGCGTTACGGCCGAAGCCGCCGCTGGTCATACCGTCTTCGCGCAACAGCCCCGCGTCCAGGGTGCGTTTGCGGAAGGCGCTTTTGTCAAGTTCCCTGCCGAGGATGATTTCATAAACGCGCTGCAACTGCGGCAGGGTGAAGGGTTCTGCCAGCAGAAAGGCGGGCAGCGAAGTGTATTCCACTTTGCTGCGCAGACGCGCCAGGGCGGTGCGCAGAATATCGTTGTGGTCAAAAGCCAAGGGCTGTGCGCAGGCGGCATCAGCCTGCGGCCAGGCGGCGGCATCGGGCGGCGGTGGCACCAAAGCAAAATAAACGTGTGTCGCCGTCCAGCCGCGCGGGTCGCGGGTGGCGCTGCCCCAACTGCCGAGCTGTTCCAGATAGGGCGCGGCGAAGCCCGTTTTTTCGCGCAGTTTGCGCAGGGCGCAGTCGTAGAGGGTGGCATCGCGGGCGATGTCAATGTAGCCGCCGGGCAGGCAGGGCGTGGCGGGGTAGGGTTCGTTCGGATCGGGCGGGCGGCGGCTGAGGAGGACGCGCAGGGCACTGTCGGCGACGGTGAAAATCACCACATCGACGGTGGTGTACGGTTGCGGGAAAGCGGTCGGGTTCATGGCGGGATAACGGCGGAAAACAGGAGTGGTATTCTACAACTCCCCTTCCCGTCAGGAGTACGTCATGACCCCAACCATTCCCGCTTCCCACCTCATCTACGCCATGTCGGCGGAAAACCCGCCCGCGCTGCGCGTGGCGGACGGCAGCCGCGTCCGCTTCGAGACCTGCGACTGCTTCACCGACCAGATCCGGCAGCCCGGCGACACTTTCGAGCAACTGGACTGGAACCGCATCAATCCGGCGACCGGGCCGCTGTACGTTGAAGGTGCCGCGCCGGGCGACACCCTGCGCGTACACATTCACCGCATTGACCTGAATACGCAGGCAGTGCTGGCGACCCTGCCCGGCGCGGGCGTGGCCGGCGCCCGCCTCATGGCGGGACGCATTGATTTCGTGCCGGTGGCGGAGGAGCATATCGTGCTGTTCGACCGGGTGCACCTGCCGCGCCAGCCGATGATCGGCGTCATCGGCACCGCGCCCGCCGGGGAAGCGGTCAGTTGCGGCACGCCGGACACACACGGCGGCAACATGGACACGAAAATCATCGGCGCGGGCACGACCCTGCTCCTGCCGGTCAACGTCGCCGGGGCGCTGCTGGCGATGGGCGATTTGCACGCGGCGATGGGCGATGGCGAAGTCGGCATCTCCGGACTGGAAATCCGGGGCGTGGTCGAGGTGGAAGTGCGCGTCATCAAGGGTCGCCCCTACCCGCTGCCGCTGGCGGTTACGGCGGACGCCTGCCACACCATCGCCTCCGCGCCGACGCTGGATGAAGCGGCGGCAATGGCGACGCTGATGACCACCGACTTGCTCTGCACCCACGGCGGGCTGGACACGAACCGCGCCATCGCCCTGCAAAGCATCGCCGGCGATGTGCACATCTGCCAGATGGTTGATCCGAACCGCACCTGCCGCTTTACCCTGCCGCGCGCGGTGTGTGAGCAACTGGGGATGGCGCTGCCGTAAGGTTACGCCCCGCATCGTCGCGCACCCGCGCCGGGGTGCAGCCGTAGTATTGGCGGAAAGCCTGGATGAAGCTGGAGCTGTGGCGGTAACCGCAGCGCCAGGCGATTTCGCCGATGCTCGCCGTGCCCGTGGTCAGCGCGTGCAGCGCGTATTGCATGTGTTTGTGGCGCAGCCATTCGCTGGCGGTGATGCTGCAACTGTCGCGCAGGCGGCGTTGCAGGGTGCGTTCGCTGATGTGCAGCGCCGCCGCCAGTTCGCCGACCTGGTGTGCGCCGCCGGCAAAGGCGCGGTCGAGACGGGCGCGGAAGGTGTCGTCAGGCGCAGGTGGGATGGCCGCCGCATCATGCAGCGGGTAGTGCGCGGTCAAATCCTGCCACAACGCCGCCAGCAGTTGCAGCACGGCAGCCTCGCGCAGCAGGGTGGCGCTGAAATCGTCCGCCTCCGCGCGCAGGCATTCGCGCGCCCGGGCGGCGATGGCGGCATTGAGCGGCCAGACGCGCACGGTTTCGGCATACAGCGCGGGCAGCAGGCGGTTGTAATCGCTGTGCGCCAGCCAGCCCTCGATACCTTTCAGGGTGATTTTGGCGGTGGTCTCGCCCCGGTGCAGATAGCGGCGGAAGACGGTTTCCCGGCCGCTGGCAATCAGGATGGTCTTGCCGCCGGCGGCATTCAGGCGGCAGTGTTCGCAGTCAATGGCGAAATCAAGCCCGCCTTCGAGCAGGATGATGAAGCTGATATAGGGCGGATTGAGGCGGCTGCACTGCCAGTCGCGCACAGCGGTGAAGTGGCCGCCGTGAATGGCAAGGCCGCTGTGCAGGGTGCGGAAATCATAATTGCCGCTGAAATAATCGGCGCTGCCGCCGTGGGCGACGAGGCGCATGAACTGTTCGCTGTTGAGGTGGGAAGTGTCGTTCATTCAATGCAGGTTGTCGGTTTTACCGCGTCATTGCCTGCATATTACCACCCGGAAGGCCGATAGAATACAAACAATTCTCAACGAGGAACCCCCACCATGCCCATCCGTACCCTGCTTGCCGCCGCCGTCGCAGCGGCGCTCGCCCCCGTCAGCCATGCCGCCGATACCGACACGCTCGACACCATCTTCATCAAGACCCAGCGCGACTACAGCGCCGCCGCCACCGAAACCGTGCGCGATTACAGCACGCCGACCTCGACCGTCGGCACGAAAATCCCCGCCACCTTGCGCGACATCCCGCAATCCATCAGTATCATCACCAACCAGCAGGTGAAAGACCGCAGCGTCGAAACCCTCGACCAGCTTGCGCGCAAAACCCCCGGCCTGCGCGTGCTCTCCAACGATGACGGCCGCTCTTCCATCTACGCGCGCGGCTACGAATACGACGAATACAACGTGGACGGCCTGCCCGCGCCCATGCAAAGCATCAACGGCACCCTGCCGAACCTTGCCGCCTTCGACCGCGTCGAAATCATGCGCGGCCCCAGCGGCCTCTTCGACAGCAGCGGCGAAATGGGCGGCATCGTCAACCTCGTGCGCAAACGCCCCACCGCCGACTTCAAAGCCAGTGTGAACGCCGGCTTCGGCAGCGACAAACAATACAAAGCCGGCGGCGACATCGGTGGCAGCCTGAACCGCGACGGCAGCCTGCGCGGCCGCGTCCTCGCCGAAACCGCCGGCAAATCCGCCAAACCCGCCAAAACCAACAACCACCACGAAACCGCCTACGCCGCGCTCGACTGGGACATCACCGCCGACACCACCGCAGGCGTCGGCTACCTCTACCAGACCCGCCACCTCAGCCCGGACAACGGCCTGCCGGCCTACGCCGACGGCAGCCTGCTGAAACTGCCGGAAAAAACCTTCGCCGGCGCCAAATGGAACAAATTCAGCATGCAAAGCCACGACGTCTTTGCCGACCTCAGCCACTACTTCGCGAACAACGCCTTCGGCAAAATCGGCGTGCGTTACAGCGACCGCAGCGCCGACTTCAACTACGCCTTCCCCGGCAGCGCCCTGAAAGCCGACAACACCACCACGCCGACCGGCCTCGGCGGCAGCATTGACCAAAGTGCCATCACCGCCGATGCCAGCTACAGCCAGCCCTTCCGCTGGGGCAATATGCAAAACGAATACGTCGTCGGCGCCGACTACAACCACTTCAAAACCACCACCGACCAGGGCCGCGCCCGCGCCCTCGGCGGCAACATCGACTACCGCAGCTTCTCCACCCTCAACTACACCGACATTCTCGGCAATGCGCGTAGCGGCACACGCGGCTACACCCTCAGCCACAGCGAAGAAACCCTGGACGAAGCCGGACTCTACGGCAAAATCACCATCCGCCCCATCGACAGCGTCTCCCTCATCGGCGGCGGCCGCCTCGGCCACTACCAAATCAAGAACGGTGACGGCAGCGACAGCCAAAAACGCGACGAAACCCGCTTTACCGGCTACGCGGGCGCCGTGTGGGATTTCAGCAAAAACAACAGCCTCTACGCCTCCTACTCCCAACTCTACCGTCCGCAAAGCGCGCTCGGTACCGACAACAAACTCCTCAAAGCACGCAAAGGCGACCAAATCGAAGTCGGCTACAAAGGCAGCTACCTGGATGACCGCCTGAATACCCGTGTCTCCCTCTACCGCCTGCAAGACAAAAACGCCGCCGCGACCATCGTCGGCGACACTACCCACTACGCCGCCCTCGGCAAACGCGTCATGCAGGGTGTTGAACTCGAAGCCAGTGGCGCACTCACCGACCGCTGGCACATCCACGCCGGATACAGCTACCTCGACAGCGACATCAAAACCGCCGCCACTACCCGCGACGACGGCATCTTCCTGCTCATGCCGCGCCACAGCGCCAACCTGTGGACGACCTACGACATCACCGACCAAATCACCCTCGGCGGCGGTGTCAACACCATGAGCGGCATCCGCTCCTCGCAGGGCATCAAGGGCGGCGGCTACGCGACTGTGGACGCGATGGCGGCTTGGCGCATCACCCCGAAACTGCAAGCCCAACTGAACGTGGACAACCTCTTCAACCGCCACTACTACACCCGCGTCGGCAGCCAGAACACCTTCAACATCCCCGGTGCCGAACGCAGCGTCATGGCCACCGTACGTTACGACTTCTGACGGGCAATAACACATGAGACAACGGGCCGCCCGCCCGATAACGAAAAACCGCTGCTCCGGCAGCGGTTTTTTATCAGCCTCCGACGGTGCGCAAGCAATCCCGCCGAACGGGCGATCGCATAAAAATAGAAGCCGTGCTGTGGATAGCGCGCACCGGCAGCCCGTGGCGGGATTTGCCCAGGGAATTTGGCAAATGGGACAGTATGTCCCGGCGTTACCGCCGCCGGAGCAAAGCAGGGCGCTTTACTAGAGGCTTTGAGGAAATCAGCGCTGAGGCGGATATGGAATATGCCATGGTTGATGGCACCATTGTCAAAGTCCACCGCCACGACCGGGGCATAAAAGGGGACCCGAAATCAGGCCATAGGCAAGTCCAAAGGCGGCATGACCAGCAAAATACCGGCATTGACGGATGCTTTGGGGAATCCGGCGGGATTTTGCCTGCTACCCGGGCAACGCCATGATATTTGCGGAGTTGGGTCTTTGCTTAAAAGACAAGGGATGTGGAGCACTGCTGGTATCTGGCTGCGAGCATTATCGCCTCGCAATAATGTCAACAGACCCTAGACTTTTTTTACTATTCCCGTTAATATTCATTAAAACTCATTGAATAGAAGAGGTGAAAGTTATTGTATCTGCCGGAATCTTGATTCCATAAATCATCAAGGCGTTTTTCTACAGAATCATTCATCACCGGATGCAGCAATCATCTTTGCATTCCATGCCAATTTAGAGGAGTTTTCTCATGTCGGATTCTACCCCGCAAACGGCGCAGCAAGGCCTGCCCACGCTGCCCCAAAGTACTATCTGGATGATCAGCTTTGGCTTTCTCGGCGTGCAGACGGCCTTCACCCTGCAAAGCTCGCAGATGAGCCGCATTTTCCAAACACTCGGCGCTGACCCGCACAGTCTCGGCTGGTTCTTTATCCTGCCGCCGCTGGCGGGTCTTTTGGTACAGCCTATCGTCGGCCATTATTCGGACCGCACTTGGGCACCGCGTCTCGGCGGTCGCCGCCTGCCGTATCTGCTGTATGGCACATTGATTGCCGTGCTGGTGATGATTTTGATGCCGAACTCCGGCAGCTTCGGCTTTGGCCCGCTTGCCGCGCTGGTATTTGGCGCGCTGATGATTGCCCTGCTGGATGTGTCGTCCAACATGGCAATGCAGCCGTTCAAGATGATGGTCGGCGATATGGTTAACGACGAGCAGAAGAGTTATGCCTACGGTATTCAGAGTTTTCTCGCCAATGCCGGTTCGGTGATTGCCGCCGTGTTGCCGTTCGTGTTTGCCTATATCGGTCTTGCCAATACCGCGCCACAGGGCGTGGTGCCGCAGACGGTGGTGGTCGCGTTTTATGTCGGCGCGGCGCTGCTCGTCATCACCAGCGCCTTCACGATTTTCAAGGTGAAGGAGTACGACCCTGCCACTTATGCCCGTTATCACGGTATTTCGGTACAGGACAATCAGGACAGGGTGAGCTGGCTGACGCTACTGAAAACCGCGCCCAAGGCCTTCTGGACGGTGTCATTGACGCAGTTTTTCTGCTGGTTTGCCTTCCAGTATTTGTGGACGTATTCCGCAGGCGCGATTGCCGCCAATGTCTGGCAGACCACAGACGCCGCTTCTGCCGGCTATCAGGAAGCGGGCAACTGGTACGGGATGCTGGCGGCGGTGCAGTCCATCGCGGCAGTCGCGTGCTCGTATGTGCTGGCGAAGGTGCCGAACCAGTTCCATAAGCACGGTTATTTCGCCTGTCTGGCGCTGGGTGCGCTGGGTTTCCTCTCCATCGCCTATGTCGGCAATAAATATGTGCTGATTCTGTCCTTTATCCTGGTCGGCATTGCCTGGGCGGGGATTATCACTTACCCGCTGACGATCGTGACCAATGCCCTTTCCGGCAGACATATGGGCACTTATCTCGGCCTCTTTAACGGCTCGATTTGTCTGCCGCAAATTGTCGCTTCTTTATTGAGTTTCGGTCTTTACCCGTTACTGGGCGGCACACAGGCCAATATGTTTATTGCCGCCGGGATTATCCTGCTTGCCGGCGCGTTTTCGGTGTTCCTGATTAAGGAAACGCACGCCAAGACGGATCACGCCTGATGGATGCGCTGTCCAAACCGTTCGGCACCCTGCACGGGGTGCCGGTCGTCGGCTATTACTTGGAAAATGCGCGCGGCACACGGGTGTGCGTGCTCAATCTCGGCGGTATCGTCCAGGATTACTCGCTGCGCACAGATAATGGCCGCCTGCCGCTAGTCATCAGCTACGACAATGCCGCCGATTATGTGCAGAACCCGTTTCAGATTAACAAGCAGATTGGCCGCGTCGCCGGCCGCATCGCCGGGGCTGCATTCGACCTCTTCGGCAAATCCTGCCGCGTGGAGGCGAACGAAGGGCGTAACGCCCTGCACGGCGGTTCGCACGGGCTGGCGGGGAGGCTCTTCACCGTGCAGCGGCTGGATGCACAGTTACTGCGCCTCAGCACGACCGTGACCGCGGCGCAGGACGGCTACCCCGGCGACCTTGAACTCCGCATTGATTACCAGCTGGACGCGGACGACCGCCTCATCCTCCGCTACGAAGCGACAGCGCACGGCGACACTGTGTTTGACCCGACCCTGCATATCTACTGGCGCCTGCCGCGCGGCCTGCACGGCTGCACCCTACACATCCCGCAGGGCGAACATATCGCCGTTGATGCGGAAAAACTGCCGCTCAATGCAGACGACAACCCCGCTTACGACTTCCGCCACGCGCGTCCGTTGGATGATGCCGTGCGCGCAAGCGGGGGGTTTGACGACATCTACCGCGTCCCCGCTGACATCCACCAGGCAGCAGCCATCCTGAGCACCCCCGACTACCGCGTCCGCCTCTATGGCGACCGCAACGGCCTGATTATCTTCACCGCCGCGCCGCAGGACGGCACCGCGCATGACGCGGGCACTTACGACGCACTCGCCACCGAACTGCAAACCCTGCCCAACAGCCTGCACCGTCCCGAATACGGCGACATCCGCCTCAAAGACGGTGCACGCCACCAATCCACCATCATCTTCCAACCCGAAAGAGGACACTGATATGTACCTGAGAATCATGGAAATCCACCCCTGGAGCATCCGCAGCACCAAACTGGAAAAAGAACACAAACGCCTGCAAGAAAGCCTGACCAGCCTCGGCAACGGCTATATGGGCATGCGCGGCAACTTCGAAGAAACCTACACCGGCGACAGCCACCTCGGCACCTACATCGGCGGCGTGTGGTTCCCGGACAAAACCCGCGTCGGCTGGTGGAAAAACGGCTACCCCAAATACTTCGGCAAAGCCATCAACGCCTTGAATTACAGCAAAGTCGCCATCTACGTTGACGGCCAGGAAGTTGACCTCGGCAAGCACGCCCCCACCGACTTCGTCCTCGAACTCGACATGCACAGCGGCGTCCTGCACCGCCAGTTCACCCTCTTCGGCGTCCAGTTCCGCATCAGCAAATTCCTCTCCGTCGCGCAAAAAGAACTGGCGCTCATCCGCTGGGACATCACCGCCACCGACGGCAAAACCCACAAAGTACGCATCGACGCCGTCATTGACGCCGACGTGAAAAACGAAGACGCCAACTACGAAGAAAAATTCTGGCAAGTACTGGCGCGCGACGTTACCGCCGACCGTGGCAGCATCGCCACCCAAACCGTCGCCAACCCCTTCGGCGTCGACCAATTCATCGTCAACGCCGAACAAACCTTCGCCGGCGACTTCACCGCTACCGGCCACGACAGCAGCGACTGGCGCGTGACCAACCGCTTCGAAGCCGAAGTGGGCGCGGCGCCGAAAACCTTTGAAAAACGCGTCATTATCACCACCAGCCGCGACTACGACGGCCTCGCCGCCGTACAAAAAGCCGGACGCGACCTCTCCGCGAAAATCAGCAGACAAAACCACGCCGACCTCCTCGCCGCCCACGAAGCGGGCTGGAAACAGCGCTGGGATATCGCCGACGTCGTCATCAGCGGCAACGACGAAGCCCAACAAGGTATCCGCTTCAACCTCTTCCAGCTATTCGCCACCTACTACGGCGAAGACGCCCGCCTCAACATCGGCCCCAAAGGCTTCACCGGCGAAAAATACGGCGGCGCCACCTACTGGGACACCGAAGCCTACGCCGTGCCACTCTACCTCGCCCTGGCCGAGCCGAACGTCACCCGCAACCTGCTCAAATACCGCCACAACCAGCTGCCGCAAGCCCAGCACAACGCCCGTCAGCAAGGCCTCGCCGGCGCGCTCTACCCGATGGTTACCTTCACCGGCGTCGAATGCCACAACGAATGGGAAATCACCTTCGAGGAAATCCACCGCAACGGTGCCATCCCTTACGCCATCTACAACTACACCAACTACACCGGCGACGACAGCTACCTCGCCAAAGAAGGTCTGGAAGTGCTGGTCGAAGTCTCGCGCTTCTGGGCGGACCGCGTCCACTACTCCAAACGCCACGGCAAATACATGATCCACGGCGTGACCGGGCCGAACGAATACGAAAACAACATCAACAACAACTGGTACACCAACACCCTCGCCGCCTGGGTACTGCAATACACCCTGGACGCCCTGCAAAAACACCCGCGCCCCGATCTCAACGTCAGCGACGCCGAACGCGGCAAATGGCAGGACATCATCGCGAACATGTACTATCCCGAAGACAAAGAACAGGGCATCTTCGTCCAGCACGACGGCTTCCTCGACAAAGACATCCGCCCCGTCTCCGCCCTCTCGCCGGACGACCTGCCGCTGAACCAAAAATGGTCGTGGGACAAAATCCTGCGCTCGCCCTTCATCAAACAGGCCGACGTCCTGCAAGGCATCTACTTCTTCGGCGACCGCTACACCCTCGACGAAAAACGGCGCAACTTCGACTACTACGAACCGATGACCGTGCACGAAAGCTCGCTGTCGCCCTCCATCCACGCCATCCTCGCCGCCGAACTCGGCAAAGAAGCCAAAGCCGTGGAAATGTACCAGCGCACTGCCCGCCTCGACCTCGACAACTACAACAACGACACCGAAGACGGCCTGCATATCACCTCCATGACCGGTTCATGGCTGGCCATCGTCCAGGGCTTTGCCCAAATGAAAACCTGGGGTGGCACCCTCAGCTTCGCGCCCTTCCTGCCATCAGACTGGACGGGCTACACCTTCCATATCAACTACCGTGGCCGCCTGATAAAAATAGAAGTGGACGGCAAAAACGTCACCCTGCGCCTGCTCAAAGGCGACGCCCTGCCGCTCAAACTCTACGGCGAAACCCTGACCCTGAAAGACAGCCACAGCGCGCCGCTGCAAAAAAACGGGTAAAAAGCGCCCCCCACAGAGAAAATCCCTTCCCCCCCCGCTTGCGGGGGAAGGTGTCGCGCAGCGACGCAAGGGGGGGAGACTATGCGCAAACCCCGCGTACGCCGCTTGACGAATCTCTGTCGCGTACAAAAAACAACACAGGAGAACAACCATGACCTACCAAGCCGTCCTCTTCGACCTTGACGGCGTCATCACCGACACCGCCGAATACCACTACCTGGCCTGGAAAAAACTCGCCGAAGAACAGGGCATCCATATCGACCGCGCCTTCAACGAACAACTCAAAGGCGTCTCGCGTGACGATTCCCTGCGCCGCATTCTCGCCCACGGCGGCAAAAGTGTGGACGATGCCGAATTTGCCCGCCTGACCACGCGCAAAAACGACAACTACGTCGAAATGATTCAGGCCGTCCGCCCTGAAGACGTGTACCCGGGCATCCTCGCCCTGCTGCAAGCCCTGCGCGCGGCGGGCAAAAAAATCGCGCTGGCCTCGGCGAGCAAAAATGGCCCCTTCCTGCTCGAAAAAATGCAGCTCACCGCCTACTTCGACGCCATTGCCGACCCTGCCGCCGTCGCCCACTCCAAACCGGCGCCGGACATTTTCCTCGCTGCCGCACAAGGCGTGGGGGTGGACATCCGCGACTGCATCGGCATTGAAGACGCCGCCGCCGGCATCACCGCCATCAAAGCCGCCGGTGCGCTGCCTGTCGGCGTGGGCAAAGCAGAAGACCTGGGCAGTGATATTGCCCTCGTCCCCGATACTGCCCACCTGACTCTCGCCTATTTAGATGAAGTTTGGGCGGCGCTGCATTGAAGCATCAATGCGACAAACAAAATAAAAAGCCCCTTGATGGAGCCTTTTTTCTTCTACCGAACTTGTGATAAAAAACCGGCTTGATGCCGGTTTTTTATCGCAGAAAGCAGCTTATTTCTTGCCGTACTTGCGTTTGAAGCGATCAACACGTCCGGTGGCGTCAACGATGTTTTGCTTGCCGGTGTAGAACGGGTGGGACTGGCTGCTGATGTCAACGCGTACCAGCGGGTATTCTTTGCCGTCGGTCCAAATGATGGTTTCTTTGGTCTCAACGGTGGAGCGGGTGAGAATGGCGAAGTCGGCACTGTTGTCCTTGAAGACGACGGGGCGGTAGTTCGGATGAATATCGGGTTTCATGGGGTCTCCTAAAATTCCGGTTTGCTATGGAAAAAACCGCGCGATTTTATCGGGTTACACCGCCTGTTGCAAGGTGCGCCCGCCATTCCCCGGTAAAGGCGGCAGCGAGGGCATCGCCCGCCGCTGTCGGGCTGAGAGGGATGCCGAGATCGCGCAGTTGCGTCATGTGCATGCCGATGAGGCCGCAGGGATTGATGCGGGTGAAGGGTTCGAGATCCATGTCCACGTTCAGGGCGACGCCGTGATAGGTGCGGCCGTTGCTGACTTTCAGGCCAAGTGAGGCGATTTTTTGCCCGTCCACATAGACGCCGGGGGCATCGGGGCGGGCGATGGCGGTGATGCCGTGTGCACGCAGGAGGGTGATAACGCTGTTTTCGATCATGCTGACCAGGGAGCGGATACCCGTGCCGCTGCGGCGGATGTCGAGCAGCAAGTACATGATGATTTGCCCGGGGCCGTGGTAGGTGATTTGTCCGCCCCGGTCGATGTGGATGACGGGGATGTCGCCGGGGGCGAGCAGGTGTTCGGCTTTGCCCGCTTGTCCTTGGGTGAAGGTTGGCGGGTGTTGTACGAGCCAGAGTTCGTCGGCGCTGTCCGCGTCGCGCCCGGCGGTATAAGCTCGCATGGCGTCCCAGGTTTCCCGGTAGGGACACAGGCCGAGGTGGCGGGTGTGCATGGGTCAGAAGAGGAGTTTGATGCTGTGCCAGGCGCGTTTGAAGAAGCCCGCTTTGTTTATGCTGTCGCCGGCAACGGCGGGCAGGGTGGCATAGACTTTGTCGCCGATTTTGACGCGGATGGTGCCGATTTCCTGTCCGGCGGCAAGCGGGGCGATAATGGGTTTGTTCAGGTCAAGCGAGAAAACAACCTGGCTTTTGGCGTTGACCGGCAGTATGAGCTTGACATCGTGCTGCGGGCGGACGTTGACTTCGTTTGCCGTGCCTTTGTAAACAGGGACGGTGGACAGGTTTTGCCCTTCCTTGAGGACAACCATTTCTTCGAACTGGGCGAAGCCGTAGTTGAAGAGCGCCTGGGTGGCATCGTAGCGGTCGCTTTCTTTGTCTGCACCGAGGACGACGGCAATGAAGCGGATGTCGCCGCGTTTTTCGGAGCTGGCGAGGCAGTAGCCCGCTTCTTTGGTATGTCCGGTTTTCAGGCCGTCAATGCTGGCATTGCGCCACAGCAGGCGGTTGCGGTTGTCCTGCTTGATTTTGTTGTAGGTGTAATTTTTTTGGCCGTAGAGGTGGTAGTACTGCGGGTGATCGTTGATGATGTGGCGCGAGAGGGTGGCGATGTCGGCAGCGGTGGTGTAGTTTTCGGGGTCGGGCAGGCCGGTCGGGTTGGTGTAGTGGGTGTTGGTCATGCCGAGTTCTGCCGCTTTGCGGTTCATCATGTCGGTGAAGCCGTCGGCCGAGCCGCCGATGTATTCGGCCAGTGCCACGGCGGCATCGTTGCCCGACTGGATGATGAGCCCTTGCAGCAGGTCTTCTACGGGGACTTGTTTGTTCACTTCGATGAACATCCGCGAGCCTTCCTGTTTGTAAGCGTTTTGGCTCACGGTGATGGGGGTGTCCGGGGTCAGTTTGCCGTTTTCCAGCGCTTCGACGACCAGATAGGCGGTCATCAGTTTGGTGATGCTGGCGGGCGGCAGTTTTTCGTCGGGATTTTTGCCGAGCAGGACCTGCCCGCTCGCGGCGTCGGTGAGGATGTAGCTTTTTACCGGCAGTTCGGGGGCGTTTTGTGCCAAGACAAAGCCGCTGTAAACAGCGGCGATGATCAGGATGAGTCGGCGGAACAGGTGTCGCATCGCCTTTCCTATTGCAGGGCGCGGATTTGCACTTGGGCGACGCCTGCGTTGAGGGTACCAAGTTCCTGGGCGGCGGCACGGGAGAGATCCAGGACGCGGTTGCCGTGGAAGGGACCGCGATCGTTGATGCGAACGACGACTTTGCGTCCGTTCGACAGGTTGGTGACTTCAACACGGGTGCCGAGCGGCAGTTCTTTGTGCGCCGCAGTCATTTCATTCATGTCGTAGGTCTCGCCATTGGCGGTTTTGCGGCCGTGAAAGGGGTTGCCGTACCAGGAAGCGGGACCCTGTTGTTCGAAGCCTTTGCTGTCGGCCAGGGTTTGGTAGCGTTTGCCCAAGACGGTGTAGCTGTAGCTTTTGCGACCGCTGCTTTTGGTGATGACGTCGCCTTTGGCATTGTTTTCGACGAGGTTGCGCAGGTTCGGGCGGGTGAAATCAATGTCGCGCAGGGCTTTTTTGTCTTCCCCGGCGAGTAGCGCCCGGGTTTTGGCTTCTTGGGAGGCAAGGGTTTTTTGCGGTTGGGTAAAATCGATCACTTTAACGATATTCACCTGCTGTTCTGCTGTAGCCGATGCGGGCTCGGCCTTATCTGCCGCCGCTTCTTCCGCTTGTGCGGTGAATGCGACCGCTGTGATAGTTAGCACCAGGAGTTGTTTTACGTTCATTGTCTCAATTTGCTCTCTCTTTTGTGTCTGATTCGGTCGGCCAGTTCGCCGACCGCCATGGCATAAAGCGGGGACGCATTATAGCGGGTGACAACATAGAAGTTGTTATAGGTTATCCACCATGTTTTTTCCTGCGCCGATGCGTCAGTGACAAGGCTTCCGACGTTTTCCGTGCCATTATCCCCAATTTCTTTTATTAAATCTACGTCATCTTTCAGGTTATTATCTGTCAAAAGTGTATGGATTTGGTAATGCGGCTTGTGGTCGTTGCCGTAGACGGCGATGGTGGGTTCGGCGGGCAGGCGGTAGATGTAGCGCCCGTCTTTTTGCCAGCCGCGCACTTGCAGGTAGTGGGCGATACTGCCGATGGCGTCCGCCGGGCTGTACCAGAGGTCGATGCGGCCGTCGCCGTCGTAGTCCACAGCGTCGTTGTAATAGCTGCTCGGCATGAATTGTGCCATGCCCATTGCCCCGGCGTAGGAACCTTTGATGGCGAGCGGGTTTCGGTTTTCCCGCTTGGCGAGGCGCAGGAAGTAGTCGGTTTGTTCGCAGAAAAACGGGGCACGCGGCGGGTAGTCGATGCATAGGGTGAGCAGCGACTGCCAGACGGGGATGGTGCCGGTAACTTTGCCGTAGCGGGTTTCGACGCCGAGGATGGCGACGATGATGGCGGGGTCAACGCCATACTGGGCTTCGGCGCGGGCGAGGGTGGCGGCGTTGGCGTCCCAGAAGGCGACGCCGTCATCGGTGCGCGCTTGGTCGGCAAAGATTTTGCGGTATTCGTACCACGGTTTGGTTTTTTCCGCCGGTTTGCTGATTTTGGCGAGAACGTCGTCGTCGCGGCCAACCGCGAGCAGCAGTGCTTGCAGGTAATCGGCATCGTAGTCGTCGCGGGCGGCGAGCTCCTGCATCATCTTGATGGCGGCGGGATTGGTGCCGTAGCTGTTGTCAGCAGCGGCATAGAGGCTGGTGATGCAGGCGGCGAGCAGGGTGAGCAATCGGCGGATGGTCATAGGTGTTCCTCATCTTTTTTGGCGCGGAAGCCGCCGGCGAGGTTCATTGCCAGGGCGAAGCCCGCCATCAGCGACAGGATGGAACTGCCGCCGTAGCTGATCATCGCCAGTGGCAGGCCGACGACGGGCAGGATGCCGCTGACCATGCCGATGTTGACGAAGACGTTAATAAATAGGGTCAGGAGAATGCTGGCCACCATGATGCGGGCGAAGCGGTCGGTGAGGTGCAGGGCGAGGTAGAGGCCGCGCGCGATAATCAGGCCGTAGCAGAGCAGTAGCAGGCCGACACCAATCAGGCCGGTTTCTTCGGCAATGACGGCGAAGATGAAGTCGGTGCTGGATTCGGGCAGGAATTCGAGCTGGGACTGGGTGCCTTGCATGTAGCCTTTGCCGGACAGCCCGCCGGAGCCGATGGCGATTTTCGACTGGATGATGTGGTAACCGTTGCCAAAGGGATCCGCTTCGGGGTTGAACAGGGTAAGGACACGGTCACGCTGGTATTCTTTGATACCGAACATCCAGAAGAGTGGCAGGCCGATGGCGGCCAGCACCCCGCCGAGGACGATAATCCAGACGGGCAGGCCGGCGAGGAAGAGGGTGATGAAGCCGGAGGCGCTAACCAGCAGCGCGGTGCCGAGGTCGGGTTCCATGAAGATCAGAACGACGGGCACGACGATGACGAGGATGGCGAGGATGACGCTGCCGATGCCGGGGATGGCGGCGCGGATGGTGACGAGCCAGGCAACCATCAGCGGGATGGTCAGTTTGGCGAGTTCGGACGGCTGGATGCGGGCGATACCGATGTTGAGCCAGCGCTGCGCGCCGTTGCTGCGGCTGCCGATAATCAGCACCAGCAGGAGCAGCACCAGGGTCAGCCAGTAAGCGGGGGCGGTGAGGCGGCGGATATAGCGCGGCGGCACGGCGACAATGGCCAGCAAGATACCGATAGCAGCGGCGAAGCGCAGGGTCTGCCGCATCAGGATGCCTTCGTCACTGCTGCCTGCGCTGCGCAGAATCAGCAGGCTGCCACCCATCAGCACCAGCAGGCCGAACAGCATCGGGATGTCGATGCGGCGCAGCCATTCGCCGACCAGTTGCCAGACAGTTTTTTTACGCACGTCATGCATCAGCATCGTTCTGCCCCCTCAGGTAGTAATCGGTAATCTGCCGCACCAGCGGCGCCGCAGTGGAACTGCCGCCGCCGCCGCGTTCGACGACCATGCTCACGGCGACGCGCGGCTTGTCGGCGGGGGCGAAGGCGATGAACATGGCGTTGTCCTGCTCTTCCGCGCCGAGTTCGTGCGAATGCACGCGCCGCTCGGTTTTGAACGACACCACCTGCACCGTGCCCGATTTGCCCGCCATGCGGTACGTTAGCCCGCGCGAGATGTTGCGCGCGGTGCCGTAGGCGCTGTGGATGACGTTGACCATGTCCTGGCGCACCGTGTTCCAGATGCCGGATTCATAGACGGCTACTTTGCCGGTATCAAGCGGTGCCTTGACGGAGGTAAAAGTCGCCGTTTCCGGGTCGTAATAACGCTGCAACAGGCGCGGTGTGAACTCGCTGCCGTCGCGGGCAATCAGCGCCGTCATGTAAGCGAGCTGCAGCGGCGTAGTGGTGAAAAAGCCCTGGCCGATGCTGCAATTAATGGTATCGCCGATGAACCACGGTACCTTGAAGCGCTTTTGCTTCCATTCGCGCGTCGGTACGATGCCGCTGCCTTCATCCGGCATATCAATGCCGGTCGGGATGCCGAGGCGGAAATGGGTGGCGAATTCGGCGATGCGGTCAATCCCAAGCTGATAGCCGAGGGTGTAGTAATACACGTCGCAAGATTGTGCCATGGCGCGGTCGGCGTTGACCGAGCCGTGTCCGTGCCGGTTCCAGCAGTGAAAACGCCGCGCCGCCCCGGGTACGCGGAAATAGCCGGGGCAATTGACGCGGGTGTAAGGGGTGAACACACCGTAGTGATAACCGGCGAGGCTCATGAACGGCTTGATGACCGAGCCGGGCGGGTAGCGGCCTTTCAGGGCGCGGTCGTACATCGGCCCGTGCGGGTCATCGAGTAGACGCTGGTATTGCCGCTGGGTGATGCCGCGCGCGAACAGGTTGGCATCAAAACCGGGCTTGTTTACCATCGCCAACACCTCGCCGTTTTGCGGGTCAATCAGCACGGACGAGCCGCGATAATCGCCGAGGATGCGGTAAATAAACCCCTGCAAATCAATATCGAGGCTGAGATAAATATCCTGACCGCGCACGGCAGGCTGCTCGTGCATCAGGCGGACAATATTGCCGTTGGCATCCGTTTCGACCTGCTGATAGCCGGGGCGGCCGCGCAGGCGGTCTTCATACTGCTGCTCGATACCGGAACGGCCGATATATTGCAGGCCGCGATAATCATCGGGATTGAGCGTTTCCAGATCTTCCTCGCTGATGCGGTTGGTGTAGCCGATAACATGCGAGGCGATTTCGCCGTAGGGATAATAGCGCTCGTAATACTCCTCGACCGACACCCCCGGCAGGCGGTACAACTGCACCGCCAGGCGGTAATAATCCTGCTCGCTGATGGAAGCCTTTAACACCGCCGCTTCATAGCGGCGCGTCTGCTGGTAGAGGCGAAAAAAACGCTCGCGCTCTTCCGGCAAGAGCGGCAGGATTTCGTCCACCGCATCCACCGTTTCGCGCACATTCACCGTCTGCGACGGGCTGATGACGACGCGGTAGCGCAGGATGTTTTCAGTCAGTGGCCGCCCCTTGCGGTCAAAAATCGTGCCGCGTTGCGGCACAATCGCTTTCAGCCGCATCCGGTTACTCTGCGAGCGGGTGCGGTAATAGTCATAACGCAGCACCTGCAAATAGCCCATGCGGGCAAAGAGGCCGAGGAACCCGGCAAACACCAGCAGTGCGGACAACAAAATGCGGCGGGAAAACGACTGATGCAGGCGCGCTTCCTCATCGCCCTGCTCGCTGCCGCTCAACGGATCGGCGCGCCAGTCTTCGTATTTCACGAAAAATCCCCCAGCACGCGGCGCACCGTGCGTTCCGCCAGCCAGCGCAAAAACGGCAGGCAGAGCAGCGCCAGCACCCCGCCCCACAACCAGCCGGGCGGCGCGGGAACGCCCTGCCAGGCAAACAGCATCAGGCAGCGCAACACCTGCAAGGCAAAGGCGAGCAGGCACAACACCAGCACGCTCACCGCCGGCGCCGCCATGCGCCATACGCCGGGGAACGGCAGCGACATCAGCGCCGCCAGCGCATAAAACAGCGCATGAAAACCAAACGGCGTGGCGGCGGCCACATCCATCAGCAGGCTGACCGGCAACAGCCAGCGCCACAGCGGCAACTGCGGCACGAACAAAAACAGATACAGCGCGGTCACGATCACCACATCCGGCAGGACAAACCACGACGCATAAAAATCTGCGCCGACCATCAGCGCCCACAGCAGCATAAACAGCAGGCCGACCGGATAACTACTGCGCGTCCGCATCCGGCGCCCCCCCATGCCCGTCCGCATCATCTCTGGCTTTCGCCGTTCCGGCATCCGGCGGCGCATCCTCGGCTTTTTCGGCCATCGCGTCCGGCAGCGGCGGGCCGACCGGCACCACCGTCTGTGGCTGAAACGCAATGTGGCGCTGATCGAGCAACAGCACTTCCAGCATCGACTGCAAATGCGCCAGCGGCCGCAGCCGCACCGTCATTGACGAGGCGCGGCTGTCGCGCTCGACCGCCGTTACCTCGGCCACCGGATAACCGCGCGGATAAATCCCGCCCAGACCGGAACTCACCAGGCGGTCGCCGACTTGAATATCGCTGTCGGCGCGCAGGGCGGGCATTTCCAGCGAGCCATAACCCGTGCTGCCGAAGACCAGTGTACGCTGCTGCGTGCGCGCCACATACACCGGTACGCGGCTGCGCGTGTCCGTAATCAGCATCACCCGCGACTCGTGCGCGAAGACCTCGACCACCTGCCCGACCAGCCCGTAAGGGTCAATCACCGCCTGATTGACATACACGCCGTCCTGCGTACCCTTGTTCAGCGTGACCAGCTCGCGGTAGCCGTCAATCGACGTATCGCTCAACTCGGCAATCAGCACCGGATCCGTCACATCCAGCAGCGAATCCATCAGCATCCGCAAGCGGCGGTTTTCCGCCTGAAAATGCCCCAGCAACTGCACCTGCGCGCGCAACTCCTGATTCTCCTGCTGCGCCTGCAACAACAGCGCGTGTTCATCCTGATGCGCCGCCAGCTTCTGCCAGCTCGCCTGCGACCAGCGCATCGGCGCATGCAACACCGTGCGCAGCGGCGCATACACCCCGTCATGCAGCCAGGCATACGGGCGCACCAGCCAGCCGCGCTGCGCCAGCACCAGCAAAAACACCGCGACAAACAGCGCCAGGAACACGGGGCGCAGACGCAACGGCTGCGGCGTATCCGGCGAAAAATCAAACCACATCGTGCAATCAGGACATCAGAAACGATGCCACACCGCGCTGATCCAGCAATTCCAGCACCTTGCCGCCGCCGCGCGCAACGCAGGTCAACGGATCCTCGGCAATAATCACCTTCAAGCGGGTTTCTTCCATCAACAAACGATCCAGATCACGCAGCAACGCTCCGCCGCCGGTCAAAACAATACCGCGATCGGCTACGTCCGCCGCCAGCTCCGGCGGCGTCAATTCCAGTGCCTGCTTGATCGCGCGCACAATTCCGCCCAGCGGTTCCTGTAATGCTTCCAGTACCTCATTCGAATTGATGCTGAAACTGCGCGGCGCCCCTTCCTGCTGGTTCGTGCCGCGCACCTCCAGTTCGCGAATTTCTGAAGACGGATAAGCGCAGCCAATTTCCTTCTTGATCCGCTCCGCCGTCGGTACGCCGATAACGATGCCGAAATTGCGGCGCACATAATCCATAATCGCGCTGTCGAAGCGGTCGCCGCCGATGCGGACAGAAGTCGAATAGACGATGCCGTTCAGCGAAATCACCGCCACCTCCGAGGTGCCGCCGCCAATATCGACCACCATCGAGCCGTAGGCCTCATCCACCGGGATACCGGCACCAATCGCCGCCGCCATCGGCTCCTGAATCAGAAACACCTCGCTGCCACCGGCGCCTTCTGCTGCATCACGGATGGCGCGCTTTTCCACCTGCGTCGCCCCGGACGGCACACACACCAGAATGCGCGGCGCGGGGCGGAACAGTCCTTTGCGGCGGTGCACACGGTGAATAAAATGCTTCAACATCATCGAGGTAATCTTGAAATCGGCAATCACCCCGTCCTGCATCGGCCGCACCGTGGTGAGATTCCCCGGCGTCCGCCCCAGCATCTGCTTCGCCTGCGAGCCATAAGCGACAATCTTCTTGCGCCCGTCCTGCGGATCCTCGGCAATCGCAACCACCGAAGGCTCATCCAGCACCAGTCCCTCGCCACGCACATAAATCAGCGTGTTGGCTGTCCCTAAGTCAATCGACAAATCACTGGAAAACATCCCGCGAAACAAATTAAAACCCATAAAAAAGCCTCTGCTTGCGAATAGAAAACCACCGAAGACGGTGCAAACCAAAGCGCGGTATGATACCTTCCCAAGCGTTTTTTTGAAGGACTTTTTACCCGCCATGAGCCAATTGGAACCCGCAACCATCGCGAAAACAGCCGCCCTTGCCCAGCTTGAAATCCAGGAAGCGGACCTGCCCCGCCTCGCCCGGGAATTGGGGCAAATCTTCGACCTCTTCAACACCATCAATACCCCGGAAATCAGCGCCACCACCCCGCTCTCGCACCCGCTGGGCGAAACCCAGCGCCTGCGGGAAGACGTTGCCATCGCACGCGACATGATGCCGAGCATCGAAAAAAACGCGCCTGCCGCCGAAAACCGCTACATCACCGTCCCCAAAGTCATCGAATAACCCATGCACACCCTCAGCCTCCGCCAACTCGCCGCCAAACTCGCCGCCCGCGACATCAGCGCGCGCGAACTCTGCGATTACCACCTCGCGCGCATCGAACAGCACAATCCGACGCTTAACGCCTACCTCACCCCCACCTTCGACCATGCCCGCGCCGCAGCGGATGCCAGCGACGCCCGCCGTGCCAAAGGCGAAACCCTGGGGCTGCTGGACGGCATCCCGATGGCGCACAAAGACATCTTCTGCACCAACGGCATCCGCACCACCGCCGGCAGCAACATGCTCGCCAACTTCATCCCCTCCTACGACGCCGGCATCGTCGAAAACCTTGCCAACGCGGGCGCGGTCATGACCGGCAAACTCTCAATGGACGAATTCGCGATGGGTTCCTCCAACGAACGCAGCGCCTTTGGTGCCGTGAAAAACCCGTGGCAGCACGAATACGTCCCCGGCGGCTCATCCGGTGCCTCCGCCGCCGCCGTCGCCGCCCGTCTCGTACCCTACGCCACCGGCAGCGATACCGGCGGTTCCATCCGCCAGCCTGCTGCCTGGTGTGGCATTACCGGCATCAAGCCGACCTACGGCACCCTGTCGCGCTGGGGCATGATCGCCTACGCCTCCAGCCTTGACCAGGCAGGTGCCTTCGCTGCGAGCGCCGACGACCTCGCTCTCGTCCTGAACGGCATGGCCGGGCACGATCCGCGCGATTCCACTGCCAGCCCGCAGACTCACACCATCTTCGACCGGGAACTTGACCGCCCGCTCACCGGCATCCGCATCGGCCTGCCGCGTGCCTACTACCGCGACCTCAACGCGCCGATGGCCGACCTCATCCACGCCGCCGCGAAAACCTACGAAACCCTCGGCGCCACCCTGGTGGACATCGACCTCGCGTACAGCGACGCCGCCATCGCCAGCTACTACATCATCGCCTGCGCCGAAGCCTCCTCCAATCTCTCGCGCTACGACGGTGTGCGCTATGGCCACCGCTGCGCCCAGCCGCAAGACCTGCAAGACATGTACCGCCGCAGCCGCAGCGAAGGCTTCGGCGAAGAAGTGAAGCGCCGCATCCTCATCGGCACCTACGCCCTCTCCGCCGGCTACTACGACGCCTA
>ERZ772766.354-NODE-354-length-27386-cov-4.294647_pt1 | contig 27386 bp, 16 predicted proteins | sample MGYA00511379_ERZ772766 | MGnify/ENA primary metagenome ERZ772766 (study PRJEB29015, sample SAMEA2737895) | human oral metagenome | biome: human oral; feature: human-associated habitat; material: dental | place: China | collected 2116 ...
ATGAGCTGGCAAGCAAAATAGAAAGGCAATATGGTGCAAAATGCAGGTTCTAGGCTTAAAAATAGACAAGTCCCAAGGCTTGAAAGGGTAGAAATAGTGGCATTTTACCTACTTTTTAGCTAATATTTTCGCTAGAAGGGAGCGAAAATTTGAGTGTAATTGTAAAATAAAAGATAATAATTTAAGGTTTTGAGTTGATGAGCTTTTGAGTTGATGAGCTTTTGAGTTGATGAGTTTTTGAGTTGATGAGTTTTTGAGTTGATGAGTTGGTGAACTTTTGAATTGATGAGCTTGTGAGTTGGTTCGTTGGAAAGTTGATAAGTTTGTGAGTTGGTGTCTTCGGGAGTTGGTGAGCTTTTAAGTTGATAAGCATTTGAGTTGATGAGGTTTTGAGCTTGTGAGTTGGTTAGTTGATGAGCTTTTGAGTTGTTGAGCATTTGAGTTGTTGAGCATTTGAGTTGATGAGTCTTTGAGTTGATGAGTTGATGAGTTGATGAGTTGATAAGTTGATAGGTTGATGAGTTTTTGAGGTTTTGAGTTGGTGAGTTTGTGAGTTGATGAGCTGGTGAGTTTGTGTCTTTGGGAGTTGTTGGACCTTAGTTAGTTTATAAGCCAAAGAGTTGACTTGTGTTGCACTCCTCTCAATTTGTTGAAACATTAAAGTCAAGACCACTTCGTAATCCACACTGCTAACATCAGCTGCCGCGTTGTGTCAAACTTGTTCTCGCTGCACTTAACAGGCGCATCACAACAAATTTTCTTCCGTTTTCACCAATGGTTTAAATCTTTTTTAGTATTTTTGCAATGCCGTCATTAACGACATCGCCCATCCGCTTGCGGATGACGACCACCAAGACGGCACATACATAATGGAAAGACGTTTACCCACGTCTTGTCTTTGGCGTATATGAATCTCGCAAATTCGAACTTGCAGTCAGAGACGAGGCAACAAGTAGATGTCCTCAATGATGTGATTATCACGCCCTCTACACCAAAGAATGCCGTCGGCTTGTTGCCACGCGCATGGCCTTTGTTGTGTGGAGCGGCCATATATAGCGCATCGGCGTGGGGCTCTGCAGTTGCTCGTTCTACTGTAAGGGCAATGCGAGAGCCTATATGCGCGGGACGGGTGACGGTAGTCTCCGCGCTTTTTGTTATCGTATGTATCTACCGCACCCAACAAACACTGAAAACTCGCCCTCATCATGGAGACACAAGGGCACACGCGTTTAATAACTATGAAACCGCTCATCTACACAGCTGCTTTGGCTGTTGGCCACACGCAAAGGCCAACATGCACGGCCTATGCCTGCAAACGGCAGTTTGCACACGCCGCAACGCACTCCCCTTGCTCTGCTTTGGCATGGGTACGCGCCCGTTGTATGGCCATAAGCACTGCTTTCTCGCGCTACAAGTCTGCGTGGCCCAGCCTTAAACGGCTTGTCGGCACACGTGTAAGACGCATTTCACCCTTCCGCATCTGCCGTCGTTACGTATGCCGATACATTATGTTCGCATTTCGTACAGTTCGCTCACACATTCGCCCCTCACAGTCAATGAGCCGACATGGGTTCTGCGTAACTTTGCATGCGTAACCAGCAGCGATGTGCCACGGCAGCGCGCCACGGCTATAAGCCGCAGTCGCTCAACCGCACCCAACAACATTAAAAACTGAGTACATAAAGAAATCGCCACGACAACATATAGACATAGGCCCACTCCTTATTATATATGTATCGTGCCACGTTTCTTCATAAGAAAAGCATAAACAATACAAAATCAACCAAACATGGCAAAATACCGCATAACCACCAAACACTTGCGAACCACAAACGGCATTCGCATAGAACCCGGCATGTCCGTGGAAGTGATAACCCCCACCATCGGCAACCCCGTTGTCAACAATGGCGGCACATTAAGATAGGATATATTAACTACAATTCAATGATATAACTATAATTATTATGAAGTGTAAAGAAGATATAGAGAAGATGTATCAGCTCTTTATTGGAGAACTGAATAGTTTTAAAGAATCTTTTTCCAGGGTCGCTGGTGGCCAAAACACTCAATTTTCACAAATTAAGAGTTCTTTTGTTACAGCATTAGATGAAGAGATAAATATCTCTTCTAGGGAAATGAAATCTTCTATAGAAGAAGCAGTGTGGGATAAACTCACGATAGCTTTCTTCGGGGAGACTAATGCAGGGAAAAGTACAATAATTGAAACTTTAAGAATATTATATGATAAGGACAAAGACCGACTTACTGACGGGCAGATAGTTGGTGATGGTAGGAGTGATTTTACTCAAACATACGCAGAGTATAATCTTGAGATTGATGGGATGCCATTGACGCTTATTGATGTTCCAGGCATTGAGGGTAATGAAAAACTCTATACTGATGGTATTGTAAAGGCTTTAAGACGTGCTCACATCGTATTCTATGTTCATGGTCATAATATAAAGCCTAATGTTGCAACGGCTGAGAAAATAAAAAAATATCTTGGGGATTGGGTTAGTGTCTATTCTATCTACAATGTTAGAGGTTCTGCAAGCGATTACGATGAGGAGGATGAAAGAGTAGACCTTTATACCGAGAAGGTAAAAGAAAGAGAGGAACTTATTGTTTCAACATTCAAGGAGGTACTTGGCGAAGTCTATAAAGGGAATGTCACACTTCAAGCCCTTTTAGCCATGTGTTTTTGTGAAGATTTCTCACCAGAGAGAAAAGACCTGATACGAAAACAAGAGAACGTACGCTCCATCTGGAAAACGGGAACTCCCCCGATGGAGTTTAGCCGTTTCTCCCTTCTTAAGGATCTTATTCTGTCTAAATCAAAAAACTATTTAGAGGAGATAGTTAAAGCTAATGAACAAAAGATGCGTTCCATGGCTAGAAGAGCGGAAACACATCTTCAAGAAATCGTTAAGACTCAACAAGACAAGACAGACTCTTTTAAGAAGTCCTTAATTAGGTTTAGAAGGGATGTGATAAAAAGTTTCTCGTCTACAACCAGTGTAATCTCATCAAGAATGCGAGCTGAGATAGACAAGAGAATGTATCATCTTACAGAAGTTATCGACAAGATTATAGATGATAAAGAGAAAGACAAAGACGTACGAGCCCAAAAAGCAGTTAAGAATGAAATGAAATTGCTTCAAAACAATCTTGATAGAATTCCACTTAGCGAAATAGAGTCATTACGAGCTACAATCGAGAAGGAAAAGCTTCGTCTTGATGCGGAGTATACTAAGTACATAACCATACTTGGCGTTAACGAGAGAATACAATGCAATATAACACTAAATAAAGCATTCAAATCATTGGACATCAGTTTCAGCAATTGTTTTGATTTTGCCACTGCTGTCATAGGTGGAGCCGCTTTGGGTTCTATGACCGCCCCAGGTGTGGGTACAGTTATTGGCGCAGTTGTTTTCAGTGCTTCTTGGGGACTACGAAAATTAATATTTGGCGATGGTGGGAGATCTAAAGCTAAGGAGAAAGCACATCAAGCCATATCCAAAGGGAAAAAAGAGATTCTTGATAAAATAAGGCCAATACTTCAAGAAATAACAATATCACTAAATAAGAAAAAAGAAGATATTTGTTCTGTGATTAATGCAGAACAGGCAGGACTGAGTGACATAGAAGCTACGATAGGAACTGCCAGTTATAGAATAAACCAATTTATTGACAAACTAAATAATTAATATTATGCTTACAGGAGTTAAAACAATTATTGACAAATTCAATAGCTTACGTGCGATTCTTGAAGAATGGGAGTTGCAAGGTGTTGAACTTTCTAGTGTCTTAAATAAAATAGATAGTGTAATTGACACCATTAAAGAAAATGAAATTAGCATCGCGTTGATTGGGAGCTTCTCTGACGGGAAAACTAGTGCGATTGCAGGACTGCTTGGTGAGGTCCTCTCAAACATGAAGATTGCCGCAGACGAGTCGTCTGATGAATTAACCGTTTACAGATACCATGCATTAGGGAAGGACTTTAGAATTATAGATACCCCAGGATTGTTTGGTTCAAAGGAGAAGGAAGTTGATGGAGAAGATATTCGTCTATCTGATATAACTATAAAATTTCTATCTGAGGCACATATAACAATATACGTATGTGATGCAGTAAACCCGCTTAAAGATAGTCATGTCCATACAATAAAGTATATCATGAAAGACTTGAAGAAGTTAGACACAACAATCTTTGTAATCAATAAAATGGATGAGGCTGGCTATGACCTCACAGACGAAATAGATTTTAGTAAAGGTAAAGAGATAAAGGTTGCTACTTTACAGGGACGTTTAAAGGAGGCGTTGAATCTTTCTGATGCAGAAACAAAAGCGTTAAACATAGTTTGTATCGCTGCAGATCCTAAAGGAAAGGGAATAGAAAAGTGGCTTAACAATCTACAGGAGTATATGCGCCGTTCTCGTATTAATGATTTCATTGATTTGCTGAATGGGGTTATTACCCGTTGTGACTTAGATAACTTAAATGCTAATGTAGAGTATGGAAGTATAAAAGATACCCTAAGAATGGTTGATAGTGCTCTTAATATAGCCTCTGAGCCTATTGAAAATACGTTAAGCAAGCTAAAAGAGGATAGTGATGACCTAAATGTAGAGATGAGGTTACTGCACGATAACCTGAAAGATGCCAAGAAACGGATGATAGACAGATTAGACGATTTGAGAAAAGACATTACACATAAACTTGGAGGGGCTAGACTAGAAACGATTGATACTATCTTACAAGACGATATTGGGGTACAGGAAGATAAAGTTTCAATGTATGTTTTGGAATATAAAATAGAGGAGATTCTCTCCGAGTGTTCCGAATGCAACAATCATAGTATTTTTGATAGAACTGTCGTCTTAGAACAGAAAATGGAAGAAGAAGGGCAGTTTCTTGCTGGCTGTGTAAAGTTTGGCGCAAATTACTTGAAGAATATTAAAATAAATGCAAATCAAGTAAAGGCAGTACGTGATGTATGTTGCAAAAGCTATAAGTTTAAACCATGGGGAGCAGTGAATCTAGGAACGAAAGCAACAAAAGCGCTAGGGAGGGTAGGCCAAGTAGCTGCTGTTGCGGTAGAAGGATGGCAATGGTTTACTGCTTGGCGGGATAATAAAAAGTTCAATGAACTCAAAAGCAGCTTGTTGAATTTAATAAATGACATCTTTGCTCAGATATATGAGCAGTTCCATTCTGAAGAAGCATATTATAAAAACTTTGCCCCAAGTTATTTGGAACTAAAAAAAGCTTTAGCAAATAGAGAAAACGAAATTGAGACGTTAAATAAAAAATTAGAGGAATTTTCTAACTTGAAAGAGAAAGTGCGTTCTTGGGTAAATGATGCAAAGTATGTTGATTTTGAAGAGATTAAATAGATAATGTGTTGTGTGTATTCTCCTAGCGGATTGAGTTGTATTGCATGAGAATGCGTGAATGTTCTTATGTCTGTTTTGTACAGCATATCTTACTAACTTGGCGTTGCTAACGCCTTTGGTAAACTCCCCTCCACCCTCTCGGCCTACATTGCGAGTTTGCAGCCAATTAAGAGGGTGGAGGGGAATAACTATATTGGGGTTTCTTCCCAATTCGCCACCTGGGTTATGCCATACTTCTCTAACGTTTCGGGCTCGATGGGCAGGTAGACGTCTAGCTCGTCGAAGGCAAGATATGCTTTGTTGTCCATAAGAAGTACACCCACGTTGTCGCCCATTTTGATTCTCTCAAAGCCATCGTGTGCGTCACGCGGGATGCGATAGAGAAAGTCGTCGATTACCGATAGGATGTAGATGTAGTTTATAGAGACGGCGAAAAGACTGGGATGAAAAAGATATTCGGCCGATGGATATAAGGCCGTAATCTCTTTGCTGTGCGCTATCCAATTGGCGTATTGCTCGTTCAAGGTTTCGTCTGTTACGCGCGTGAGGTTTATTTTTGCAGGCCATTCTTTACAAGGAAACTCGCGAAGCAGGTTTAATTTAAGCGGTCGTTTTCCTTTAGACTTCTCTACGAGGTAGTAGGTGTTAACCGCATTAGAATAGGGATGGCCCTGTATGTGCTGCCAAAACGCTAAGGGGTGCATGATATTGGCCATGCGTTTGCCCTGTTCTCCCCAAAAGAACCGGATGAGGAAACGCGTGTGGCGCATTGTTCCATCGGCTGATTTCTCCCAGTGGTACATAAAATGTCCCGTGTTATTGTCGGCCTCAACAAACTGCCAAAAGTGGGTATGCTCGTTGCGCCCCTCGCATTCGTTCCAAAAGCCATCAAGGTCTAGCACCACCGTCTGTTGCTTCACGTTGTCTGCCGTATCGTATATCCCTTGCGGATGGGACAAACCATTATAGATTTCCAACACTTCGCGGGTGTGGTAAATCAGCATCAACCTTGTTTTGTTCTGTTCTTGTTTGGCCTTAGCCAGTGCAGGAAGTAAGGTGAAGGTGGGTGTGTTGCTCGTAACGCGTTCTAACAGTTGCATCACGGCCTCGTATTTTTGGGGCATGTCTGTTGCATCGCCATCGCGCGAACCATATCCTGGGATGGCTTTTAGTAAGAAAGCGATGAGGAAAGGGGTGCTGATGCGTTCTGTTTGCACTTGCAAAAACGTTTGTGAGATGCGTGGGTTTAGGTTTGTTGGGGGTGCAGGAGCATAGCAAAATTGTAGTAGTTGGAAGGCTAGCTCTTCGGGATTGGCGCGCCGCGAGAGATGTTCTTCGTAGAAACGCCATGCCGTTTGATATTCGCCGAGCAGCATTTCGAGGTCTTCTGCCTCGTCGGTATCAAGTCGCACTTGCTCTTTAAGGTCTCTAAAAGCGGCTCGCATACGTTGAACAGACTTGAAACTTCGTTTCACGCCGTTGTTGTGTAGCGAATGATTATCAAGCCAGTTTTCCAATTCCGCCATCGTATTAAACAGCAGTCGGGTGCTCGCTATGGTTGTGAGCCATTCTTCGTATGTGTTGTTCGGGTTCGTACTCATACGGCAAAGTTACTGATTTAGGCCATAACAAGCAACGCCTGTATGGCAAAGCGTGTTGCAAAACATGTGTTTTGTTGGTGTTTCGTGTTGAGGTACGATTTAAAGGAGTTAAGGAGTTAAGCCAAATGTATAGGTGGCGTTAGGCTAATAGGACAAATCAGACAAGTCGGACAAGTCAGACAAGCCCGAGAGCTAGAATGAACTAGAAGTCTAGAAACCGCTTAGGCAACTTTAAAGGGCGTTGGCCATTATTTCACCCTTTCGCCTTTTAGGAGTTAAAGGAGTTAAGGAGTTAAGCCAAATGTATAGGTGGCGCAGCCATTTTTTCACCTTTTCACCTTTAAATCACTCTATCACTCTAAACTTAACATCCACAACGCCCTTAGGCTTGTCGTGCGCATCAACACTTCTGCTTCTAGAGCCAGGCCTTGGTATCAGCAGACTATAATTAAGAACGTGGCGCATACGTTCGGTTTGGTCTTGCGTAAAGGTGTGACCCAAGCTTATGGCATAATCCATAATGTTGTTAGAGTCGAACGTTTTGCCATCGCTACCCGTACGTTTCAACAAGTCTTTAAGGTTTATGGTCTGGGCATTGTGCGTTTGAATGTATTCCGCCAAGAACTTATCATACGCCACCTTATTATATGTGGGCGTGTCTTTACAATAATCGGTGTCCTTAAAGCCGTCTATATACTCCCCATCCTCTTCGCCAAACACGTGGAATAGTCCTAAATAATGTCCCAGTTCGTGGGCGAGCGTAACATTGAAGTCGGCAGAGTTGATGCGAAGAAAGGGCAAGTTGGGCCAATCTTTATAGCGGTTCGACTCTTCGTTAACATACTTGCTGTTCACCGAAACACAAAAAGGAGTTGGCAAATTGTCCAGAGTTAGGTGCCTAGCTTGCACCGCAAGCAGCCCTTCCAGCTCGTGTTCGCCCTTCGCCGAAATCGGCATGTGGCTGATGCCGAGCGTTGTTCCGTTCGTCTTTGCCTGCTTAAAGTGGTATACGTACACGTTAATAAATCGGTTTGGGTCCCACATATACCGCTTGTACTTGCCCGACTTGTCGTTCATCAGCACATAGGGGTCGATGGGATATTCGCTTTCTTCCAGCTTGATATACTCCACGCCGGGTTCGTCGAGCCTATTCCCTGCCTTGTCAACGGGTGTCAGCAAGAAACGTATGTTAGCATTCCCCGCTCCACTATAAACTCCTTGGTATAATCGGTTAACATTATCTAGCACTTGCCGCAGTCTTTCGGCAGGAACCTTTTGCGTGGCATCGTTCTCATCGGCATAGAAAACGTGGAACACAACAGGCAGCACTCCCAGTTTTATAGGCTCCTCGGGTTCGGGTTTAGGGATTGTTGTTCGGTCGTCCTTCTTGTCGCAAGCATTTAGCAGCACGAGGGCGGCAGCTACCATAAAAAGTGAAAACAAACGTAGTTTCATTGTTTCGTATATATTGGGTTAGACATGACGGCAACCCGCACCATCTGCCCCTAACAGCCAGAAAAGATGCACTGCGCCACCGCAAAAATACGATAAAAAAGCGATAATTTCACACTTAACCCGAAAAAACGCCATAAAAATTTTGCCATTATCAATTTATTGCCTACCTTTGCACACGCTTAAAAGGCAATGTTCGGGATTTAGCGCAGTTGGTAGCGCACACGTCTGGGGGGCGCGAGGTCGCTGGTTCGAGTCCAGTAATCCCGACATAACAAAAGGAGTTGCAGCCGCAAGGTTCGCAACTCCTTTTTGTTTTTGCCCCTATCTCATGTCCATAGCTCCGACCTTGGGCGGCTCAGCGGAAGATTCGTGGAGACAAAATAGGAGCCGCCGTATGCCGAACGGACACGTACGATGGTGTGAGTGAACGGCAAATACTAACGTAGGAGGTAAACACCTGCTATTAGTATTTACCTCCTACTCAATTATCAAGCTTTATTTGTAAGCCCAAAACGTTACTCTTCGGTATCTTCATCCTTCAAGGAAATGCCTTTGCCACCGCTGCGTGGGGTTTTCTTCAACACGAAGATTGTGCCTACCGCCGCTATGATGGCCACCAACGCCGCTGCCAAAATGTCGTGTCCGTTCATGCCGAGATACACGCTGCTTGCGATGCACGCCAATACAATGATCGCGCCAAGGTTTTGTCCCTTCTTGCTTTCGGAGAGTCCCGACGATACTATTTTCTCTTCCATGCTGATACGGTGTTGTATTTGTTTCTCGGCCATGGCAAGGATACGTTCTGGTGCATCGGACAACACGTCCTTATATGCTCCGAAGTCTTCGGGAGCAGGTAGCGGTCCGCTGTATGCTTTATGCTCCTCCATTGCACAAAATGCCCTTATGATGAAGTCTCGCTTTTCGGGTTCCACCGACTGCAACACCTCATACAAGTCTACGGGTTCTTCATGCTCTTTGGGTTGCGGTATGGCCTTTGTTTTTTTTGCTGTTGTTGGCGTTGTCGCTTATTTTCCATATCTGTGCATTGCTTTCCTCATGTCGTTTCCTACAACTCGCCAATCGGCGCGCATGTCTTGCACGTCCGAGCCGAACAGATACCCGGAGAACCGCATGCTCCCACAGACGTTTGTTAGCGATTCTATACCGCTGCGTCTGCCGGGCCTTTCCCTCACGATATGTTTGGATAGCCCCTGCAATGGCCTGTTAGCTTTGATGTTCATGATTTTCTTCACTTACGTTGTCATAGTTATCTGTGGCAAAGATAATGAATTGGCGAGTAAGTTCCAAACTATTTAACTATTAGTTTGCATTATAAATAGTATATTGTGCTTTTCATTAAGTCCAAAGTATTCGTGGTGTCCCTTGATTTTTTTGCCCGCTGGTTTCATTTACCGCATCCTACATTCTTGCAATCTTACAGGTGTTTTTTCCTTGGCGTGTTCTTGCATTTTCGTTATGTTTGAGGCATATTAAATTTATAAAGACGTGAGAAAGGCGTTATTACGCTTACTTGCTGCCTTCCCGCATAGCCCGCGGCCTGCCATAAGGGCAGCTCCGGCACGCCTGAAACTCCTCAAAAACAAGTTTGCGATGGCCTGTGTTCCATACCCATGCACGCAGCCCAGGGCACACGTGCATGTTCCGTTTAATCCAAATAGGTGATTAAAGGCCATCGTCCAACCTTTTCTCTGTGGTTGTGTTTTAGTTAAATGCGTTGTTTATATTTTACAAAACACTATTGCTTCGCCAGCCCCTTCTAGCGAAAAAAAGAGCGTTAAAGCTAGCAATTAGGGGCAAATTGCAGTCTTGTGGATTTGTTTTTTGGCTCATTTTTGACAACATCACGTGCATTTTGCACCATTTTGCCTTTCTGTTTGGTTGCCAGTTCGCAGTTTTTTCAGTCCCAATTATCTGCTTTTTGCCCCTAAAATCCCACGTATTAACGGCTATTTTGCCTATTTCAGCCATATTCTTAATGACTCGAAAAGGTTTTATTTATACCATTGCAGTGTATCTTTATGCTTTTTGTCTCGCATTTAGCAGCATTTTGCCTTGCGTTTAGCATCAAAACGCACTCCATTTTGTACCAAAACGCACTCTATTTAGCACCAAAACGCACGCCATTTAGCGGCAAAACGCACTCCGTTTAGCACCAAAACACACTCCGTTTAGCCGCAAATAGCTCCGAAACAGCAGCAAATGGCAGATCTTCCACATAAATATACATTCTGCCGCATGCACATGCCAACCCTATTTTGCATCAAAACAAACCTTCGCGAGAATCGATTATTTGCGGTCCAAGGGGCAGTTGGTGGATAAAACAGACACTCATAATGTTAAAAATCGTGCTGAAAAATGGACAAAGGCTGGCGGGTTGACTCGTCAGCTCGTCAACCCAAAGCCGTCGTGTGCAACGTTCTTGCCGCCATATCCCCTCACCATCGTCTTTTATCTGCAAGGCATGCAGTGCTTAATGGTGCTGCATGGGCATATTGCGGCGGCTGCGTAGCCTTTTGTTTACGCCGTGCTAATTATAGTTAAATGCGGTGGCGTGTACTGAAATGGCTTGATATTTCTTTGTACCTTTGCAGTGTAAAAACTCAACATACGCATTGGGTTTTCCAGTTGGGATAGCAAATTGGTTGAAATTAGAAATAGAATAGTTTTAGATAATAGAGTATGAGACAAAAAAAATGGTTCGTGTTGGTGGCCTGTGTTGCCCTTTTGGCTGCTTGTGGCGGCAGAGGTAACATGAAAATGGACAACAACGAATATCCCGTAATGACAGTAGGCACGCAAGGTTCGGAGACGCAAACTACTTATCCGGCCTCTATCAAGGGCGTGCAAGACGTGGAGATAAGGCCCAAAGTGTCGGGTTTTATCACCAAACTTTGCGTGCAAGAAGGGCAGGTGGTGAAGGCAGGGCAGCTGCTCTTCGTCATCGACAACACCACGTACCAGGCAACTGTGCGCCAAGCGCAGGCCGCACTTAATTCGGCTAAGGTGCAACTTAACACCACTAAGCTTACTTTCGACAACAGCAAGAAACTTTTCGAACGTAATGTTATCGGTTCGTACGAACTGCAAACGGCGCAGAACGCCTACGAAAGCGCGCGCGCTGCCGTGGCGCAAGCACAGGCCTCGCTGTCTTCGGCAAAAGATATGTTGGGCTTTTGCTTTGTGAAAAGTCCGGCTAACGGCATCGTTGGCAGCTTGCCTTACAAGGTGGGGGCGTTGGTTAGCGCACAGAGTATGGAGCCATTGACAACCATCTCGAATGCGGCTACCATCGAAGTGTATTTCTCGGTGAACGAGAAAGACGTGCTGAACATGTCGAAACAAGCGGGCGGAACGCACGCCGCCATTAGCGATTACCCCGAAGTGAAGCTGAAATTGGCCGACGGAACGATGTACAAACATACGGGTAAGGTGGTAAAGATGAGCGGTGTTATCAGTCAAACCACGGGTGCCGTGTCGCTTATCGCACGTTTCCCCAACCCCGAGCATCTGCTTAAAAGTGGTGCATCGGGCACTATCATCGTGCCGCGCGTAAGCACCAACAGCCTTGTTATCCCGCAAAGCGCAACTACCGAGATACAGGACAAGGTGTTTGTGTACAAGTTGGGCGCCGAAAACCGTGTAAAGTACACCGAGATTACCGTCGACCCGCAAAACGACGGCAACAATTATGTGGTTACTAGCGGACTGAAAGCTGGTGACAAGATTGTTACCCGCGGACTAACTACGCTTACAGACACCATGAAGATTGTGCCGCTTACCGAGGAAGAGTATCTTAAAAAGGTGTCGGATGCAGCCAAGCTGGGCAAAAACCAGACTAGCGCAAAGGGATTTATCGACATGATGAAGAAGTAGAACAATAGCTGTTTAAGTTTTTCTAGTTTATAAGTTTTTTAGTTTATAAGCTTCTTAGGCTTTGAGTTTTGGCGCGGTGAGTCTTGCTTACGATGCGTTGTTTTGTGCTTAATGCGGTTAGTACGCAGGTGTGTTATCCGTTGCAGCATAAGCAAATACCCGTTTCGGGCCTCGCAAACCAAGTTAAATGTGCATCGCTGTTGCTGTTTGCCGTTGGCATTCGCCTGCCAAGCACAATACGGATAAAAGCGGTTCTAGGGGGTTGGACATTGTTCGCCCTCGGCATAAAGCATCGAAAAAACGAAATAAACTCACGAAACTTAAATGCTCAATAAGTAAGATATGACATTTACAAGATTCATACAACGCCCAGTACTCTCCACGGTTATCTCCGTGTTTCTTGTGTTGCTGGGTTTAATCGGCATCGTGTCGCTGCCCATTGCGCAGTATCCCGACATCGCACCGCCCACCATTTCGGTGATGGCGCACTATCAAGGAGCCGATGCGCAAACGGTTCTTAACTCCGTGGTGGTGCCTCTCGAAGAGAGCATCAACGGCGTGGAGAACATGACCTACATGGAGAGTACCGCCACAAACGACGGTACGGCCATGATAACCATTTACTTTAAGCAGGGCGTTAACGCCGACATGGCTGCCGTGAACGTGCAAAACCGCGTGTCGCAGGCGCAAGCCTTGTTGCCCGCAGAGGTTACGCAGGTGGGCGTTACCACCTCGAAACGGCAGACGAGTAACGTGATGATGTACACCATCACATCTACCGACGGCCGTTACGACGAGAAGTTCATCACCAATTTCAACGAAATCAACATCCAGCCCGCTATCAAGCGTGTGCAGGGAGTGGGTAACGTGCAGTCGTTTAGCTCCGGTACGTACTCTATGCGTATATGGTTGCAGCCCGATAAGATGAAACAATACGGGCTGATGCCTAGCGATGTAACCGCCGCCCTTGCCGAACAGAACATTCAGGCCGCGCCTGGTTCGTTTGGCGAACAAAGCAATGTGGCCTTCGAATACGTGATGCGCTATAAGGGAAGGCTAAAAACGCCCGAAGAATACGGCAACATCATCATCAGCAACAATACCCAAGGGCAGACGCTTTACCTAAAAGACGTGGCCAAGATTGAGCTGGGCGCACTGGGTTATTCTGTGATGATGAAGAATAACGGCCATCCCTCGGTGATGGGTATGGTGCAACAGATTGCCGGTTCTAACGCCACACAGATTGCACAAGATGTGAAGAAGGTGTTGGAAGAGCAATCGAAAACCTTCCCCCCTGGTCTTGAATATAAGATAAACTACGATGTAACGGAGTTCCTTTTCGCCGCAATAGAAGAGGTGGTAATGACCCTGATCATCACATTTGTGCTGGTGTTCTTCGTGGTTTACGTCTTCTTGCAAGACTTCCGCTCAACGCTCATCCCGCTTATCGCCGTACCCGTGTCGCTCATTGGTACATTCCTCTTCTTGTGGATGTTCGGTTTCTCCATCAACTTGCTAACGCTCTCGGCCCTGTTGCTGGCCATTGCCATCGTGGTAGACGATGCCATTGTGGTGGTTGAGGCCGTGCACGCCAAGTTGGATATGGGCTATAAGAGTTCGAAGGTGGCCGCCATCGACGCCATGAACGAGATCTCGGGTGCCATTATCTCCATTACGCTGGTTATGGCCTGCGTGTTTATCCCCGTCTCGTTTATCAGCGGCACGTCGGGAACGTTCTATCGCGAGTTCGGTGTAACGATGGCCGTGTCTATCATCATCTCGGCCATCAACGCCCTTACCCTTTCGCCTGCGCTTTGCGCCATCTTCTTGAAACCTCATGCCGAGGGCGAACATGGACGTAAGACGAGCTTTGTAGACCGTTTCCATGCTGGTTTCAACGTGGCTTTCAACAAAATGTTGGGCAAATATCGCAGGGGTGTAGAGAACATCATCAAGCATCGCATCGTTACAGGTGTGGCCGTGTTGGTGGGTATTGTGGTATTGGTGTTCACTATGAGCACAACCAAAACGGGTCTTGTGCCTAACGAAGACACGGGAACGCTCTTTGTTACCATCTCGTTGCCGCCGGCCACTAGCCAAGAGCGTACGCAAGAGGTGGTTAACCAAGTGGATGAGATGCTGGCCAACAACCCCATGATACAGAGTCGCGAACAAATAGCGGGCTACAACTTCATTGCAGGCCAAGGTTCCGACCAAGCCACGTTCGTGCTTAAGCTTAAACCGTTTGAAGAACGTACAGGTGGGTTCTTCTATAAGCTGTCCGGATTGTGGGAGGGCGACGGCATCATGCGTTTCTTTGTGGATGTGCGCAGCTCTAACATGATACTTGGCACCATCTATAAGCAGATTTCATACATCAAGGGTGCGCGAATTATAGCTTTCGGTGCGCCGATGATTCCCGGTTACGGACTCAGTAACAGCGTTACCTTCACCGTGCAAGACAAGACGGGCGGAGACCTCGACCACTTTTTTAAGGTTACGCAAGACTATCTGAAAGCACTGAACGAACGTCCCGAAGTGATGAACGCCATGACTACCTACGATCCCAACTACCCGCAGTATATGGTAGACGTGGACGTAGCCAAGTGTAAACAGAGCGGCATCAGCCCGCGCGTGGTGCTTTCAACGCTGCAAGGTTACTATGGCGGTATGTACGCATCCAACTTCAACAGCTTTGGTAAGCTATATCGCGTAATGATTCAGGGCGATGTTGCCAGTAGGATGAAACCAAGCGACATCACCAACATCTACGTGCGCACTGCACAAGGCATGGTGCCCGTGAGCGAGTATTGTACACTTACACGTGTGTATGGCCCATCTAACGTGCGGCGTTTCAACCTCTTCACCAGCATCAACGTCAACGTAACGCCTGCCGACGGATATTCTTCGGGCGAGGTTATCAAAGCCATCGAAGAGGTGGCTGCACAGAACCTGCCAACGGGTTATGGCTACGACTTCTCTGGTTTGACGCGTTCGGAGCACGAGCAAAGCAACACCACTGCGCTTATATTCGCCCTCTGTTTGGTGTTCGTTTACCTCATCCTCTCGGCCCAATACGAAAGTTATTTGCTGCCTTTGTCGGTAATTCTTTCGTTGCCCTTCGGTTTGGCGGGCGCGTTTATCTTTACGCAACTCTTCGGACATCAGAACGACATCTACATGCAGATTGCGCTTATCATGCTCATTGGCCTATTGGCAAAGAACGCTATCCTTATCGTTGAGTTCGCTTTGGAACGCCGGCGCACGGGTATGGCCATTAAGTACAGCGCCATTTTGGGTGCGGCATCGCGTTTGCGACCCATCTTGATGACCGGTTTGGCTATGGTTATCGGTCTGTTGCCCATGATGTTTGCCAGCGGTGTAGGCAAAAACGGAAACCAAACGCTTGGTGCGGCAGCCGTTGGCGGTATGCTCATCGGTATGATGTTGCAGATATTTGTTGTGCCCGCGCTCTTCGTTATCTTCCAACACTTGCAAGAGAAGTTCACACCTTTGGAGTTTGGCGACGAAGAAAACCGCGAGGTAAAGAGCGAGTTGAAACAATATGCACGCCAAATGGCGATAGAAAAAGAAGTGAAATCAAAACAATGAAGATAAAGAATTTCATCCTCCTGGCACTTGCAGCCCTTGCCCTAACGGGCTGCAAGAGCCTCTATGGCAAGTACGAACGCCCCGCGGTTAAGGCCGCAGGCGTGGTTCGCTCGCCCCTTTCAGACACCGACACGCTGGCCGTTACTGATACGGCTAGCTTCGGAAACCTGCCGTGGCGCAGCGTGTTTACCGACCCGCAACTGCAATCGCTCATCGCCACAGCACTAGAACACAACTACGATTTGCTGAATGCGGCCCTCAATGTGCAGGCTGCCGAGGCGCAGTTGAAGTCGGCTAGGCTGGCCTTCTTGCCCTCGTTTGCCTTCACTCCGCAGGGAACCATCAGCTCGTGGGACGGCCATGCGGCCGTGAAAACCTACTCGTTGCCCGTGTCGGCCAGTTGGACCATCGACCTCTTCGGCACGCTTCTATCGGCCAAACGCAGTTCGCAAATGGCCTTGATGGGCATGAAAGACTATCAACTTGCCGCTCGTACAAGGCTTATTTCCAACGTGGCCAACTTGTATTACACGCTGTTGATGCTCGATAAGGAGCTGGAACTGATAGACGAAATGGAGACTTTGGCCAAGGATACGTGGGAAACCATGCAGCTGCAAAAAGAATATGGCAGGGTTCGTTCTACGGGTGTGCAGAGTGCCGAGAGCAATTACTACTCGGTTCAGGCACAAAAGGTGGGGCTGAAACGTCAGCTGCGCGAAGCCGAAAACGCCCTTTCGCTACTGTTGGGTCAGGCTGCTGGCAGCATTGCTCGCGGCAAATTCGATGGTCAGAGCCTACCAACCAACTTCTCAACGGGCATCTCTTTGCAGATGCTTAACAATCGCCCCGACGTTCATGCGGCCGAAATGAGTCTGGCACAGTGTTTCTACAATGTGCAAACAGCCCGTAGTCGTTTCTATCCAACGCTCACGTTGAGTGCGCAAGGCGGTTATACCAACAGCGGCGGCATGGGCATTACCAATCCGGCCAAGCTGTTGCTCTCGGCTGTTGGTAGTTTGGTGCAACCCATTTTCCAGCGCGGACAGCTTATCGCAGGCCTTAAAGTGGCTAAGATACAATACGAACGCGCCTACAACACCTGGCAACAAGCAGTGCTAAGTGCAGGCAACGAGGTGAGCAACGCCTTGGTATTGTACAACGCATCGGCCGAGAAGAGCGAGATTGAGGCCAAGCAAATCGTTACGCTCCGCCAGAACGTAGAAGACACTAAGATGCTGCTTACCGAGAGCCGCGGTAGCTATCTCGAAGTGATTACCGCCCAACAAACCCTGCTGCAAGTGGAACTCTCGAAGGTTCAAGACGACTTCTACAAGATGCAAGCCGTTGTAAACCTCTACATGGCATTGGGAGGTGGAAAGTAGGAGCGTGAGATAGCGTAATGCAAGTTAACTTACCGAATTGTCTACTCGTTAACTTGTCAACTCGTCAACTAATAAAAACTCATACAGATGTCAAGCGATATAAGTTCAAGAGCAGAGGTGTCGCCACGCGCCAAGATAGGCGACAACTGCAAAATTTACCCCTTCGTCTACATAGAAGACGATGTGGAGATAGGCGACAACTGCGTAATTTACCCCTTCGTGAGCATACTTAACGGCACGCGCATGGGCAGTGGCAACAGCGTTTATCAATGTTCGGTGTTGGGAGCGTTGCCCCAAGACTTCAATTTCGTGGGCGAAAGGTCGTTCCTCATCATCGGCAACGACAACACCATCCGCGAAAACGTGGTTATCAACCGCGCCACACACGAGGGTTGCAAAACCGTTATCGGCAATCACAACTTCCTGATGGAGGGCGCACACATCTCGCACGATACGCAGGTGGGCAACGATTGCGTGTTCGGCTACGGCACAAAGATTGCCGGCGACTGCGAAATTGGCAACGGCGTGATATTCTCTACGGGCGTTATCGAGAACGCCAAGACGCGTGTTGGCGACCGCGCCATGATACAAGCGGGCACAACTTTCTCGAAAGACGTGCCCCCTTACATCATCCTTGGCGGCAAACCGCTGGCCTACGGCGGCGTAAACACCGTGATGCTGAAAGCCGATGGCGTAGACCCGAAGAACATTAAGCACATCGCTAACGCCTACCGACTGGTGTTCCACGGGCAAACAAGCGTGTTCGACTCGGTGCTCCAGGTGAAAGAGCAAGTGCCCGATGGCCCTGAAATACGCAATCTCGTGCAGTTTATCGAGGCAACAGAGGGGGGTATTGTTACCAAGATGTAGGTTTTCTTGGATTCGTTCATACCTTTTTATATTGTAACTTAACCACTTGCGAGTTGCGAAATATAAGTTTAAAGGCCATGACTATACTCATAAGAGGGTGTGGGCATGGCCTTTAAGAATAGATGGAGAAGAATTGACGGCATGTGGGCCTGGTGTGGTAAGCGACCCTCAATCCAATAATTAGAGTAATTATAAGTGGCTAGATTATTCTATCTGTGACATACAACATAAAACAAAGGAGGTTAATTGTATATCTCGGCCAGCTTGAATAGTGAGTATAAAGTGGGTAGATCGTTGTTCTTAATGTAATCGAGCACCTCGGGGCTGTCTGAAAAATAATCGATCAAAAAGTCCTTTTTCAAACTGCCGAAGAAGGTTGTCGGAACCGAAGTGGGCATGCTTTCGCCCTCTTTCCATAGAAGGGTTTCTGAGTGATTTCGAGAGTTTACAGCTATAGTGCCTTGCTTGGTAACCTGAAATCCGGCATCGCCTACGTCCCAAATACCAAGTCGTTTGCTGCCGCCAGAGTACAATGCCCAGTAGGGTTTCGATTGGATCTTATCTTTACCGCCTTTTTTCCACGTTATGTATTTCAACACAAAACCATGTTGGGCATCTTGCTTGCGATGATAAACCACCAAGTAGTCTACATCGGTTGACTTAATTACGCGCTTTTCGCCATCAACCTTGACGGTGAATTTCTTGAAGGTGGAATTCTTGGGTATAGTAAATTCGGCATTGCGAATTTGCGTTCCGTCTTTCAGGTAAACATCGCAGGCTGCGCGATAGGTTAAAATAGGGATGGCCGAAACTTTGATCGGCATCAGGACTAATGAGACAAACAACAGAACGAATGCTGTGAAGAAACTTTTTTTATTCATATTTATATGTGTTAGATTTCCGACGTTAGCTTTGTCGTTGCGAAAGGTGATCCGCCCACGATGATGTGCTCGCTTACGGGATTCCATAAGTGTATGGCAGGGCATGATATGGTGGTTTTGCCGTCACCCAAGCCGACACGGGCATTGAATGCATTCTCCAAAGCACTTAGTGAAAGGTTGGAGGTGACGGAAAAAACAAGTAAATTAAACCTTATGTGCATAGTCGTCTAATAGGATTCTTTGTTATAGTCTAAGGTACTGAAGTTCTTCATCCCTCTGCAAAAGTAATAATTCTTTTCATGGGAACAGTTCTTTTATAGAAAAATATTATGTGAGTAGAAACATTTTACATGTGATAGGTGTAAAAGCCATCTTGACTTTTAAAATCCCTTCAAATAGAGAGAGGGTTTGTTCTCTTATGCTAAACCCAGATAAAATACGCTCTCTCATGTACGAAGTATTGGACAAAGATACAATAAAATTTGAAATCCTACCCTCCAACAGGCGAATCGCTAAGCGGTAGTTAGCTCACCATTTCTCACCTGTATTTATGCTATTATGAGTTGCTTCTTATCCCAAATTCACGTAATTTCTTAGCCTTCTTAATGCCATTATTTCTCAATTGCGCCGTACAAAGCCGTTTGTACTGCCGCTACAAGCCGTTTGTACTGTCGCTGCAAGCCACTTGTACTGCCACTACAAGCCGCTTGTAGCCGGGCTACAAGCGGCCTTGTAGCGCACTGCTTTGCCAAAAAGCCCATTGCAAGGGGTTGCCGTTAATGTGGCCGAAGTTAGTGTATGTGCGCATAATGGATAGCAAACAATAGGGTGTTGGCGTGCTGCATTTTGGTTCTCTTTTTGCATTCGCGCAATCGTTTGCATCATAAAGATAGGCATTTCCTCGTTTTAAGGGCTAAGCTCTTGCAAATAATGCCTAACTTTATGCCGAGTTTACTAACCCCTTAGTCTATGAATTTATATTTCAATATTGATTACCAGACCGTCTTCGGAGAAGAATTGGTGCTGAACATCGTTACTAATAACGACAAGGGCGAATGCCTAACAACGCAATATCGCATGCATACCATCGACGGATTGCGCTGGAATTGTTGTATAAACAAGTTGCCCGACGCTTGCCAAAACGTCGTGCAGTACTTCTATTGTGTGGATAGTGCGGGCGCAACAAGGCGTAAGGAGTGGGCCTTGCAGCCGCATCGTCTGGCACTTGGCGCGCTTAAAGCCAACGCCTACCACGTTTACGACCAATGGAACGCCATTCCCGAAGATGCCTATCAATACACTTCGGCCTTTACGCAATGTCTTAAACGCCGCGACCTGCAACCGCTGCCGGCATCCGATTACGAGCGAACGCTGCGCTTGGTGGTGCGTACGCCACAACTGCGCGTTTCGCAACGCCTTGTATTAGTGGGCGACGACATGGCACTTGGCGCGTGGGCACTTGGCGGAGCCTTGCCCATGACCGAGGTGAGCGATTGCGAATGGGCCGTAGACCTCAATCTCGACGAACTGAAAGGCGAAGAAATTGCCGTGAAGTTTGTGGCCGTTGATGTCGATAGCCGCGTTGCACCGCTTTGGGAAACAGGTTATAACCGCGAGTTGCAGTTGCCGCAGGTGGGCAAAAACGAAGTTTGCGTGTACCAATTGCACCAGGCTTTCTTCGAACTTTGGGACGAACGCTTTGCCGGAACCCTTGTTCCCGTGTTCTCTTTGCGCACCAAACGCAGCTTTGGCGTGGGCGATTTTGGCGACCTTAAAGCCATGATAGACTTCGTGGCGCATACCAACCAGCGCGTGTTGCAGGTGTTGCCCATCAACGACAGCACCACAACGCACACCTGGACCGACTCTTATCCATATAGTTGCATCAGCATTTTCGCCCTTCATCCGCAGTATGTAGACCTCAATGCGCTGCCGCTGTTGAAGAACGAAGACGAACGCATGGCTTTCGAGGCCTTACGACAAGAGCTTAACGCGCTGTCGCAGATTGATTACGAACGCGTGAACAACGCCAAAACGGCTTATCTTAAACAGCTGTTCGAGCAAGAGGGCAAGGAAATGATGAAGGGTGAGGACTTTAAGAAGTTCTTTGAAGAAGAATGTTATTGGCTTGTGCCCTACGCCCAATATTGCCATCTTCGCGACCTCTACGGCACGGCCGACTTTGCACAATGGCCCGACCACAACACTTGGGACGAAACCGAACGCAAAGCCCTCTCCACGCCTACGACCAAGGCTTACAAGGAGGTGGCTTTCCATTACTTTGTTCAGTATTTGCTTTACACCCAAATGCGCCATGCCCACGAGCATGCTCGCGCTAAGGGCGTGATACTGAAAGGCGACATCCCCATTGGGGTAAACCGCCACGGTTGCGACGTGTGGACCGAACCACATTACTTTAACCTCAACGGACAAGCAGGCGCGCCGCCCGACGATTTCTCGGTTAAAGGTCAGAATTGGGGTTTCCCAACCTACAACTGGGACGAGATGTTGCGCGACGATTGCGCCTGGTGGGTGCGCCGTTTCCAAAACATGGCGAAGTTCTTTGATGCCTACCGCATCGACCATGTGTTGGGTTTCTTCCGCATTTGGGAAATTCCCGTGTCGTGTGTAGACGGCTTGTTGGGTCAGTTCTCGCCCTCGTTGGGCATGAGTCGCGAGGAAATAGAGGCCTATGGGCTGCCTTTCAACGAAGAGGCATTCACCCGTCCGTTTATCAGCGATTGGGTTCTCGACCGCATGTTCGGCGAAAACGCCGACAACGTGAAGGCAACTTATCTGCAACCCCTGCACGACGACATCTGGCAACTGCGCCCCGAATACGACACACAGCGCAAGATTGAGCAGGCCTTTGAGGGCAAAAACGAGGAGGCCGACCGCTGGTTGCGCGATGGACTCTTCGCGTTGGTGAGCGATGTGCTTTTCGTTCGCGACAGAAAAGACCCCTCTAAGTTCCATCCGCGCATCTCCGTTCAGCACGATTTTGTGTACGAAGCCCTTTGGGATAAGGATAAGGACGTGTTTAACCGCATATACAACGACTACTATTATCGCCGCAACAACCAGTTCTGGTACCACGAGGCAATGAAGAAACTGCCCAAGCTGGTTGAGGCTACACGCATGCTTGTGTGTGCCGAAGACCTTGGCATGGTGCCCGATTGCGTGGCGTGGGTGATGAACGAGCTACGCATTCTGTCGCTCGAAGTACAGTCGATGCCCAAAGATCCACGTGTGCGGTTTGGCAATCTCTCCACATTCCCTTATCGTTCGGTAAACACGTTCAGCAGTCACGACATGCCAACGTTGCGCCAGTGGTGGGACGAAAACTGGGAACGGACACAAGAATACTACAACACGATGCTCTATAAGGGTGGTCCTGCGCCACATCCGCTTTCGGGTTTGTTGGCTCGCGACATCGTGTTGCGCCAACTCCTCTCGCCTTCAATGTTGTGCATACTAAGCATACAAGACTGGCTATCTGTTGATGAAGACCTGCGTTTGCCCGACGCCGACGCCGAACGCATCAACATTCCAGCTAATCCGCGCCATTATTGGCGTTATCGCATGCACCTCAACATCGAAGACCTAATGGCTAATGCGCCTTTCTGCGCGGCTGTTAAGGATATGGTTCAACAAAGCGGACGATGAAAAAGGGAAAAGGTGAAAGGGTGAAAAGATGGCTGCGCCTTTTAAGGGTGAAAAGGTGAAAGGGTGAAAAGGTGAAAAGATGGCTGCGCCTATCTGTCAACTTGTTCACTCGTTAACTTGTGCACTTGTCAACCCGTCCACTTGTCCACTCGTCAACTCGTCAACCCGTCCACTTGTCCACTCGTCAACTCGTGAACTTGTTAACTGGTCAACTCGTCAACTTTTAACGGGTTAACTTGTCGACTTATCAACTCAATAACAACAACGATATGAACATAAAAGGATTTATCATGGCTGCCTTGTTTGTTTGCGCCCAAGGGCTTGGCGTACGTGCGCAAGACATGAATGAAATGACTTACTCGCCCCGCGAAACGGTGTTTAAACTTCACGCACCTGCGAATGCAAAGCGCGTGTTGGTAAAAATTTATGCCGAAGGGCAGGGTGGAAAGCCGCTGCAAACCTTGCGAATGAAACCCGCAGGCAAAGACATGTGGAGCGTTACAGCCAAAGGCGACCTCAAAGGACGTTTCTATACCTTCGACATTCCTGCCTTTAACCGTGGCGAAACGCCGGGCATCTTTGCCAAGGCTGTGGGCGTAAACGGTAGGCGAGGGGCCATTATAAACCTCGAAGAGACAAATCCAGAGGGTTGGAAAGCCGACAAACGTCCGCCGTTGGCATCGCCTGCCGACCTCGTTATCTACGAACTTCACCATCGCGACTTCTCCATTCATCCCTCGTCGGGCATCAAGCATAAGGGTAAGTTCTTGGCCCTAACCGAAGAAAAGGCCATCAGCCACCTGCGCCAATTGGGTATTAATGCCGTGCATATTCTGCCTTCGTTCGACTTTGCCTCGATAGACGAAACGCGTTTGGATAAGCCGCAGTATAATTGGGGTTACGATCCGCTGAACTATAACGTGCCCGAGGGTTCGTACAGCACCGATCCTTATCGCCCCGAAGTGCGCATACGCGAGTTTAAACAGATGGTGCAAGCACTGCATAAAGCAGGCATCCGCGTTATTCTCGACGTGGTTTACAACCACACCTACGACCTATCGGGCAGTGCATTCCAACGCACTTGGCCCGACTACTTCTATCGCAAACGTGCCGATGGAACGTATTCCGACGGGTCGGGTTGCGGCAACGAAACGGCCAGCGAGCAGCCTTTGATGCGCCAGTTTATGATAGAGTCGATGAAACATTGGGCGAAGGAGTACCACATCGACGGGTTTCGCGTAGACCTGATGGGTGTTCACGACATCGAAACGATGAACCGTATTCAGGCCGAAATGCAAAAGATAGACCCCTCCATATATATATATGGTGAGGGATGGAGTGCAGGCACGTGCGCCTATCCGCAAGAAAAACTGGCCATGAAAGCCAACGTGGGGCAGATGCCGGGCATAGGAGCGTTTAGCGATGAGCTGCGCGATGCACTGCGCGGGCCATTCTCCGACGACCGCAAGCCTGCTTTCTTGGCCGCCCTTAATGGTAACGAAGAGAGCTTGAAGTTTGGTATCGTGGGTGCTATCGCCCATCCGCAGGTGGATATGAGTCAAGTAAATTACAGCAAAAAGCCGTGGGCCAACCAGCCAACGCAAATGATAAGTTACGTTAGCTGTCACGACGACATGTGCCTAACCGACCGCATACGCAACTCGATACCTGGCATAACCACTGCCGAACTGATAAAGCTCGACCTCCTGGCGCAAACGTTTGTGTTCACCTCGCAAGGTGTTCCGTTCATGCTTTGTGGCGAAGAGATGCTGCGCGACAAGAAGGGTGTGCACAATAGTTTTTGTTCGCCCGACTCAATTAACGAGCTTAACTGGACCAATCTCGAACGTTATCCGCAGGTGTTTGCCTATTACAAGGGTCTTATTGGCTTGCGCAAGGCTCATCCCGCGTTTCGTTTGGGCAACGCCGAGTTGGTTCGTAAGCATCTCGAATTTATCAAATCGCCTGCCAATGTGGTGGCCTACCGCTTGAAAGACCATGCCGGTGGCGATGCCGCAAAAGACATCGTGGTGCTGCTTAACGCCAACCGTGAGGCACAAGTGGTGGATGTTCCGCAGGGCGAATATCGCGCTGTGGTGTGCGATGGCGTGGTGAACGAAGACGGTCTGTGCACGATGAAGGGTGGAAAAGTTACTGTTGATGCACAGTCGGCATTGATATTGATGAGCGGCCTCACTCCCAACCCCTCTCCAAGGGAGTAGGGAAGTGATATGCCTAGCCGATTAAAGGTGAAAAGATGAGAAGATTAAAAGGTGAAAAAATGAAAAGATGAAAAGACGAAAAGATGGCTAATGCCCTCAAAGCTGCGTATGGCTGTTCGCTTCTTGGCATCCTCAAATGGCCCTATTTTTCACAGATGTCCTCTAAAATCCCTAGGTTTTTAGCTTGCATAAGCCGCAAAGCTATCTACGCCCCTCTCCCCTTGGAGAGGGGTTGGGGGTGAGGCTTTAAAAACAACAACAACATGAAGAAAATACTTCTAGCCCTAACGCTATTCTCGTTAACGGCATCGGCTGCCGTAAAGGTGAAACGGATAGACCCCACCAACTGGTTCGTGGGTATGAAAGACCCTTCGTTGCAACTGATGGTCTATGGCGAAGGCATACGCAACGCCAATGTGTCTACAACTTACCCCGGCGTTGAAATAACCAGCATCGAACGTATGGATAGCCCCAACTATCTCTTGGTTTACCTTAACATCGGCAAAGCCAAGGCGGGCAAAGTGCCCTTGGTGTTTGCCCAAGGAAAGCAAAAAACGACGGTAACCTACGAACTTAAAGCGCGCGAGAAAAGAGGTGAAGAACGCTTGGGATTTACCAATGCCGACGTGCTTTACATGTTTATGCCCGACCGCTTTGCGGCAAGTGGAACCAAACAGCACCCACTTCCTGGGCTTAATGCCTATCGGGTAGACCGCTCGCAGCCCAGTTTGAGGCACGGAGGCGACCTCGAAGGCATTCGGCAACACTTGGATTACTTCAACCAATTGGGCGTTACAGCCCTGTGGTTTACGCCAGTGTTGGAGAATAATGCTGCTGATAAGGGCAACTACAACATGTATCATGGTTATGGTACTACCGATTATTATAAGGTAGACCCACGTTTTGGCACCAACGCAGAATATCGTAGGCTTGTAGACGAGTCGCATACGAAGGGCTTAAAGGTGGTTATGGACATGATTTTCAACCATTGTGGCGTAGATCATCCGTGGGTTAAGGACATGCCTTCGCACAATTGGTTCAATCGTCCCGATTATAAAAACAACTATTTGCAAACAAGTTATAAGCTAACGCCCGTACTCGACCCCTACGCTTCGGAAGTGGATATGGACGAAACCGTTGATGGTTGGTTCGTTCCTGAATATCCCGACCTTAACCAACGCAACCCGCACGTGATGCGTTACCTCATCCAAAACAGCATCTGGTGGATTGAAACGGTGGGTATCGACGGCATCAGGATGGACACTTACCCGTATGCCGACCGCGAGGCAATGGCACAATGGATGGATAGGCTTAACAGGGAGTACCCCAACTTCAACACCGTGGGCGAGACATGGGTTACAGAACCCGCCTATACTGCTGCTTGGCAAAAAGACTCGAAGTTGTCTAACGTTAACAGTAACCTTAAATCGGTGATGGATTTTGCTTTCTTCGACCGCATTAACAAAGCCAAAAACGAAGAGACCGATGGCTGGTGGAATGGGCTGAATAGGGTGTACAACGACCTTTGTTACGATTATCTGTACCCCAATCCCTCGTCGGTTATGGCCTTTATAGAGAACCACGACACCGACCGTTTCCTCGGCAACGGCACCGATACCTTAGCCCTTAAACAGGCTTTGGCCCTTTTGCTCACCATGAATCGTATTCCGCAGTTGTACTATGGCACGGAGATATTGATGAATGGAACGAAAGAAAAGACCGATGGAGATGTGCGTAAGGATTTCCCCGGCGGCTTTCCAGGCGACAAACAAAATGCTTTTACGGCCGAAGGAAGAACCAAAGAACAAAACGCTATGTTCTCTTGGTTGAGCCGTTTGCTGCATTGGCGCAAGGGCAACGAGGTTATTTCTAAGGGCAAACAAACCCATTTCATCCCCTTCAATGGCGTTTACGTGTTGGCGCGAACCCTCGACAAACGTCATGTTCTCACCATTATGAACGGCACATCAAAGCCTGCCACCATGCCCGTAGCCCGCTATGCGGAGGTGATTGGCGAAGTAGACGAGGTACGCGACGTGCTTACTGGCCGAACCATCAGCTTGTTAGAAGACCTGCAACTCAGTCCTCGCGAAACGCTGGTGTTGGAGTGGAGCGAGTGATTTCTGCTGTAAACGCCCTTGTAATGTGGCTATGATGCCGACTGAATATTGAAGCTGAATAGCGGCAAGAACGATGATGATAATCCTTAGTAAGGTGGAGAAGGGGTACTCACTTCAACCACCGCATGCGTATAATCACTTACAAATAACTTAAATAACACCTGAATCATGGAAAAGAAACATGGGCTTGCAGCACTTTTGTTGCTGTTTTTGCTGGTGGCTTGTGGGCGTTCAGACAACTATGGTTATCCTTCGAAAATTGATTTTGGGAAAGAGGGAG
>ERZ772766.358-NODE-358-length-27247-cov-21.415085_pt1 | contig 27247 bp, 36 predicted proteins | sample MGYA00511379_ERZ772766 | MGnify/ENA primary metagenome ERZ772766 (study PRJEB29015, sample SAMEA2737895) | human oral metagenome | biome: human oral; feature: human-associated habitat; material: dental | place: China | collected 2116 ...
TTTTAAGAGGATTTGTCACGGATTATGCAAAGACCTTTTTCAAAACTTCCTGAATGGTCGTCACTCCGATTACCTGGATTTCCTTAGGTGGAGTAATGCCTGTCAAGGAATTTTTGGGTACATAAATCTTAGTAAAGCCTAGTTTAGCAGCTTCATTGATGCGCTGCTCGATACGATTCACACGCCGAATCTCTCCAGTCAAGCCTAACTCTCCTACAAAGCATTCTTGAGGATTGGTTGGCTTGTTCTTGTAACTAGAGGCAATAGCCACTGCAACGGCTAAATCAATAGCAGGCTCATCTAATTTGACACCACCAGCAGATTTGAGATAGGCATCCTGATTTTGCAAAAGAAGCCCTGCACGTTTTTCCAAAACAGCCATAATCAAACTCGCACGATTGAAATCAAGCCCTGTCGTTGTGCGCTTGGCATTCCCAAACATGGTCGGCGTCACCAAGGCTTGAACTTCCGCCAAAATCGGACGCGTCCCTTCTATAGTCACAACGATTGAGGAGCCGGTAGCCCCATCCAAACGCTCTTCTAGGAAAACTTGACTAGGATTGAGCACCTCAACCAATCCACCTGACTGCATCTCAAAGATGCCAATCTCATTAGTAGAACCAAAACGGTTTTTGACTGCCCTCAAAATACGGAAGGTATGGTGGCGTTCCCCTTCAAAGTATAGCACTGTATCCACCATATGCTCCAACATACGCGGACCAGCCAAGGTCCCTTCCTTAGTCACATGCCCTACGATGAAGATGGCGATATTATTGGTCTTGGCCAACTGCATGAGCTCAGCTGTCACCTCACGCACCTGAGAAACAGACCCCTGTACCCCTGAAATCTCAGGAGACATAATAGTCTGAATGGAGTCGATAATGAGAAAGTCTGGTTGGATGCGCTCCACCTCTGCACGAACACTCTGCATATTGGTCTCTGCATAGAGATAAAACTCGCTATCAATATCCCCCAAGCGCTCTGCTCGTAGCTTGATTTGCTGGGCAGACTCCTCCCCACTAACATAGAGAACAGTACCCACTTGAGACAACTGAGTCGAAACTTGTAGGAGAAGGGTTGATTTCCCAATCCCAGGATCCCCACCGATGAGTACGAGACTTCCTGGTACCACTCCGCCTCCAAGTACACGGTTAAATTCCTCCATCTCCGTCTTGGTTCGATTGACATTGATAGAAGTTACTTCAGCCAGTTTCATAGGCTTAGTTTTCTCACCTGTCAAGGACACACGCGCATTTTTGACCTCTGCAACCTCAACTTCTTCTACAAAAGAAGACCAAGCTCCACAGTTTGGACAGCGCCCTAGATACTTAGGGGAATTATACCCACAATTTTGACATACAAATGTCGCTTTTTTCTTTACGATGATAAACCTCTTTCTAAATCTCTACCTCACACTCAATCACTTGGCAAAAATCAATCTTCTCGTCTGGTACAAATTGGCGCATGAGCATTCGATGAGCGACAACTACCACAGTCTGATATTCTCGATACTTAGCCATAGATTCGAGAAAGCGAGCTCTCATCTCCTCAGCTGTCTCATATTGAATAGGACTATTAGGAAGCAACTCCCCATTATTTTCTAAAAACAGAGTACGTGCTTTTTCAAAATTCTCTATACCACTTTCGTAAACCTGCCATTCGTGTAACAAAGGCTCCACCCTCAAAGAAAGACCCGTAGCACCAGTTACATAAGAAGCTGTTTCTAAAGTTCTTGTCACTGCTGAAGTTACTAGCAAATCAGCTGATTGTAGCAAGGGATTTTGGCAAATTTTCTGAGCTTGTTGTCTTCCTTTCTCAGACAAGGGTGCCAAATCCATTCCGAATCCAGTATAAGAACGCTCTTCTAACTCACGATAATCTGGCTCCCCATGACGCACAAAGATAATCTTCATCCTAGTGCCCTGTCGAACCAAATCCACCAGTACGAACTCTGTTTGCCTCATCCCCATCTGCAATTAAAAATGGTGCAAAGACAGCCTGAACCACACGTTCCCCAACTTCAAGAACCACTTCCTGATTGGTGATATTTTTCATCTGAGCAAAGATATGTCCCTCATTCCCGGGATTGCCATAATAATCCCCATCAATAACGCCAACAGAGTTGATCAAGACTAGACCCTTCTTACGAGGGTTTGAAGAACGGTCATAGAGATAGAGCACTTCTGTCGGCTGCATATAGGCCTTGACCCCCGTTGGAACGAGAACAATCTCTCCCGGAGCAATCACCGTGCGTTCCGCAACCTTTAAGTCATATCCAGCAGCATGCGCTGTCTCACGCTTAGGCAATAAATTTTCGTCTGTAAAACTCGAAACCAATTCAAAACCACGAATTTTCATCATCTTCTCTTTTCTATTATCACTTATTCTAGATTATTCTATCTTATTTATTCGGAAAAAGCACGAAAAAAGAGCACACAACAGTTATAGGCGATACGATAATTTACACTGTTTCACAATACGTTGAAATTTAGAGCTTTAAAGCGAGAGCAAAGTTGACTTTTTACATCGTTTTACAGACATTTACGACATTTTTGCCCCTTTTTTGCCCCTTATAAAACAAAAAAAGCCCGCAAACCTGAGCTTGCGGGTCGTTAAGAAGAAAATTCTCCTTTCTTTATTTTGTAGTAACAATTAGTCCATCAGGTAATACATCAAGCGCCGGTTTATCTGAACGACTGCCATCTTCGTTGACGTAGTACCATCCACCTTCAACTTTAACAAGTTCTTTTGAGGACATTTCGCCGTTCTCTTCTTTGAGATGGTATAGTTTGTCCTTGTATTGAACCCAGCCAGTAACCATTGCTCCTGAAGTATCAAGATAGTACCACTTACCATTCACAAGAACCCAACCAATGGCCATGGCGCCATTTTCTTTTAGATAATACCACTTACCATCATCCTTCAACCAGCGAGAAGCTATTGAATAACCTCTCTCGTCGAAGTAGTACCAGATACCATCAATCTTTTCCCACTCCTCTTTTGGATAAGCACCATTGGGGTATTCATACCACCATCCAGTATCATTTCTCTTCCATTTTGGCTTAGCTTCTTCATCATCATCTAGTAAAACAATATTCTTGTCGTACGGATTTGAAGAGTATTGCCACCATCGGATACCGTCCATAGATGGGAAGTATTCAAAATTAGCTGTACCATCATTCAAGCCATAGCCTGCAATCCAAAGAGAATTAGGGAACTCAGCAAGAATCTGCTGATAGTCAATGTTATTGAGCGTGAACGGCTTATAGCTATAATAAATAGGTTTATATCCAGCATCAGCAAGAATCTGCATGAAACGCAAGCAGGCATCAGTATTCGCTTGCACGTCGTCGCTTGCGTGGTCTTCGTAGTCAAGCACAAGATACTGAACTTTTTTGGGAACGTTATCAAGGAAGTAGCGTGCCTCTCGTTCGGCTTCTTCGATGTCACCTCCAAACCACGCAAAGTGGTAGAATCCGATAGGGTTTGACTGCTCAACCTGAGCATGTCGGCAAGGGTTCAGATAGCTTGTACTTTCAGAAATTTTGATAATGGTATTCTGTGTACCCATATCAGCCAGAATACCTGTAATATCGTATCCATTGTGACTAGATACATCGATGAATAAGTCGTTTTTCTTCATTAATTTTCTCCTAATCCTCACTTGGTTCTGAGTATTCCAATGCTCTTTTACTATCAGAGATTCCTGATGTTGTTGGGTCTGGAATGATATTTAGGATATTTACAATTGTCAACCCCACAAGATAAGGGTTCGCAAAGAATTTGCCAAGCAAGTCTAAAATGACTCCCCAACTGACCAAGTCCTCCAGTTTAAGATTGAAATATGCGAGAATTGGCAAAGCTAGTGCGAATGCCACTCGCAATAAGAATGTTTTATTTTTTAAATTAAATCGTACTTTCCAGTTAATCATGTTTATTCTCCTTTATTTTTATCTTCGTCTTTTTCAAGTAATCGCTGAAATACTTTTACAATTGGCTGAAAAAAAGTGACATTTCCTTTTAATTTGCGGTAATTTTCAATTAGAGATTGAAAAGTAAATGCGATGTACCCGAGATAGATCGAGTACAAGAATGCGAAGCCTGTTTTTTCAGGTAAAAGCACGGACATCGGAATGAGGATCATCAGTAAGAGAACCCCTAAAACTTTACGAAGTAGCCCATTGATGCCGATTTTGCTTTTATACTCGATGTCAGGATTGGCAATAGCAGCAATCGTTCCTGTCACAAAATCAATGATTTCCATTGAGACAATCAATGCCAGGGCGTACAAGACCAGACCATCTTCAGTCTGAACAACACTTCGAAAAAAATTGAAAAATTCTATTTGCATATACACCTCCTTAATCGATTCTAGGCATGACAACAGTCAGCACACCTTGCTGAAGCATATCAGAGAGCCCTTGATCCTTGTAAGTATAGCCCTCTGTTGCCTGCATTTGAAACTTGAAGATAGTCAGTGTACCTTTTGGCCACTTTGGATTGGTATCAAACGGATAAGCGCCTGAGATGATGTCTCCGTTTGAGTAGCGTGTACTCTTGACAAGTGGCTTGATGAACCCAGCAACCTTGTTGTAAGCATGAGTAGGCATTCCACCGTTTTGACTAATAGCAAGAGCTGTTAGAATTTCGGTAATTTCTGAAATGGCATTGAGATATTGCTTGTTCTCAGTTGCAGCCTGTTCTACCTTTGTCACGCTCTCTTGGTTTTTCTGAATTTGCTCATTCACCTGGTTAAATTTTTCATTCTCTGCTCGGTTTGGGAAATTCTCTTGATAAAGAGCCTCCAGAGCTAACTCAAAAAGCTCGCTATTTGATAGGCTGATTTTATCAGCTGGTAGCATGATAGGTACGATAGCACCGTCTGCATTGACAAGTGTGATCTTTGTAGCGGTTGCTGTTCCGCTGCCGTCATATTCCAAGGACTTTGTCCCGTATTCTAGTTTCATATTTCCTCCTTTTTAAATTTTGAATGAAACATTATCAAAGTTGAGCCATGTAGCGTCAACGTTCCCCTTGACGACTACGTTACCTCCTGGATAAATCCCGACAACGGCAGGGCCATAGTCATTGTTTAAAGCGGTTTTGAATAGCGTTGTGGATGGTCTGAAATTTTCAGGCAAAGTAAAGATAATTGACTCACGGGTAGTCTTTCCGCCTTTACAAGTACCTTTTAAATAAACAATACCGTCAAATGTTTTTGAAAATTGGACATTTCCATAATCGCTATGATGGCTCCACCCATTTTGTAAATTGGCATTTTGCCAAGGCGTTGGATTGCTTTCTGTTTTCGACAAAGCTACATAGTCAGAGTTGTTAGTGGATTTTGATTGCTGCACTAGATAGCGCCATGGCCTCCAGTTATTATCAAAGCCATTCTCTCTAACTGCTATATACCCAAGCGATGTGGTGAAACGTTGAATACATTCCTGAGAATTAGGGTTAGGTCTGAATACTTCTAACATCCCCCAAGCGCCAAAAGGATTGTTGGGAGAAGTCCCATCTATCCACCAAAAACCAGTATCTTTCATGCTATTGAAATCCTGTTTGATGAGTTTTCCACATCCGTTACCATCCGTTAGCTGGTATTGCTGAATAGGCTTGCTGTTTGAGTAGATATCACCCAGAACATCTACCGAGCCCGGTTTCCCAAATTCTGCAACCTTACCGATGCCTACACGTCCGTTCTTATCATAGGACATTACTACGCTTTCAGTTGCTACTGTTGTAGAAAATTCAACGCTTGTAAACTTATCCTCAAGCTTACCAATAATCACAAAGGATTTATTCGATGGATAATTCCCCGCCATGTTAGCAGCTGAATTAGTCAATGTATGAACACTTGTAAAATTACCAGATGCACTACCATTATCATCCGTGAAATTCTCATTACCTATCTGAGCAACTTTGAAAGTTAAGGACATTACATTCCTTTGCTTTCCTGACTGCATTATAGGGGCTATTCGAGCATTTCTTAACACTTGCAATGTATTTGGATTTCCTCTAGTTCTAAGTACGGAGAAGCTAAAGGAGGGAGCATAATACTCAATCACGTTGATAGTAATATCTTTAGTATCTGATTGTTTGCCCCGACTATCGACAACATAAGCTCGAATGGTTGCCGAACCGCTAAAGTTCATGATCCCAAAACTACCACCGTTTTTAGTTACGACCATTTTTTTATTAACAATTTCAGCTCGATATCCTGTAATGGTAGAACCATAAGCGCCAGACGCATTGTTGAAGTTTACTTGGATATCTGAAATGATTTGTAAAAAGTCATTTCCACTCAAAAGCCGTCTTGCGACCGTATTCATGTCAGTTAATGAAAGACCTGTGAAGGTAGGCTTTACACTGTCTGGGATTTTAAAGTACCATCCATTCGAATAGACGTCGCTGCCTATTTGAGTAGTTCCATTATATGTTCGAATACATATATCCATCACTCCCGAACTTGTTTTAGGCAGGTATCGAGCCAAGTCAAGCTGAGGAGTAAATGAAACGCTAGTAGTATGATTTTTCCCCAAGTCTATCCAATCGCTTCCAAAAACTCTATACCAGACTTGATGAGTAAATGAGTTAACTTTTCGATTGAATATAACGGTATGAAGTGAACCTAAATTTCGATTTCCTTCTAAGCTAGAAATTTGCGTAGACCTAGGAATTTTGTCGAATGTATAATTCGTCGAAATTGTAATGTTGCCATGAATTCCGTTGTTAGCGTCAAAAGATGCCCAGACAGACATAGTCTTTGTTCCGTCACTATTGTGAGGAATAGTAGCTTCACCAGACGCGAGAGTAGTTTCTTGTCCCTCTGTCTCGAAACTTAAATTGCTCTTATATACACTTGAACCATTTAACCACACAGATAAAACACTTCCGTTTTCTGCGTTCCAAGTTCGGTAACCTCCATCTCGGTCTACGGTAGCTCTCCAACTAACTTTAGAGGAGTTGTTAGCGATGTCCTGACTAACTTGCTCAATATAAATATTCAAGTGCAATGGGCCACTAGAATTAATAAATTTAGTCATTTTCCTCTTTTTAACCTCCTACATAACGAACAACATTCACATCTTTGTCAAGATAATACTGTTCTGTTCTAAAGCGTCCAATTTGAATTGACGCGGTAAAAATCCCGTTGTCAATATGGATTACACCTTGCGAAATATACATTACCTCCTTACCTGCAGAAAACATGGAAATTCGATCATGACTGACTTTGATTGATGAACTAGCATCGTTCTTTCCAATGATGAGCCCCTCATTTGAAGCACTCATATAGGTATCAATGAACTTTTTCAGCTCTTTCAAGCCACCAAATTCTATTGTTAAAAAATCAATTCTCCTGCCTGCTTCGATTAAATCAGATTCAGATTTTTTTTGGCTGTCTGCATTTGATTTTACCAAAGCATTATAGGCCTTTTCTAAATCACTAAGTTGATCCATTGTCGCTTTAGCTTTTAATTCCACGTCATGAAGTTGAGCTTTTTCAGCTAGAGCATTAAGTTGCTCCTGAGTTAGTCCTTGGTCAGCCTTGGAGTCTATGTCCTTCTGGATATCTTCGGTAGCTTCTGAAAAGTCTGTAGAAACTGTTCCTACCTCTACTTTGGGAAAGGCAATCCAAACAGTAGCAGCAGTGAAGACATGTAAAATCAGCTCATTAGTTGCATTTGAGTTTTCTTTTTTCGTCAACTCAATGTCATAAAATTTCCAATCCGTAGTCAGTGAGACACCTTGTATAGTATTTCTATACCCTGCTCTAGCTTGAAAATTCGTATTATTGACAGTAGATTTTGCCCAAAAACTAAACCGAACAGATTTATTTTTCATTTCGTCAACGGTGCCTAAACGTGTATCTCCACCGGTTCTAAACGTAACTTTTTGATTAGTCGCTTTACCATTATAAGTAGATACAATTTTCAAAGTATTAGCTCCTCTGAATTTGCTATTAGTATCTATGCTTAAGGTAAGCTGTCCTTGTGTTTGCTCCTGACTATCATCTAAAAAGTAAGTTGAGTATCGCTCTCTTAGACTACGTTTGAATAGTGAATTAAGAAAGAGATTTCTTCCACCAACCTCAACTTTAGCCCAACGATCAACCCATTTGTATTTAGTTTTATCTGAGCTATCAGGTTTCTCATAATCTGAATAATGACCAAAATAACGCTGTCCGTTATCTATCGTTGTCAAACCAGAACCATCCGCATTGTCAGAATACGCAAAGTGAACATAAGGCGTTCTTCCATCTGCTCCAGCTTTACCTGGTAGCCCATCAGCGCCATCACGACCTTTCCATCTCGTCCAGCGATAGTCAGCAGGGTTGACGCTGTCGGTTGAGTTGAAATCAAAGTACACCCCAATATATGCCTTGTCGGCGTTTGTCTGGCTAAATCCACTACCTGAGATAGTATCGGCGTAGGCAACGTGAGTATACTGTGTTCGACCGTCAGCTCCTTTAGGTCCTGGGATACCTTGGTCGCCCTTGACACCTTGCAAACCTTGGAGCCCTTGTAAGCCACGCTCCCCTTTCTCCCCTCGATCTCCTTTAGGACCTATTGCTCCCTGTGGTCCAGGGTCGCCTTTAGGGCCTCGCAAACCTTGGATACCAGGCACCCCCTGTTGCCCACGTTCCCCCTGAGGTCCAGGAGTCAGTTCAATTTTTTTTAGATCTTCTTTCGTTGCTACGTCTTTAGAATTTATTGTGAGCTTATCAATGTTCATCACAACTTTGCCGTCACGTACGGAAACAATCTCTTGCAAACCATTCATGATTCGCAAACGTGCTAAATCCAGATCTCCAGCAGTTATATTTTTGGCATTTAATGTAATGTAATTACCAATTGCTGCGGAGACTTTTTTTGCTAGCAATTCATCCGTGGTTATCGTATCGACAATTTCTCCGACATTAGCGCTGTCTGCCTTTTTGACCCATGAACCTTCTACACGCTCCCACATTTCAAAATAACCACCATTGGGTTTAAACCATATATCTCCATTTTTGGGGTTAGTAGGGCTTGATGTATCAAGATACATACTACCTTGTTTAGTGATAAGTTCGTCTAAATACTCTATTTGACGTTGCATGGCTCCTTTATATTTATAAGTACCTTGTGCAACTCCAGCAGCATTTCCACTACTATGGGCAGATAAACCACCATCAAACGAAAGTTTGTAGGACAACATTGGAATGTCAAAATAGATATTTTCATCCCAGTGTACTGTAACCCAATCGCCAGCTTCTATAGCCATATCACCACGCCAGGACAATGTATATGGATAAAAGTTAAAGTCTCGGTATTCATTGAAGACACGATCCAGAATTTCTTGTGTAACCCATGGATTTTTTAACTTCATGATATTACCTGTGGACAATCCCGATTTATACACAACCTTATCAGCAGACTCACACTCAATACCTTTCAACCTGTAAGGTATCTCATCGCGTTCTAATCCACCAGGTTTGTACATATCTTTAGTAATATGTCTCGATGTCGTCTTTAATTTGATAAAATCAAGCTTCCCATTACGATTAAATCTGACGAATCTTCCTGATAATTGTGCCAAGTAAACCAACGCCTCACGATAACTTGTTTTTTCTAGTTTCTTCGCAACTCGATCATTTACTAATTGGATATTAGTATCTGTCGTGATACCTGTCAATCTCACGATTTCGGCTAAAATATCCCTTGTATAAGCTGGATAAGTAAGCTGACTATCATAAGCACCAGATAATCTAATAAACTCGTCCTGTAGCTTAATTTTGGTCTTTTTATCATTACGATCTAGCTTGACCTCAGTGACAAAAAACTTGCCAAGTAGGACGGCTTTACCCGCAATCATTACCGACATTGTTGCAGGCATCATTTCTTGCAGACCTTCAATAATCTCTTTAATTTCAATTTCTAGGCTGTTGATGTATCCACCACCAATTGTAAAATCATTACTATTACCGATGGAACTATCGTAAGTAGCTGATGCAATTTTGGTTTTTGTGTATCTCTTACCGTTTAAGTCAAAGTTAGCCTCAAACACACGCAGATGGTTCTCTATTGCTTTGATATAATCTGATGTTACTTCTATCATAATCCCTCCTACTGCTCGATAATAGATACAGATAAGCCGTTGTAATAGGTCACACCGTCACTCAGACGTCCCATTACTGTCTCTGTGATAGTTCCACGGTAACCAGTGATAGATTGTCCTAAAATGTTTGCAGTAAAAAATCCGGCTACCAATTTAGACTTGATAAGATTTCTTTCTGCTTCTGTGATAATTCCCCATTTGATGGAGAATGTACGTTTTTCTGCAATGACGTCACCCGTCATCAATCCACTAGCACTACGACCGGTAGAAGATGACCAGATAATCTCATTATTGATACTGATTTCAACTGGAGAAGCAAGAGCTACTCCACCTACTGATATTTCACTCATGCATACCTCCTAAATCATGAGGGGGGATTCCCCTGTTTTAATTGCAATTTCATTGATTTTATCTACAATTTTCTTGGTGATTTTATCACCATCAATTGTCAAATCAAGAGCACGAACCGCTTGCAACAACTGTGTCAGTAAGGCTAGAACTTCTGGTCCACCGCCATTATTTGACAATTCTGCTGCACGACGTGCCATTTCAAGCATTTTATTTTCCGGAGCAACGATCTCACCGTAATGCTTGTTGTCACCAATCATGGCAATTTGTGGTGTGTTAGCCTTAACAAAGCCACCTTGAGCAAGTCGAGGTAGTCCAATGTAACTAAATCCACCGATATTTACACCAGGTAATTTATTAATCACGCTAATAGCGCCATTGAGTAAGCTGATACCACTATTGATTGTGCTTTCTACCGTGCCAAGCACCCCGTTAATAACGCTACGTACAGCACCGCCAATGGCACTCCCTACCATGGTTCCAACATGAGTAAACGTTGAGCGTATTTGCCCCCAAAGTCCGCTAAAGAACCCGATAATGCCCGAAAATGCATTCTTGACATTGTTATATGCCTCACGGAATTTTGATGAAAACCACCCTGGTATACTAGCAAGAGCAGATTGGATATTACTCCACTTCCCAGCAAACCAACTTGCAATAGGATTGAAGATACCTGTCAAACCTGTCCACGCATTGCGGAATTTTTCTTTGAACCAATCAGGAATCGAAGCAAGATTGCTTTTTAACTCATTGTAGCGTTGAGAGAACCAAGAACCTATTTTGCTAAAGATGTTTGTTAGCCCAGTCCATGCTTTTTGGAACATGTCAGTAAACCATGCCCCAATATTAGCTAAAGCACTAGTCACGTCGGCCCAACGTTGTCCGAACCATGAGCCGATTGGCGTGAAGATATTAACGATAGCGTCCCATGCTTTCTGGAACATGTCGCCAAACCACTTAGCCACGTCTGCTAAAACAGTTGTGATGTCGTTCCAGCGTTCTGCGAACCATTCGCCAAGAGGTGTGAAGATAGCTACAATGCCATCCCAAATTCCTTGGAAGATTGCCACAATTGTGTCCCAAATGAACTTCAGAACTGCTACTGTTAAATCCAACAATCCAGTTAAGATTGTAGACAAGATGTTCATGATGGCATCGCCCGTTTCAGTGAAACCGTCGAAAATCTTGCCCATATCACTGGTAAGAATACCAGTGATAATATCAAACACGCCCTTTAGGAAGTCAGCTATGCCTCCTAAAACATCAGAGATAGTGTTAGATAGAACACGCCAAACTTCTCCTATGTATTCAATTGCAGGAGCCAAAACTCTTGTCAATTGCTCTACGATAAAGCTGATGATTGGTGCCACGTAGGCATTGATGACTTGCGACATCTCTTGGAAACTTGCAACCATATCCAAAATCTTTTGGATCAGCGGTGAAATGTGCTTGCCAATCGTATCTGAGAATCCTTGACCGATTTTCTTGATAACGGGCTGTATATGATTATTCCAACCGTTCACAAACACACCAATAATGCTAGATATGGCTTTAGTCGATGATTCAATTGTCGGGCGAATGTATTGGTCATACACACGGCTGATTGAATCAGACATGTCATTGATTGCTTGCTCAGCACTTTCAAAGACTGGAGCAATGTCGGATAGAGTTTCTGAAATGATACTTGCCACCCCTGGCATATTATCAGTAATTATTCGCTCGATGCCTTGCATAAGGTCACCGCCGAGTTTGAAACCAATCTCTACAATGCTAGCCTGAATCGCTAGAACAGAAGATGCGATTGAACTACCAATACGAATTGCACCAGTAGAGGTCATGACATCATAAAAGCCGTCTGCGAATGCCTGAGCGATATTCCCAGCCGATGCAAACATATTACCTGTGTTCTCAAACTGAGCCACTAGAGAGCGGATAATACGCTCTTTTTGGCGTTCTAATCCATTGGCTATACTTTCTGCGATAAAGACTCCTATCCCGAGAGCAACTGTCCCTATCGAGCCAGCAAACTGCCCTAGAGCATAAGCTATCTTATCAAGCATAGTTTGAAATGAAGCAACAACTTTTGGATCTGTAAAAATCTCTTGAAGTACTTCGCCGATTCGTTTTAAAGCACTCTGAAGTCGTTCAATGCCATCAAATCTAAATGAAGCATTGAAACCGTCCTGGAACAATTTGACGAGTTCAAGCAATCGTTTAAATAATCCATCAAATAGACCGTCTAATTGATTACCGCCTTCAGCAATTTTTCCCATGTCAACTTCAGCGCCTTTAGGTGTTCCACCACCTCCGCCGCCAGAGCCACCAGGACTGCCTCCAGAATCTCCACCACCGTCTCCGCTATCGGATGAGTCAGATAGTTTATTGATTTGGTCAAATCCCATGAGAGATTTCATTTCTTGTGCAGCTTTCTTAGCTGCTTTACCAGCTCCATCCGCAGCCTTTCCGGCTCCTTTGGCTGCTTTTCCTAAATTGCCCGCTCCTCCTGCTGCACCATCAGAAGCCTCTCCTAAATTACCAACTGCATCAGCTGTTTCTTGAATACCAGAGCCTTTCATAGACTTCTTGCCAGTAAATAACTCCGTCAATGCTTTAAAAGCATTACCTACTGTAAGCAATTTACTGAGCAAAAAGTTAATGACTTTGATGACAGGGGTAAAAATGTTGATCAAACCAGCTCCGACGCTTGCCATAAAGCTTTCGAACTGTAGCTTCATGATCCTGACTTGATTGGCCCAGCTATCCGATGTCCTAGCGAAGTCACCACTAGCTAGCGAAAGTTTGTCTGTTACAAATGCAAACCGCAAAGCAACTTTTTCAGCCTCAGACATTTCTTGTGTCGTCTTTCCAAAGCCGTTAGCCATTGCATACGCATCAAGTGCCGATTGAGTCATAACGACACCTAAATCTTTAAGCGTCTCTGTTTCACCAGTAAAGACTGATTTCAGCTTTGTGTAGGCTTCATCTTGACTAATATTATAAAAAGATGCCACATCGCCCGCTAAACTAGTTAAAGCTGTCGACATCTCGTAAGCTTTTTGTTCGCTGAAACCAAAAGCTTTCGTCATCGCACCGAATGTACCGGTGTATCGTTTTGCCATGGTCTCTGATAACCCAGAGGTATACATAGCTTGTTTTGCAAAGTCATCGACTTGCTTGCTCATGCGTGGGAAAGCAACGTCAACAACGTTTTGTACTTCGTTGAGATCTGAGCCGAGCTTGATAGCTTGAGCTCCGAAATCAGCAAGTTTCTTGATTGCAAATGCTCCTGCAAGCATCTTGGCAGCTTTCGTTGCCATCCCTTGCAAGCCACTCATCTGGCCTTTAAATTGTTTGTCGTTGACGACAAGGTCAAGACCAATTTGACCAACTGTCTGTGCCAATAGCTATTACCTCCTACTTAGCCATCTCAACAAAGGCTTGTTTTAATTCTTCAAGAACTTGAGTCAGATCTTGTTCAGTTTTCTCCTTGGCAAGTCTCAATCTCCATTCGTTTCGAATACGGTGCTGACCTTCTGAAAATACTTCTAGCATTTTAGGGTCATCTTCGCTTCGAATTTGGACGATTCGACCAAGCGGTGTTTCTCCGGACAAACCAGCTAAGAGAGCCTTGAACTCTTTCCACTTCATATTCTTAAATTCATTAGAGTATACAGATAAGCCATACTGTGTCCTAAGAGAACTGACGATTAAATCGAAATCCTCAAATAGGTCATAGTATGGCTCACTGTTCTCCCATTTCTTCTTCACCCATTACCAATGTCATCGCAGCTTCAATAACTGTAGTTAAATCAGCAAAGTTCAAACGCATTTTATCAAGTGTTTTACGACTATTCTCAGGGAAGATTAGCTCAAACATTTCCATCATTTTTTTGGCAGATGGAGTGCCTTTTTCATCGCCAATAGTCTGCATCAGAGTCAGTACAGTTGTTGCATCTGTATTGACTTCAATTTCAGCATCTTTAATTTTCAATTTTGGATTTTCTTCAAAATTAAGTTTTTCTGTAATATCAATTACTTTTGCCATTATTCAAATTCCTTTTCTTCAGATAAAATATTGATCAGTACTTGACCAGTTCGATTTTCTTTGGTTGCCATAGCTTCGATTCGCTCCTTGGATTTACCACTTAAATCAACGGTATCTCCAGCCTTGTATTCGATACCTGTATCGATATCAATAAAAGCGACGATTGCTGTTGCGTTGGTTTCTTCAGCTTCAATCATATTTCCTCCTTAAAATAAAAAGAGGGTCGAAACCCTCTAAATTAACCTGCTGGCACCACTTCCGGTTTACCATTTGACATAACGTCAAATGACAATGGTGCAACACCAGTTGAATCCCCTGAAGCAAAGTCCTTAAGATTGATAACCGCGTCTTTAAATTTGACTTTTGTTCCATCTGGGAAAGTCCATTGAAAGTCCGCTTCAGAATCACGACCATTTTTGAAGGCAAGACCTGCGATGTAGTCGTTTCCTGCATCACCTACATTTCGTTTACCAGAAACAGAAATTGTAACTGACTTTGCAGTCATCAAACGACGTGTCCAACCTGCTTGATCAAATGGTTTCCATTCTTCAACACCATTGTCAAATGATACTGAGAATGATTCCATATCTGCAATATTAACAAGTGATTCCAGTCCTGCAGTTCCTTTATTTACTTGGAACTGATTTTCATATACGGGGAATACCCCAGTTTTCTGAGCCATTAGTTGCCCTCTCTTTCGTAATATAAATCAAGTTCGATAACACGCTCATACACGTTATTATCATCTGTTCCTACGTCCACAGGCTCGTTCTGTAACAAAGCGATCATCTTAATAGGTGTTTCACCAATAACAACCGATTCTGCCTCAAATAGACGATTATAGAGGTACTGAGCACGCTTCTCTGTCTCATTCGCATTCTTGTTCCAGTGAATTAAAATGCTGATTGATTTGACATCATAGCTTGCCAGTGATCTGCCTCCGATTGCTACCCGAGGACCATCGATTGTCTTTCGTTGATAGATTCCTATACTGTTTTCTTGCTTATTATCGAGCTTGCCAATGTAGTAGTTGTTAGCTGCATTAAATGTTTTAATCCAGTCACGGACTTCAGCTAGTGTAATCATGCTTAAACCCCCGTGATTTGTTTGTAAAGTTGCCCGTAGGCTTGTTTTATTTTGTGTGACTTCTTGCCACCATCGACCCAGTCCTCAAACCACTTTCCTTTTGCATGAGGATTTTCTTTCGTCTGGAATTTATATTCAGGATGAAAGTACAATCGTCTTGCGTAAGGAGTAGAATGTACCAGGCTTACTACTCCTTGGGATGAACGTGAGTAGTCTGGAGCCATTGCATCTCCTTGCAACACACCTTTATCAAAAGGCACTACCTGCGCCTGCACAACTTCTGTATGCAGGTATTCAGCAGTCTGTTCCAGTGCTATGATTTGAGCTCTTTCCAGTTTGCGGATAGTGCCAAAATATAGCTTTACTGTAGACTTCGCAAACATAGCATCACTCCAATCCGATGTAAGTATAGTTAACAGTCCCGTCTGGATTTCTAGCTTTCCGACTATCGGCAATCCTCCTGGCAATACCAAATACAATTGCAGTCCCTCCGCTTAATGTAGCCAAATCCGGTGCAATATCACCAACAAAATAGGCTGACCCAGTAATTTGGACCAGCTTCTTCTGCTCAGTTAGGACTGTTTTGACACCGTCCTGATAATTGCATTTTAGATTTTCTCTAAACGCCTCCAAAGGTTCGCCGTCCTCAGAAACTCCTTCTTGGTTTACTGTTACTGTTATTGGCGTCTGACAAAATTGAGGTAAGACAAGTTGTGGAAATTTCATCAAATAACCCTCCTCGTCAATCCTGTTTGTTTCAAAAGTTCATAGGTTTTGCGATAAATAGCAATACCTTGTTCTGTGACAATGTTCCAATTCGAACCAAATTGCATCGATACTCCATTAATACTGTAATTTGAAACTGTAGTAGCTAGCAAATCAGCATTAACCTCCTCGAAGTCAACAATCTGACAACAAACCTTTTGGATTACCTCCTGCTGAAATGGTGTCAGATTGGCAAATCCAATGCCACGGATACGGTTGAATGTCAGGGTATCAATCTTGTCAGAAGCTGATTTAAGTTTGCTAGCCAAATCTTCTGAATCAGCAGAAATCACACCAACAAACGTCTTTTTGTAATAATCTGGACTAGCATACATGACTGTTACTCCTTAGCTCCTTTGAGCTTCTTGATTTCAGCATTAGCATTTTTCAAGTCAGCCAAAACTTTTTCGTACTCCTCTTTTGATACCATGTCGACAGATTCGCCGTATTTTAATTCACCGTCTTCGTAGATTTCGAAGCCACGACCAACAAAATCATTGATCGCTGATTCATCGATATCATAGACGCGAGCGCCCTTAATTGCTTTTAGTGCCATATGCTACACCATCCTTTCTTACGCTGTCGCGTTGATAAAGATACCCGCTGCTTTATTCTTGATCAAGAATGCATCCATGTAGAAGCGAGATTGAAGCAAGTAGTTGTCAGCTGTACGTGAGTCATGCCCTGGTGTAAATACTTTGATGTAAGAGTATTTTTCACGAGCAACTTCACAAGATGGGTGGATCAAGATGAAGTTCATTTGTTTCGCTTCATCTGTTGCGACACAACCATTTGTAAAGTTGTATTGTGATTTCATGCGAGCTGATTGCACTTGTTTGATTTTAACGTCATCAAGGCTATAGATAGAGCGTTTGACGTCGCCATTTGAACCATTCACTCCTAGCACACGTTGGATGTCTTTAGCCTGTTTGAAGAGCTTGTTGACAGCTGGAGTGACATACAAAATGCGACCTTCAGACGGTACACCTGCTTCGTCCATTTTTTCCATGGCGTCATCAAATTTTTGCAAGATATTTTCTGCAGTCAATGTTGTAGTGTCGATGGTAGCACCGTTAGCAGTATACTTGCCTGCTTCTGTGTAGAGTTTTGAGAACACGTAGCAATCTTTTTCAGGAATACCTTGTTCAGTTTCCAGAGTATTTTGGACATTGGCAATAGAGACGACCAGGTTTGTTTCATCAACATCCATAGGATCGATTGCAAATTCGATGTCGCGGTCATGTTCGAGTTTCTTTGGTTCCCAATCGTTTGAAATTGTTCCAGAATTAAAACCGATAGTTTGACGATTGTGGTCTTTGTAACCAGATACTGTAATGTTTGGTAGCTTGATTGTTTGGGCGTTGATAAATTTCACTTGCGGATTTGAGTTAAACAAATCTACAGACGCAAGTTCTTTTGCATATTTTTGATGCAAAGCTTGTTCGAATTGTTCTGCGTAGTTATAAACTGTCATAATTTAATTCTCCTTTTTCTTAAAGACCAAACGCTGCAGCAATGGCATCATTTTGGTTAGTTTGTTGTGTTTTACCGGTGGATCCGATTTGTTGAAACCCAGTTGATTCTTCTTTGTTTGGCTTCAGTGCAGGAACGTCTTCCAAAACTTTTGCGACAATAGCTTTGAAATCTTCTGGTTTCGATTCAAGTGTGAGAGTTGATGTATCAGCCAACTTCATCACATAAGGTAGTACACCAACAGGTAATCCTTCCTCGATTGCTGCTAATTGTAGATTTCGCTCTAAATTAGCTTGCAATACACTTGCTTGCGCCTGCGTTAACTGTTGGCGTAGTGATGTGACGTCTGGTGTTGCATCAGCTTTCTGAGACTTAAAAGCAGTAATAGCTTGAGCCATTTCTTCACCACTCAATCCTTGCTGCTTAAAGTAATTTTTTAGCACAGTGTCTTCAGCAACCTTTTGCTTGCCTTCGACAATGCTAGCGATTTTGTCATAGTCAATCTCAGGAGTGCTAGCTGGTTGAGTTTGGCTTGACGTGTCTTGTCCACCTGCAGAACCAGAGCCGGTTCCTGTATCTGCATTATGGAAAAATAGTTTGCGTTTGAACATAGCGTTCTCCTTTCAGTTTTAAGGGTGTCTCCCTATTTCAGTTATTGTCACTGGTGTCTCCACGTAGTTTTTAGTCTTCGGACAAAAATTAGAGTATAAGAAAAACCGCGTCGAATTCGAGGCGGTTTATAGCAATTTACAGTGATTTATAGCAGTCTATTCCTGCAAGTCAAGATGTTGGATCACCTCCTAATCTTTAATGGCACGATTTGAAACCTTGGTGTAAACATCCACATAAGTCTCTTTCTTGTCTCCGTTATGTGTGATTTCTGCATAATTTCCGCAAGGCTCGCTTGATGTAATTGTGTTCGTACTAACAAGAGCTTTCCAATTTTGCAGGGTCTTGCTAAACCAAACTACAAAGCAGTCTTCAGCTTTGATTTCACAATCTGATAAGCGCGAAAATTCTTGTGATGCCAATTGTTTTGCTTTCTCTAACATTTCATTCCTCCGTTTTTTCATATGTTTCTGCAAAAATATCAGGCTTACATGGATAAAATTCACCTTGCACGCCTTTGATAATGTAATCGCCTTTTGATGCTTCCATGATGCCCTCTAAGGTCACAATAGATAGTTTTCGAGTGTTTAAATCGTAGGGTACAGATTCAATACCCATAAAAGTAGCGATTTCTTTTACATTTTCGCCCGTCCACTGCACCGCCTCAATGACTACTGGTTTCTTTCTGTATTTCATTTTTTCAATCCTTTCTGAGTACAAAAAAAGCACCTTATCGGCGCTCTGTGATATTAACAATCGTAAAATACATACTTCTCACGTTGCAGTCTACGTCTTTTCTCTTCTGAATCATAGCCGTACTCATCTGCAAAATAATCGTATTGATCTTTGATACATTTGTCTAATTTTGCTTCAAAGATATCACTCTCTTCTTGTGGTCCATAGATAGCCGCTACAGGAAAAATCGGGGCTACTAAACGATATCCAAAGATGTCGCTGAATGTATCTGCTTTTTCTGCTACACGTTGATAGCTTTCGATAATCCGCATGACTACCTCTCCTTTAGTTTATTTATAACATAATTATAACTCTCAGGAAAGGTTTTTTCAAGCATTTCTCTTCGTTCACTATCAAATTGTGCCTCAAAGACATGCGCAAAAAACTCGCTCTCTATATTTCCTTTTTTCTCCCAGTAAACGAGCGAGTGCGAATACTTACCTTGTATTCTACCTTCACTCAACGCTCCTAATATATCAGATGCCGAAGAGGCTTTATCGTTGATGTGGATTGCTTCGAAAATAGTATCATCAGATAAATTGATAAAGTCTTTACGTAGAAGTTGCAGTATTTTTTTATCCTTTGTGAATTCCCAACCCAGCTTCTCATCTATTTGGTGACCAAATTCATGGAAATAACCAGTACCAGGTCCGCGAGGGTCGTCTACGTCCTTATACATGTTCAGGAAGAGTTTTCCAGATTCATATCTTACAACTCCTGTTTCTGCAATAGTTGCAATCGCCGACTGGTCGGCTAATCTTGCAAACAATTCTTGTCCAAGCTCTGTACCTCCCTTGAATTTTTTTCGAGTCGCATCGATATACATGTGTCGTGTCTCTGCAGCAATCTTCTTCGAAGCTACGCCACTAGTATCTCTAGGCAATCTCTGACGATTGATGAATTTCTTGTAATCACTATCACTTTCGAGTGAAAGCTCTTGGTATAATTTGTATCCTTTTTCTGCTTCAAAGTATTTCAGATTTTCTTCTGCATTAGACTTAAGTTTAGACCATTCTTCCGCCCTTGATGTGTACTTCTGAACATTGTCTTCATCGAGACTGAACTGCGATAATCTGCTAAAGCGTTTCTCCTGTCGCTTAGCATGCTGAACTTTGTTGTCCAGTAACTGTCTTTCCTTTATGTCGTCCAATTCCTGATTTGTAAATATTTTCTCTGGCTCGCTACTGATCCCAGGGAAATAAGTTGTATGCTTATCTTTGCAGTTAGGGTGATACAAACCAGCTGCCATTGCAGAACTTAACAATGGATATGGACCATCATCCGCACTGCCTCCTGACCAGACATCATCAATCAATACTTTACCTTCAAAAGGCATACACAGAGGACATGCATTCGATCGCTTGTTTAAGATAACAGTGTGAATCCCCCACTCCTGGCGCTTGACTCCCTCGCCCATTAGGTAGGCTCTTTTGGTTGCTGTCCGAATGGCCATGTCAGCGTACGATACGATATTGACCATGGCCCCGTTACTGTATTGGATGCATGTGATTCCCCGACTTAGAAAATCTTTGGTGGCCATATCCACTGATTGCTCATATGTCTTAGCTCCCGTGTTAGCTGCTACCTGAGCATCAAATATTGTGCGCCTGTACTGGTCGTTTGTATACCGCAATACAGCATGCTCTGCCGTCTTCATATCATGCTCGATCGAGTTAAGTAACGCATTCAACTTTCGTTCATTGATAGCGAAAAATGAAGCCCCCAGATTATCTGTTCCACTGTTAAATTCAAAACCGTTCTTGATAGCTTCCAGGATAGACATTTCCTCATCATCCATGCCTTGCTTATAGGCTTCTTGGATAGCTGTAGAAATCTTGCTATTGATATTGGCAAACTCTTTGCTATATTTTTTGGCATTGGATCGCTTAAATCGTTCAAGCTCTTTCAATTGAGCGACCTGCCATTGTTCCCATTCAAAACCTTCAGAAGTTTCCTCTGCCTTATGCCTTCCGAGATTTCTAATCATAGAATCAAGCAGATCGTTTTCGATTCGCTCAAATGCTTTAGATACATCATAAGCCATTGCAGTACACCTTAAAACCTTGCGCCTTAAAACTTCTCAATTGTCGTTTCAAAGCTGTTTTACTAGGCATTTTGAGGTTGAGCATATCCAACTTATTGTTCTTCTCAACAGCATAGATACCAAACTCTACATTATCACTCGCTATCTGTAGAAGTCCCTGCGCTTCCTTCTGACTCATGTGATAGATCCTCTGTCCTATCGTCACTGTCTTCAGCATCTTCAGCCTCCTTCTCTATCTCAAAATCGTTAGCAGCTTCATTCAATGATGGTACGTCGACTTCTGTCACACCTTGCTCCGCTTTGATTCTTGCCACTTCATGGTCTTTCCAGTCCTGGTCTTTTGAGTCACCGTACAATTCCTCAACGCTCGCTTCAATCGACATGATACCGCCTGTCTTAGCTTTGGATACCGTCTCAACCTGCGATTCAAAACTAGGATTAGCATACTCACCAAACGGCACGTCGGCCTTGACTTTCTGTAGTGGGTTTTTCTTAAGCACGCTATCAGCATTCAAAACCATACTAATTAACTTTGGCAGGTAAGCTTGCAGAGCTGTCACAATAGCATTGCGAGTATAGAGAGTTGCCTTTTCTTTCTCACGTTGTGCCTCGGCATTATCTAGCTTCTTGACATCGATACCGAGTGTTGACGGGCTAATAATACCTTGTAAAGCTAAATCAAGTGCAGTCACATATGTACTCAAATAACTTTCATGAGGAATATTAGCTTGTTGCAATGTGATTGTGTTCTTTGCATCCTCGCCCATTGCTGTCTCAACCTTAATAAAGCGATGGTCAAAGGGATTGCCCTTACTAATTTCGCCTGTGTAGGGATCTCTAGGAAGTAAGTTCTCAGGAATATACTCTCGTGATCGTCCAGAACGAAGAGCATCCATCCACTGACTCCAAGACTCATCCAAGCTATCAAAAGCATCTGTCTTACGATCATAGATAGATTGACCACGGCCTTTTACTTTAGGTGACGTGTAAATCTTAAACGGCAAGCACAAGATAACGGATTTATCGAACTCCACATCGACAAGGTTAGCAGTGTACTCTGTCGCGCTCATATCTAGCTCAGTTTCGCCCCTGTAGAGCTTATAAGTTAATGAGCCATATCCGTAGATTTCCTCGAGCAAATAGCTCCGTCTGTGTTCTGTGAAGTGCGTGCGGAAAATAACTTCTTTCAATCTTCCACGGTTGTAGATGATTTCAATTCTATCTCCACCAACCCATTCAACAATAGGCAATGCTGTAAGTTCCGGATCAAATGAAATACGAAAAGCACCATCACCCATCACAAGACTATCTTTAATCGCCTCCTGCAGTTGATCGTGGAAGTTGCTATCTTCAGCAATCTCTTCCCACAAAATCCCTTGAGTTTCCTCGGCAAAGTCTAAATCATTCATATCGTGCAGCGTGATATCTACCAACCTATCAACGATGAGACCAGGTATTCCTGTGTGAATCTTTCTAATTTCTTGCCCAGGAGTACTTGTCGCTCCCCAAAAGTTGATGTTGCTATGTGGTAATTGCTTGTAGAGCTGGTCCAGTTCGTATGAGTCACCGCGATACCAAATTTGGTTCTTTGTTGCATTATCTTCAAACGTCATTGCCTCTGTAATTGTGATGACATTTGGCTGTGCCTGTTCCAGTTTGAGAAAGCTTCTCATACCCTTTCTGATCATGTCCATTATTCCCACTTTAGTTTTCCTTTCTTCCGATTATTTTTCTGTATGGCAACCATGCATACTGATTGGCATTGATTGTATGATCGTTTGCATCTTCCGGCTCATCTTTTCCTTCTTTCCATGAATAAGTGTTTAGCTCTTTGATATGATTCGTACAATGACTTAACACATAGTAGCAACCTTGAGCTAACCAACCAATTTGGAAGTTGATCCGGTCAATAATCTTGGTTTTCTTATAAGCATTGTTAAAGATATACAGACAGCCGTATTGTCGCTTGTATTTGTTTAATTCTGTAATCGTTGCTTGGTCCGCACTATCAACAAAGACATCACGCGCCAATCCCCATTCACTACGGTTGCGTTCTAGGAAATTGATAAACTTGACCACAGTATCAGATGGTGCAATCGGTATATCAAGCTCAGCGTTGTTGTAGACTTCCTCATCAAGCGTATATAACTTCCCGTCATCTGATATCCCTTGGAAAATCATTGCAATTGTATCCGGACTACTTGCTGAGTAAGCTGTATCTAGTCCAGCTGTGAACCGCTGGAACGTGACCGTATTCTTTACAAAAGACTTACTCAACACATGTCTTTTACTATCAAAGTTAACAAAGACAATTCCTGTTGCTCGGCCACGTAGACCAAGGATTTTATTTTTGTAGAGCTTAGTCCCAACTGGTGCCGCATCCTTTTTCTTCTGGATGGCTTCTGGTGTCAGTGACAGGTTATCATTAAACGTAAAAAACCAGTAACGCCATTTAGGGTTAGCTGGTTCTGATAGGTCTTGCATAATTTCTTCTGGCACATCGCCTGCGTACTTTTTGTAAGGCCGCGCCTTGTTGATAAACTCTTTGTAGACCGGTAAATCAGGATTATCTGGATTGAGCGTTGCCATCAAATAATCGTTACGTGTGGACAACTCACGGACAAACTCGATGTCAGCCGTGTTGACCTCATCAATATAGACACATCCATACTGACCACCTAGGACCAGCTTCCATTTTTCCTTATTGTCATACCCCAATACATAAATGATTTTCCCCTCAAACTTGATGTGAGGAATCTTCGAATCTTTATCACCATTACCACAGTAGACGGCTGATTTGTGTATGTCTAAAATTCCGTTATCCTGATTAATGATGTTCTTTTCAGCTACACCAACTGTCTTTGCTGCAATGATATGAAACTTCTTTGTGCTCCTGCTGACTGCTCGCATAAACTTAACACCAACACCAACCGTTGTTTTTCCAGCGGCCGTCGTACCTTCCAAAAAGTCCGCATCAACATTATTAAAGCTATTGCAAAAATCAATGTACTTTTGAGATAGAGGGAAACTATTCGTCAAGTCCATCACCGCCCAACTGATTAACGATATCGTCAAACTTCTTAGTTTCGGTTAACGTGGCATTGATGTCTACTTTATCAGTCCACATTTGATGTCGTTTCCCTAGTAACTCCAAAGCTTTGTTCCTATCGCTGTTCTTTGTTGGATATTCGACAAGTTGAGGGATTTCATTGTAGACTTTTACAGACTTACCAGTCACGGGATCAGTCATCAACTCAGCTACTTTTGTCGTGACTACTGTTGTTTCTTTTGCTTGTCCTGATGCAATCTCTGACAGCATCACAAGTATTTGTTTTTGAGTAAGGATTTTTTCGTCCTGAATTTCATCCATTCTTTTTTTGATATATTCAGAAATGTCAACTTTTGTCAACAATCTTTGTCCTTGACTTCTAGCAGTCTTTTCACTATACCCTGCCTTAATAGCTGCATCTGTCGCATTTGCGTTGATGATGTACTCATCTGCGAATCGTCTTTGTCTTTCATTCAATTTTCCATCACCACCTTTTTTTCAAAATCAAAAAAGCCAGACATCAACTGTCTAGCTCTTAATTCTTGATGATACTATAATACCACGTTAAAACTGTCATGCACTGTCAATCACTGTCATTACTGTAATTTACTGTAATTTACTGTCAAATGCTGTCACCGCATCTAATTCCTTTGTTGCTATACGCAACAATCGAAAGTAGGTGCTCTCGCTACAATTTAGCTCATCCATAACTTGCCACCTCGTCATCTTATCAATATAAACCAAACTCAGTATCGCCTGACTATCAGTATTATCCAGAGAGTCAATTAACCCCTGAAGTTCTCTCTGCTTCCTGATAGCTTCAGCAGTTTTTTGTTCAATCTCGTTTTTAGCTGTTAGCAACTCAACATAGATATCATCTTGCTTTTTCTTAATTCCTCCCGAAACTTTATCAACAGAGTATTTTTGACTAGACAAGAGTGAAGCTTCAACTTTATCTCTTCGCCTAATCAAACTCGCGATATATAGATCCAAATTCCTTAAATCTTTTAAAATAGCCTTCGCCTTGCTCACTCTCTATCTCCTTTATGATATAATAATAGTGTGTTAATTATTGCTGAGGTAGAGAGTGCCTTGGCTTTTTTTGTTTTACAAAAGGCTCACTACAATCCACATCAAAGCCCAAAGGACAAGATACCAGTAAATAACTTTCCCCAGAACCTCCAACCAAGATTTTTCTGTATCGCCTTTCGGGTTTCCAGTAATCGCAGTAATGAGCAAATCAATTCCGACAGCCTGCCAGAATGTTATTCTTTGAATTTCAAATGTTGCTGCAATGATGTTATTCCAACCGTACTGAATGACTACTCCTGCTAGCCATAGACTGATAAATAAGGTTAGTATCATACCTAAGCAACTGCCTGCTGCTTTTGGTAAGGAGTCTTTATTTTCGTTTTTCATCTTTTTCCTCCAAAATCCCCTTGTTTTCGTAGATGTTGCCGATGATTTCAAGACTATCAGCAATCTCTTTGGCATCCTCTTCAAATTCCTCTAAAATTGCACAGTCTGCAATAAATTCAACCTTGCCTTTTTGTTCCACGTAAAAGCCTAGCGTGTTATGTCTCTTCATACACATAACATCTTTACCATTTGTAATAATATCCCCCTCAAAAATCTCTTTGCCATTCTTGTCAAACAATCCTGTTGATTGCATGAGTTTGATTTCGTCAAAAACAAAGTTATCTAAATCTCTATCGTCTGGTAAACCATTCTCAAAATAAACTCGTTGTGTCATGACCACTTCATTCTCATAGTCAATATCAAGAAGGTCATCTGTTTCAACCATACGTTTTTCTGTTTTTATCCACGCTCTAAACTTCGGTATCATCCCAAATCCTCCTCATAAAATTCAATCTTTGCAAAGTTTTTCGGATTGATAGTGATAAATCTTTCTTCTGGTTCAATCTGATGTAGTTGAATACAACATATACGCCCAAAATTAAGATCCTCTATGCGGTTCAATATATGCTTACAACTCTCTTTTACTTTGATAGTTTCATCATAGTATGGATTTTGTAATCTGATTTTTGTCATCTATTCCACCTCCTCAAAGCGCCCATCTATTTTTGGGCTTATTTCTTTTGAATATAGGATTCTTCTTTTCTTTTTTCTTCTGCTTGTGATATTCACTGTCTTTATTAAAGATAATATCTTCATCTTCAATTAGTTCAGGAATGAAGTATTTATCTGCAATCATCACTCCACCTCCTGTACTTTCCAACCAAGAATATCTGCAGCTTTTTGAGCTTCTTCCTTTGTATCGAATTTCTTGACATACTCCATCGTACCAGGTTGTTCATCCACTAGTATGACAATTTCAATATCTTCTTGATAGTTTTTAAAATACAAATGATTGCCATCTGTCACTACATACTTTGTTCCCTGAATCTCGTAACCGTCAAGCCATGCTCGAGCAAAGGTTTCTTGGTTTTCTGCATCCGCCAACCACTCAATGCACTCGTGAGATAACCCATTTACTTCCCATACACTGGGCTGCAATGCAAAAGATAGACTTACAGCAAAACTCTTAAACGTTTTACACTTTTTGATCCATTCAGCCACCATTTGCGGAACTATGACTTTTTCACGTTCAACCATGCCCTCAAATTTTCCTTGATCGTAGCCCTCTCGCCATTTTGCACGGCTAAAATCCTGTTCAAATTCGCTCATGATAGCCTTTAGCCAAACTTCACGATTATGCAATGGCAATTCTCGTAATCTTGCCAATATGTTTTTGACATAGCGAGGTGCTTCGTCTGCGTGACCCATTTCTGGTTCGTCTAGTTGTTCAATTGATTTCAATATCCAATTTCTATTAATTTCGATTGTATCTGCGATAGGCCCCTCTGTATAAGGCAAATCCTCGATACGTTTAATCAGTTCCTGCTTATTCATTCTTCCAATTTCTCCTGCTTAACTTTATACATTCGATTCCCTCGATACTTGCTTTCTAACTGAGCCTTGCATTTAGCAG
>ERZ772766.359-NODE-359-length-27245-cov-32.790180_pt1 | contig 27245 bp, 19 predicted proteins | sample MGYA00511379_ERZ772766 | MGnify/ENA primary metagenome ERZ772766 (study PRJEB29015, sample SAMEA2737895) | human oral metagenome | biome: human oral; feature: human-associated habitat; material: dental | place: China | collected 2116 ...
CTCCTGGACCGGGCGCTGCACCCCGACCCCGCGCTCCGGTACCGCGACGGTAACGAGCTCACCGAGGCACTGACTCGGGTCGGTGGCCTCCCATGCTCGGCGATCGACATCCCTCAGGCAGCGATGCGGTCGTACCATCCCGCCGCTGCCGCGGTCTCTGCCTCCGGATCCGGTGCAAGACGCTCAGGCAGGGCCTTCCTGCTCCTGGCACTCAGCGTGACAGCAGGCGCCGTCGTCTCCGCCGTCCTGCTCGCGACCTCGAACCTGATTCCCTCGGCATCCTCAGCGGACCGGACGGCCACGCGGTCCTCGGCGTCACCCGTCTCACGCACCGGCACTCCTGCGGCCAAGGGCGCCGGCAGTGGTTCCACGGCCACGGCTCGGGCGAGTGCCCTCGGCTCCGAGAAGGCCTCACCGTCTCCGGCGGCCGCCCCGACTCCCGCGCAGGTCAACGCGCAGGGCATCCCATACTCCGACGACATGCCCTGGCCGCTGGGAACCTGCCTGAGCCGGACCACCTCGGTCGTGGGCGGCACGAGTGTCAGCCAGGTCGACTGCTCCCAGGCCGACTGGATCGTCTTGGTCGGCGGAACCTTCGACCCGGCCACGACCGCTTCCAGCGCCTCCGAGGCGCTAACGGATGACCCGCAGATCAAGATCACCTGCACCAGCACCTACGCGGAACGCTATGGACTCGACCTGTCCACCAGCTACTCGATCAATACGCTCGATCCCAGTGATCAGGAGTGGGAAGCGGGCAATCGCGGTTTCGCCTGCGTCTTGGGCAGGTTATAAGTCTGCAGCGGTCTCACGCGCCCCGCCGTGCACGGGGCCCGCACCGACAAGGACCCGGCCCCGCATCTCTTGGCGGGGGTAGTCACTACGTGTTCATCGTCGAGGGCCATCAGAAGACCCTGCACCGAACTCTGAAGGATCTGCCGTGGAAGAACGTCGTCCCTCTCCTCGGTTGACACTGGCCATGGGCGGTGGGCGCGACGCACCAGTACCACCACAAACCGCAAGACTCTGAAACAGGCCAGGGCCCAGGGGCGGGTCACCGGCCGGTGCTGGCGAAAACTTCCTCGATGAAGGGATCGACCAGCCCGTGGTAGGCCTCCGGGGCGTCCCGCCGCACGCAGTGGCCGACGCCGTCGAGCAGCACCAGGCGCACGAGCGGATTGGTCACTTCAGTGGGGTCAGGAGCCATGTCGCTGCGACGGGGTGCCAGGTAGAGCGTCGGCGTCCTCAGCCGGTTGATGGCGCTGACGAGGTCGGCCTCGCCGAGATAGGTGCCCTCGCGGATGTAACGGCGGTCGACCCGCTTCTTGCACGCGGCCCAGCCCTCGATCTCGGATTCGCTCCACGAGGTCTCGCGCCTCATGCGTTCCCGCTCGGACGCGCCGCCGTCGGCGAAGGAGTCCAGGAACCGCTCCTGATGCTCCACGAACCAGAGGGCCGGGGCCCAGTGCCCGGTGGGACGTGCGACGTCCTCCAGGACCAGTGCCCGAACCAGCTCGGGCCAGGCGACGCTCGCCCGCAGCGACATGAGCCCTCCCAGACTGTGGGCCACGACGACCGGCGGCTCCGAGAACAGGGCCAACGTCTTCTCAAGGTCCTTTTGCATGGTCTGTGGCGCCCGGGCCAGGGTCTCGTCATCCCACCGCGGGGAGGCCCCGTGCCCCCGCTGATCGATCGCGAGGACGTGATACCGGGAGGACCAGCGGGCCACGGCGTCGGGCCAGGCGGTAGCCGATTCGGTCAGGCCGTGGACTAAGAGCAGCGGCGGATCCGCCGGGTCGCCCCACTCGTGCAGCGCAAGCATCGTCACCTCATCGAGTGTAGGCGAAGAGCGCGCACGAGCTCCGTGCTCACGTCGGCCCCGGCTGAGCTCATCGATTCCGATGAGGGCAAGTCTTCCAGGGCCTGTGGCGAAAGTCGTCGAGTTCGGTGCTCCCCGGGGGCCGAGGCCCCCGGGTGTATCCGCGACACCGGGATCAGCACCCCACCCGCAAGTCTTAACCTGACGACGCGACCTCCGAACTCAGCTCTGCTTCATCCCGTCCTCTTTGCCCTGCGCCGCAGAGCCGGACTCGTCACTCGTCGTCCGGGACGGCGTCGACCCCGGCCTCCTTGCGCTGCTCGGGCGTGATCGGAGCGGGTGCCTCGGTCAGCGGGTCGAATCCGCCACCGGACTTGGGGAAGGCGATGACGTCACGGATGGAGTCGGCCCTGGTCAGCAAGGAGACGATGCGGTCCCAGCCGAAGGCGATGCCGCCGTGCGGCGGGGCGCCGAACTTGAAGGCGTCCAGTAGGAAGCCGAACTTCTCCTGGGCCTCCTGCTCGCCGATCCCCATGACGTTGAAGACGCGCTCCTGGACATCGCTGCGGTGGATACGGATGGAGCCGCCACCGATCTCGTTGCCGTTGCACACGATGTCGTACGCGTAGGCCAGAGCGTTGCCCGGGTCGGTATCAAAGGTCTCCAGGCACTCGGGCTTGGGCGAGGTGAATGCGTGGTGGACAGCGGTCCAGGCGGACTTGCCCAGGGCCACGTCGCCATCGGCACGGGCCTCGGCGGAGGGCTTGAACAAGGGGGCGTCCACCACCCAGACGAAGGACCACTCGTCGTCGTTGATGAGACCGCAGCGCTTGCCGATCTCCAGGCGGGCGGCGCCCAGCAGGGCCCGCGAGGAGTTCACGGGTCCGGCGGCGAAGAAGATGCAGTCACCGGGTTCGGCCCCGGCCGCCTGGGCCAGGCCGGCCCGCTCAGCGTCGGTGATGTTCTTGGCGACGGGCCCGCCGAGGGTCCCGTCCTCGGCGACGGTGACGTAGGCCAGACCCTTGGCGCCGCGCTGCTTGGCCCACTCCTGCCAGGCGTCGAAGGTGCGCCGCGACTGGGAGGCCCCACCGGGCATGACAACGGCGCCCACGTAGGGGTTCTGGAAGACCCGGAAGGTGGTGTCCTTGAAGTAGCTGGTCAGGTCCACCAGCTCGCAGCCGAAGCGCAGGTCGGGCTTGTCCGAGCCGTACCTCTCCATGGCGTCGCGGTAGGTCATGCGCGCGATGGGTGTGGGTAGGTCGTAGCCGATGAGCGCCCACACCTCGCGCAGCACGTCCTCGGCCACGGCGATGACGTCGTCCTGCTCGACGAAGCTCATCTCCACGTCGAGCTGTGTGAACTCGGGCTGGCGGTCGGCGCGGAAGTCCTCGTCCCGGTAGCAGCGGGCGATCTGGTAGTAGCGCTCCATGCCGGCGACCATGAGGAGCTGCTTGAACAGCTGCGGGCTCTGTGGCAGGGCGTACCAGGATCCCGGGGCCAGGCGGGCGGGCACGAGGAAGTCGCGGGCTCCTTCCGGAGTGGAGCGGGTCAGGGTCGGCGTCTCGATCTCCACGAAGTCGTGGGAGTCCAGGACCCTCCGGGCGGCCTGGCTGACCTTGGCCCGCAGACGGATGGCGTGCTGCATGGCACTGCGCCGCAGGTCGAGATAGCGGTAGCGCAGGCGCGCCTCCTCGCCGACCTGCCCGGCGTCCTCGGCGTGGTCGGAGACCTGGAAAGGCAACGGGGCGGAGGTGTTGAGGATCTCGACGTCGGAGACGACGACCTCGATCTCGCCGGTGGGCAGGTTCGGGTTGGCGTTGCCCTCGGGTCGGGCACTCACCTCACCGGTGACGGCCAGGACGTACTCGGCGCGCAGGTCGTGAGCGACCTCCTCACGGATGACGACCTGCGCGATCCCCGAGGCGTCCCGCAGGTCGATGAAGGCCACGCCTCCATGGTCACGGCGCCGATCCACCCATCCGGTGAGGGTGACGACCTGGCCGATGTCTGAGGCGCGCAGGGAGCCTGCGGTGCGAGTTCGCAGCACGGTGCTGGGTTCCTTCCGTGTGGGGCACTGAGCCGGTGCCCGTCGGGGCGCACCACGAGACGGGTGGGCGCCGGCGGCAGTTTACAAGGAGCCCCGAGCTCGGTCCTCAAGCCCGTGCCGCGGTGGTACCGGAGTCACGCCACAATCCGAATACAACCGGGCGCAACTGAGTATCTGAGGTACAGGTGCGCGCCCGGCCGTAAGCTCGGTGTCAGGCCGCAGCCCGACGACGCTGGTAGGCGGCCATCCGCCGACGGTTGACCGCGACGAGCACCGACAGCACCACGAGAATCACGCTGAGGGCGAGGATTGAGGTGCCGATGATCGGGAAGCCGTCCGGTTCCGCCCCTGGGCCGGCCGCCTGAATGCCCGAGGCACCAGTGCCTTTCGATCCGCCCGTTGGGGCGACCTGGTGGGGAGGAGGCGTTGGCGCCGGCGGGACGGTGGGCGGGGCGGCTCCGCCGATGACCGTGACACCTGAGACGGTGAAGTACGGGCTCTTGTTGGTGTAGTCCGCCGCGTTGCCCTCTTGGGCGGTCACTCCCGGAGCCCCGGAGACCCGGAATCGTAGCCAGTGGTTTCCCTGCTCGACGTACTCGGGCAGCTCGAAGGAACCGGATGCGGTGCCGTCCTGCTTCGTCGTGATGGTCGTGACCACCTCGGACTCGGAGGACCGCGAGGCGGCCAGCAAGCCGTCATCAATGAGAACCTGAACCGTCACGCCTCCGGGGAACCCCGAGAGCGTGAACATGATCGTCCCCCCGACGGCGACCGTCGACGGGCTGACGGTCGAGGCGGTTCCCGTGGTGGAGGGGTCGGCCGGTGTATCGGCGTTGGCGGTAGGAACAGTGGAGATCACAGTCGCCAGGGAGGCGAGCAGGAGTGCGCAGACGATGACGAGCATGCGTGGAGCGCCCGCCGGATGCTGAGAGCCGAACCGATGTCGGTGCACTGACATGCGCCGTTCACTCCGGGTGCACCGACTCATCCGGGTCATCTATCTGTCACCTCCTTCGAGCGGCAGCATGTCATGGCTCTTTGCGATGTCATTGACGATCTCCTGAAGCGCCCCGTCAGCGCCTTCGCGGAATCCGCGGTCGGCGAGGAGCGTGCGGCACGCGAAGCGGCATTCCCGAATGAGCGGCGACCAGCAGGCTGCCGGCGCCGATGACGAGCAGTCCTCCGGCACCTCCCAGGAGCATGTCATTGGTGCTGAGCCCCATCGGGGTGGAGGAGTCGTCGTCCGGGAACGTCAGGAGCTGAGCCTGGGCCGGGCTCCGGGGGTCGAAGGAGGCCGACGTGATCTCCAGCTTCGCCCACCCCAGAAGGCTGTTGTCGCGGTCGGCCACCGCCAGCTCATAGGATCCGGACTCGAATGTCGAGATGTCGATGGAGACGCTGTTGGCGTCATCGACCTGCACCCAGCCCTTCGTGGTTGCTCCCGGGAAGACGAACACCGACACCCACTCCCCTGCCGAGACCTTGGCCTTGGGCAGCACGAGGTTGACGACGTTGCCCTGACGCGAGCCCGATAAGGATCCGGCGTTGTCAGCACTCAGCTGGGCGGAACTGGATACCGGAGCGACCGGGTTTGCGGTGGGACGAACCGTGCGGTCCTCTAAGGCGGCCGTGCCGGCGTCGGCCTGCGTCGAAGCCCTGGAGTCCTCAGTCGCTGAGGTGTCGCTGTTGCTGCGATGATCACTGTCCTGAGCCCGCCCCTGGTCGGCGCCGGGCTCTGCCGGAACATCGGCCGGCGGGGCATCCGCATCCGATCTGTCGGAGGAGTCGCTTCTATCAGAGACATCAGAGCTGCTACCGGTGTCGGACTGACCGCCGGAGCCACTTCCCTGGTTACTGGGGACGTTCCCGCCTGATGTGTCTGTCGCGGACTCAGAACCCGTCTTCGGGCTGGTCGGCTGAGTAGGCGGAGCCGACGCAGAGGGAGCAGCGGACGGCTCCGACGTCGGCTCGCCGGAAGGAGCGGGCGCCGGACCGGTCGAGGGCTCGGCTGTGGGACCAGCTGTCGGGGTCGGCACCGGCTGCGGAGTCACCGACTTATTGAGGACGAAGACATTGGTGCCGGCCGTCAGCCCGGTTTCGATAGGTGAGATCTGAAGGTAGTAGTGTCCCTTTTCGACCTTCCCCGCAGCGTAGAGCGCCGACAGGTTGAGCTGAGCACCGAAGGAACCGTTGTGGAAGGTGACGGGTACCGAGACGGTTCCCGGCACCGCGTATCCACCGTGGGCCATCATCTTGATCTCGACCGACTTCTCACCGTCGAGCATGGTTCCCTGTGAGCACCAGCCCGTGCCCGAGACCCTGACGGCGACCTCAGGATCGTAGACAGGTTCAGTCCCCTTGGGCTCGGCGCCATCTGGAGTGAGAACAGACGCGGTCGGCGCTACTTGGCAGGTTGTGTTCGTCGGGCTTGCCGAGGAAGTCGGTGTGGGACCCGGTGTGGCTGAATGGGTGGCCGTTGCCGTCGGCTCCGACGACGGCGTGGCTGAGGGCGTCGGGGTGGGCTTCTGTGTCGGCTCTGGAGCTGGTTCAGCAGTCGGCCCAGTCGTGGGCGCGGCGGTGGGCTCGTTGGTGGGTTCCGTCGTCGGCTCCGGCTCGGAAGTTGGCTCAGCCGTCGGCTGCGGGGTCGGCTCCGCCGACGGCTCAGCACTGGGCTCGGTAGTGGGGTCCGGAGAAGGAGGATTGACGATGTCGGGGTCCTGCTTGACGAAGGAGAACATACCCGTCGTGGCGCTCACCGTTCCGCTGGTGAAGGTGAGGCTGTAGACCCGCTTACCGACGTCCCAGGTGTTGTCGCCCGTGGCCTGTCGCATTCCTCTGACAAGGTAGTCGGTCGGAATGAACACGTCCTGCTCGCCATTGGCGGGAGCCGGGCGCTCGAGCTCGGCGTGTATCCCGGGCAGCAGGTGGGGAGTGACAGTTTTCCCCTCGACAACGTTGAGCGTGATGGCGGGGTCCTCCAGGACCTCACCGGCGGCATCGCACCAATCCGACAGGATCGACTCGACTCCCACGCCGATCCCGGTCTCATAGACCGGCACCACGTACTCGGGTGCGGACTGGCCCTCGGGGTAGACCATTCTGGCGGTAGGGCGGCAGGCCGCGCCGCCCTCGGACTCCTCGACGACATTGCCCTCGTTCAGGAGGGGCATGGCGGCCACGCCCGCGGTGGTGAGAATAATGCCGAAGGCTGTCAGAACAGCAAGAATCGCGCGCGCACCGAGCCTGGTGGAGGGGAGGGCAGCAAGCAGCCGCTGAGCGTAGTGCATCAAGTGGTCTCGTTCATGGGCGGGTACAGGTGGACTTACTCGTACGGTCCGCAGTTGGGGACGTTGGATGACGAGGAAAGGAACGCACCGTTCAACGGATACGACTGCCTTTCGCAAACGATAATAGACAGACTGCCCCCCTCTAAGATTCCTCTATCTTCCGAACTCATCGTTTGCGACGTCGATTCCTGGTTAAGTATACACAGCAGTAACCCGACAACCGGTCAGGATGAGACCATCGAGTTCCGAAATCACTGAGAAAACTCGTGCATTGGTAACGATAAATCGGGTCGCGTGATCACACCGTTGCCCAGGTTTCATTTCCATCTCGTTTTTACGCGCACGTGTCACGGGCAACAATCAAGATCCTGCTCGTGAACGTCGAGCCCCCAGGACAGCCCGTGACGCCACCAGGCGTAGTCATGGCCACCGCGCTCCTCGCGGTACTCCAGCAGAGCCCCCTGGGCTGCGAGCAGCTGAGCGGCCACTCGCCCGCCCGTGCGCAGCACACCCTCGTGCACGCCGCACTGAACCACCAGCCGGGCCGGCACCGACTCAGACGGCTCCCGCTCACCTCGACGGCGCAACCAGGCCAGGAGCTCTCCCTCCCCTTCGCCCCTGCGGCCTGACCCCAGCCAGAAGGAGCCCGACTGGCAGATGGCACGAGCGGCGGCATCCGGGTGGTGCAGGACGAGATCCGCAGCGGCCACGCCCCCCAGGGACTGACCGGCCACCACCACCCGCTGCGGGTGGCACGGTGGCCGAACGCTTCGCACCGCCTCAAGGCACCGGATCACCAGCTCCCTGCTGCGACGAGGATCTGCCAGGTCGCGCGAACGCATGGTCAGAGTCCCGGAGTCGACGAGCAGCAGGTCCCAGGAAGCCGCTCTGGCACCAAGCCTGCGGACGACGTCGTTGCGGCGCCAGATCTCGCCGTCGAGAAGAACCAGCAGTCCCCGCCCCTGGTCCTGTCCCCGCTCCCACCGACCTCCGTCCGAGCCGCCGCAGCAGTCCTGCTGCCAGAGGGTGATGCGTCGCGCGGAGTCGCCAGAAGCATCGAAACCGGCGAGGGCCTCACCGCCGACCTCAACGCTGTGTCCGTACCCTCCGCCGCTGGACTCAATGCTGGGCGCAGCCGTCGCGCCTTCGGCCGGCGCCACCGACCACTCCGGGTGGGTGACAGCTCCCGGCCCCTCCCACAGGGAGGAGACGAAGCCGAAGCCGTCATGCAGTCGATCGGTACAGAGGGCATCGGGGCGCCCTTCGGCGTGAACGCGTTTCCAGCACTCCCGTCGCGCCCCGACGTCGTCGGGCAACCGATCACGCGTCACCACGATCCGATAACCCACAAGGGCGTCATCCGGCAGCAGGACATGAAGCGCCCACCACCCGGTTCCCGGGACCCGGTTGGCGAGAGCCGGGGCAATGTGCGTGCGGTGATTGTCCGTCAGCGTGTTGAGATGAATGAGCACACTGGGACTCTCGCCGTGCCGTCGATCGTCGCACCACAGGAAGGTCGCCTCGCGCATCGTGACGCCGTCAACGAGGCGAGTCTCCCCCAGCACCGGGGTGCCACGAGCCGCTGCGGCCGCGAGGGCATCGTCGTCGGGCTTCCGCGGCCACCATGCCGGCGCTGCAGGAAGAAGGCCGCCCCCCGGCGCCACGGGGGTCGACGTCAGCTCTCGCCACCGGGCCTCGCGCACCAGAGCATCGTCAGGACGGATACCGCTCACACCACGACCCTATCCGACGTCGCACGGCCCCTAATTGGCTGCGGTGTCTGTAGCAACGACCGGTCACGACTCACCAGCGACGGACCGTACGGGAAAATGAGCTTGCATTCTTCCGGGCGACATGGCGTAGGGTGTCGCCCATGATGCACATCGCTCTGAGGACCACTACCGCCTCCGGCGCTCAGGCGCTCGCGGTCATGTGTGGCGCGCGAATGTGCTGTTGCTGTCGGCCTTGCTGATTCACCCCGATGCGCCTCTGGCGCCTGAAGCCGCAATGATGCCTTGGTAAAGATCGACCGCTGTGGAACGCCCGAGGCAACGTCGGGCTGAGTTCTCGCTTTCCGGCTGCGTGATGCCGTAGAGCCGCCACTGGGCCACGACGATCCCGATGCCGTTCACAGGCTCTCGTCGTCCTCGTCGACTACCGCCATAGGAAATTGCTGTTGCGATCACGCGTCTGCACACCTGAGCCGTATTACTAGCCAACCTGTTCGGTTATCTCCCGTTCCATTCCCTTTCGTAGGAGACACCATGTCCAAGACGGTCCCCTCCCCTTCTTCCGCCTCATCCTCATCAGATTCGTCCCTTCTTAAGAAGGACGAGGTCACCGCCGAGAACGCAGCGGAGATACTTGCTGCGGACGACGACGCGGATGGCCCAGATGCCGAGGCACCTCGCCGCAACAGACCCTCGCGGCGCACGCTGCTGACGGTCGGTGGCCTGGCGGCCGCCACCGCGCTCGGTGCCGGCGCATACCTGACGATCCGGCGCACCAATCAGGGAGTGATCGGGGCCCACGAGGCGCTCCCCCTGGTGATCGGCGGAGACATCTGCGCCGCTCCGCTCTACGCCGCGTACCACAAGGGATTCTTCGACGACGCGGGTCTGAAGGTGACCCTTGCGCGCACCCAGCAGACCGAGGACACCAAGGACGGAGTGGGCGCAGGCAAGTACATCGGCGCTCCCGGCATCTTCTTCTCCTGGCTGGAGCCGATCTACAACGGGCTCAATGCCAGGCTCACGGCAGGACTTCACGCCGGCTGCCTGCGTCTGGTGGTGGGCAAGGACTCCCAGTACCATCGCCTGGCAGATCTCAAGGGCACCACCATCGGTGTTCCGTCACTGTCGTCATCGGCCTTCGCCTACTTCGCAATCGGGCTGTCCGAGGCCGGTATCAACGTCGACCCCGACGGCGGCGACATCACCTGGCGCACGGTCGATGCGGACTCCCTGGGAACCGCTCTGGCCGACGGGCAGGTGGACGCCATCATGGGTTCCGACCCCGCGCCGCTGCTTCCCGTCTTCAACGGCACGGCCCGAGAGCTGGCCAACAACGACGCTGAGGAGTTCTGCTGCTCGGTGGCTCTCAACGGCGACTTCGTCAAGAAGCAGCCCAAGGAGGCCAAGGCTCTCACTGAGGCCTGGTTGAAGGGTTCGGCCTACGTGCCGGACCATATCGATGAGATCGCCAAGATCGAGGTCGACAACGACTACGTGGCTGCGGACCAGGACGTCGTCGTCCGAGTGCTCAAGACCTATGGGTTCAAGGCCTCGGCATCCAGGTTCCGCGCTGCGATCGAGCCCGGCATCGAGAAGTTCAAGACAACCGGCTTCATCACCTCCGATGTCTCCGCACAGAGCCTGACGAACGCGGTCGTCGCCGATCTCGGCATCAAGGACTGATGGCCAGTGCTCACCAATACCAGGCCCACAGCCACACCAACCGAGGGCGCTGACCAGAAGCGTCCAGAACCGAGCTCCTCGGCAACCAGGCCCGAGGCACCAGCACGTCGTCGGTCCTCCTCGACATCGTTGTGGACAACGACCGCACTGTCTTTGTGGCTGGTCTACCCGGTCATTGTCGTCCTGCTTCCGGACGCGGGCCTTCTCCGCCGGGCACCGACCACTCCGCTGACTGTTCTCGCCGGCACCTGGCTGGTGGTGCTCACCGCGTGGACCTTCTGCGCCTGGAGACGTCCGGCCTCGGCGGCGGCGAGCTCGCTGGCGCACTACCTGCCCTGGATCAACGCTGCCGGTGCCTGGTTCATCGTCTGGCAGCTGACGACCTCCAAGCTCGGACTACTCGCGCCCCCGTACTTCGCCGCCCCAGAGGTACTGATCGCGTCCTTCGCCGGTGACTGGAGGCTGCTGCTCAGCTGCCTGGGGGCCTCCGCCCTGCTCTTCGTCATCGGGTACACGGCAGGATCGGTGCTGGGGTTCTTCACGGGACTGCTCATGGGCTGGTCGAGGCGCGCCGACTACTGGCTCCATCCGCTCCTGCAGACCATCGGTCCGGTTCCTGCGGCCTCTCTCCTTCCACTGGCCCTGCTTCTGCTCCCGACGACGTACGCCTCGGCGGCCTTCATCGTCGGCTTCGGCGCCTGGTTCCCCATGGCGACCATGACCCGTGCGGGCGTGCGCTCCGTGCGCCGCGACTACATCGACATGGCCCGCACGCTGGGAGCCGACGAGCTCTTCCTCATCCGGCGGGTGGCCGTGCCCTCGGCCCTGCCCGACATGCTCACCGGCCTGTTCACGGGACTGGGCACCTCGCTCGCCGCCCTCATGACCGCCGAGCTCACCGGTGTCGACAAGGGACTGGCGTGGTACATCAACTGGGTCAAGGGCTGGGCCGACTACCCCAGGATGTACGTGGGCCTCATCATTCTGGTGGCCTTCTGCCGCACGCTCATGGTCCTGCTGTTCAAGATCCGCTCCTCGCTGCTGGCATGGCAGCAGAACCTTGTGAGGTGGTGAACCGGTGTCTGCCGATTCCACAACAGTCGAAAGCACGCTACAGGTTCCGGATCCGTCCGCCTCCCGAGGCGCGAAGGTCGACCTCACGGGCGTCACGCACCGCTACCCCCTGTCCCGCGACCTGGACCATGGCTGGCTCCACTTCCTGCTCCGACGCATATCCCCCTCAGCCAGGGCGCGCCACGAGGTCGAGGCGACCAAGCCGGACCAGCTCCCCGTCCTCGACGACATCGACCTGACGGTCGCCCCCGGCGAGTTCGTCGCACTGGTAGGCCCCTCGGGATGCGGCAAGTCAACGATCCTGCGTCTGTTGGCCGGCCTCGAGCAGCCGGTCGAGGGTGACGTCGAGGTCGACTCCACGCGGGTCACCGGTCCCTCACCACTGCGCGCACTGGCCTTCCAGGACGCCACGCTCCTGCCCTGGAGAACGGTGCGGGACAACGTCGCCCTGGGCCCCGAGGCGAGAGACCGCCTGGAACGCGACCAGCGCCGGGTGGAGGCGGCCCTGCAGATCGTGGGACTACGGGACTTCGCCGAGGCCTACCCCACGACACTCTCGGGCGGCATGGCCCAGCGCGCCTCGCTGGCCCGGGCCCTGGTCAACCGGCCCCGGCTCTTCCTCCTGGACGAGCCCCTGGGCAAGCTCGACGCACTGACCCGCCTCCAGCTCCAGGATGAGATCATCAGGCTGTGGGAGTCCCAGCGCTTCACTGCGATCCTGGTCACCCACGACGTCGACGAGGCATTGCGCCTGGCCGGCCGGGTGATCGTCCTGTCCGAGCGGCCCGCGCGCATCGTGGCCGACATCGACGTGCCCGAGCACGACGAGTCGACCGACGAGTTCCGTGAGCTGCGTCGTCGGATCCTCAGTCTGCTCGGGCGCTGAGCGAGGCACGAGACGGACCTCACCTGTGATCCGGCTCGTGGAGGCGCGGAATGACGCCGCTTCTCCCGTAGCCTGGGCAGCAGGAGCGATCCGTGCCCTGTTGACCCCGTTCGGGTCCTGCCGCATCTGGTGTGCGGCAAGAGCATCCCGTGAGTCTGTGCGTGTTAGCCCATGAGTCATCCGGCACGTCCGGGTGCGGGCGAGTGTGGTGGGCCAGGTACGGCAAAGAGCGGAGGACAAAAGGTCCTCCCCCACACTCCGCCGCGGTCCCCAGCCACTTCCAGGGGACAGATATGGGAAAACTTCATGACTACCTCCTCCAGCACTGCGCCCGGCTCCTCCGATGGCGCTCAGAGCAGCGACAGCAACGGCCCCCTGAGCCTCGACGCGCTCTTCTCCGCCGAGCTCTCCGGCGGCAGGCCCGCCGACGCCAACCGTGTCGATGAAACCGTCGCCGCACCGCACCACTCTGATGACACCGCCCCGTCACCCGAGGACTTCGCCACTCCCGCCTCCTCCGACTCCCCTGAGGACCCCGAGGACGTCGATCACGAGGACGAGGCCGACGACGTCGACCGGGACCGGCCCGAGGCCGACCCGGAGGACGAGGCCGAGGACTCCGACGAGGATGACGGCGTCGACATCGATGAGGACGAGGTCGACGGCCACACCCCCTTCATCGACTCCGACGCCGATTCCAACGACCACCAGCAGGACGACGAGCGCCCCAAGTCCCCGCGCAACAGGGACAAGGGCGGGGTGAAGGCGGATCACGAGGACGAAGAGATCACCTTCGCCGACCTGGGTCTTCCCAGGGATCTGCTCAAGGCCGTCACCGACATGGGCTTCGTGACCCCCACCGCCATCCAGAAGGAGGCGATCCCGGTCCTGCTGGCCGGCCGCGACGTCGTCGGCGTCGCCCAGACCGGAACCGGAAAGACCGCGGCCTTCGGGCTCCCGCTCCTCGACGCCGTCGACTCCCGTGACGGCGTGGTCCAGGCCCTCGTTCTGGCCCCCACCCGCGAGCTCGCCCTCCAGAGCGCCGAGGCCATCACCGACATGGCCTCCCGCTCCCGCGGGCTGGACGTGGTGGCCGTCTACGGCGGTGCCCCCTACGGTCCCCAGATCGGCGCGCTCAAGGGCGGCGCCCAGGTCGTCGTCGGCACCCCCGGACGCATCATCGACCTCATTGACAAGGGCGCCCTCCAGCTCGACGACGTGCGCTACTTCGTCCTGGACGAGGCCGACGAGATGCTGCGTATGGGCTTCGCCGAGGACGTTGAGACGATTGCGGAGTCCCTTCCCACCGAACGGCGCACCGCCCTGTTCTCGGCCACGATGCCTCCGGCCATCCAGGCCGTGGCGCGCCAGCACCTTCACGAGCCCGTTCAGGTCGAGGTCTCCAGGCCGGCCTCCACCGTCGCCACCGTCCACCAGACCTACGCGGTGGTTCCCTTCCGTCACAAGATCGGCGCCGTCTCCCGGGTCCTGGCCGTCACCGACGCCGAGGCCGCCATCGTCTTCGTACGGACCAAGTCCACGGCCGAGGACGTCGCCATCGAGCTGGCGGGCCGGGGCATCCAGGCCGCCGCAATCTCCGGAGACGTGCCTCAGCGCGAGCGCGAGCGTCTGGTGGAGCGTCTGCGCGCTGGCACCCTCGACGTACTGGTGGCCACCGACGTCGCCGCCCGGGGACTGGACGTGGACCGGATCGGTCTGGTCGTCAACTTCGATGTGCCACGTGAGGCCGAGGCCTATGTGCACCGCATCGGCCGTACGGGGCGCGCCGGTCGCCACGGCGAGGCCGTCACCTTCCTGACCCCAAAGGAGAAGGGCAAACTCCGTCAGATCGAACGCCTCACCGGCAGCCGGCTGGAGGAGATCACCCTGCCCTCCCCCGCCGACGTCTCCGAGCACCGGGCCCGGAAGCTCCTGTCCAAGGCCGCCGCCCGCCACGAGCGCGGCCGCCTGGACATGTACCTGCCGCTGGTCAGTGACTCCGCCCGGGATCTGGACATCGACGTCGAGGAGCTGGCGGCCACGCTGCTGGCGCTCGCTGTGGGTGACGAGGGACCGCGCAGGAGAGAGGACCGTGGCGGTGAGCGCCCCCAGCGCGCACGCCGGGAGGAGAACCTCGACTCCGAGGGAACCTTCCTGTCGGCCTCCTTCGAGGGTGGGCGCGAGAAGAACCGTCGCGGTGAGCGGGGAGACCGTGGCGAGGGACGCCGCTCGGCCACGCGTTCCGGACGCCGCGAGCACGAGGGACCCGGGACCGTCTACCGCATCGAGGTGGGCCACCGAGACCGGGTCCTTCCGGGTGCGATCGTCGGTGCCCTGGCCAACGAGGGCGGTATCGAGGGCTCCGACATCGGCAAGATCGATATCCTTCAGTCCTTCTCTCTGGTCACGATCTATGCCGACCTCAGCCCTGAGCAGCTGAACGTCATGGGACGGGCCACCTTTGCCGGCCGCGAGCTGCGGATCCGCCCCGACGAGGGACCGGGGCACGGCTGGTCCGGCCCCAACAGTGGGGAGCGTCGCCCCAAGCGGCGCGACTGGGACGACCGAGGTGAGCGCGGGGAGCGCAGAGACCGTTCCGAGCGCGGCTTCCGGCCGCGCCGTGATGACGGTGACCGTGGCTGGAAGGACCGTGATGGGCGCAGCGGCAGGGGCGGTTACGACCGCTCGGACCGCGGGGACCGCCGGTGGGACGAGCGCCGGGGTGACCGGGACGGCTTCCGGGGCCGCGAGGACCGGGGCAGCCGCGGCTACGGCCGCGACGGCTACCGGGGTGACCGTGGAAACGGCCGTGGCTATGGCGAACGCAACCAGAACCGCTTCGGCGGCAACCGGGGCGGCTTCCGCGGAGGACGCGGCGACCGCTGAGTCCCCGGCGGCTCACTGACACGATGGGTGGGGCGGCAACACACGTTGCCGCCCCACCCATCATCGCAGCCGATCACGTGAGGCGATCGGCGCTGCGAGATCTTCTTCGCATACTGTGAGCGCATGAGACTCAGACACGCCATCCTCGGGCTGCTGTCCCACCAACCGCAGAGCGGCTATGACCTCAGCCGAGCCTTCACCAGCTCGGTCGTTTACTTCTGGTACGCCGACCAGTCCCAGATCTATCGCACCCTCGACCGACTTGAGGCCGATGGAGCCATTTCGACACAGGTCATCCCTCAGAGCGGCCGGCCGGATCGGCGGGTGCACAGCCTGACGGAGTCGGGTCGCGCCGAGCTCGATGCCTGGCTGATGAGCCCGCTCGAACCCATTACGACGAAGGACCCCCTGCTGGCGCGGCTCTTCTTCGCGGCTCGACTGGGTCACGAGAGAGTCGATGCGTTCCTGTCCGAGGCCGAGGAGAGGATCCGCCGGGAGCTGGAGGAATTGGAGGCGATCGACATCGACGTGGTGGATCTCGACACCGCAATGAAGGCGGCAGTGCTTCGTTATGGGATCGACGGCACAAAGACCCAGCTGGAGTGGGTCGCCCAGACCCGGCGCACCATCGCCGCGGACGCCGGCACTACACGGTCAAGAGCCACCGAGGGAACCGAAACCAATGATGAGGACAGCCACTGAGGAGACGCATCAACATCATATACTTGCATAGTCCAATACTCGTATTGCATGGTATGAGTATGGATGAAGCATCTCCCTCCGGCGGTGCACCCGCCGTAAGCCCCTTGACCCGTCTCGTCGTTTTCAGTGCCGTCGCTCTCAGCTCCGGCTGGATCGGACTCCTCGTCAACAAGGCCCTCGGCATCCCCCACTCCATGAACTCGCTGGGTAGCCTCATCTGGATCATGACGCCGCTCCTGGCCGGTGCCGTCATGGCCCTGAGCGACCCGTCACTGCGCCGTTCCTACGTCGCCTCGTGGCTTCCGGGCAGGCTGCGGGCCTATGGCGTGGCACTCGCCGCCTTCCCACTGTCCTTCGCCGTTGCCATCGCCGTCGGTTGGGCGGCGGGATGGCTGACCCCCGCCGGGCTGGGAGCATTCAGAGGCGTCGTGGCTGCAGGCGTGCTGGGGACCGTGCTCAAGAACGTCGCCGAGGAGGGCGCCTGGCGCGGCTACCTGACACCCGCGCTCATCGGCCGAAAGCTGCCCGACCCCTGGGCCTGGCTCATCGTCGGAATGATCTGGAGCCTGTGGCACCTCCCTTACTACTTGTGGTTCCTGGACGAGTCACTCATCCGCTCGGTCTACGACGTCCCCCCGATCATCTTCGCCCTCATCGCAGTCGGCGTCACGATCTGCTGGTCTCCCTTGTTCACCGAGCTTCGGATCCTCAGCGGCAGTCTCTGGCCGGGCCTCATCGCACACTCGATCGCGAACCTCAGCCATATGCCCCTCAGCCTGGGCGGCCTGCCGATTGCGCCGGGCTGGGGACTGCTGGTCTCCCCGATGGTGGGCATTATTCCCAACGCCATCGTCCTGGCGGCGGGCCTGGGACTGTGGGCGCGGCGCACCGGCCGGCTCCGCCGTCGGCCTCGGTGATCCGCTGGCCGCAGCAGGGCGGGGAACGGCTCGGCGTCCGCGCTCCCAGGCTCGACGCACCCGCACGGTCCCCATCTGGGCACGGGCCCGCAGCTCGAGGCGCCGCTCGAGGGCGTCGGGGTAGTCCTGGCGGGGCAGGTCGGTTGTCACTCGACCGAAGTCGGAATGGCAGTCGGCCAGGACCGCAGTTCCCTCTGGCACTCCCACCGACACGGTTCCCATCTCACTGGACAGATCCAAGGATCCTTCATACGCCTCGACGACCTTGACCGAGCCGGCCTCCGTGTGGGCCGACACCGTGCCGGAGGTCGAGCGGATGCGCACCGAACCGGCCTGGGCCCGCACGCTCCCGTCATGCAGGGCACCGATGACGATGGAGCCGGCGTCGGCGTGCACCTGCGCACTCATGCAGTCGCCCAGCCGTATCGATCCCGCCGAGGTCCGTATCTGCACCTGCTCCCAGGAGTGCTCAGCACTGATCGATCCGGCATCGAGGCGGGCATCCAGTCGCGTACCGTCCGGCACCGTGACCCGAACCCGAGATGTCTGCAAGCCCCATGGCCAGATGCCGGCAAATCGCTCACGTCCCACAAGAGCGATCTGACGGATGCTCACCTTGGCACCGTCGGCGGTGACGTCCAGGAGAGGTTCCAGAAGCTCATCCGCCTCGACGGTGACCGTGCGCCCCACCCCTGGCGCGGTCACCACGCTCAGAGTGGACAGGTCCAGGGCGAGAATCGGCTGAATGTCATCGGGAAGGTCAAAGGTCCAGATCGGCATGGGAAGTCTCCTCAGGTTCCAGGTATCTGCGCAGGCTGCCACGATGTGGGCAGACAACGGGCAAGTGATTGGGCTAGGGACAGGTCAGTGGCACGACGATGCGGCGGTACGGAGTCAGCCAAACCACCCGGTGAGCGCCGCGCCCGAGGTCCGGCGCTGTGCCGGTTTGGCGGGCCGGCCGGAGGGGCTTCCGTTGCCGTCGGGACCACTCGCAGCGCGAGCAGACCCTGCCCCGTCGCTCCCGGCACCCGCCGAGCGCCGGGAGCCCGACGCAGACGTCTGTTCTGACAGCGCGCTGCAAGCCGCTTCCACCAGCCAGGCGTTGACCGAGCGTCCCCGAGCCCGGGCTGCGGCATCAATCTGCTGCTTGAGTGACTCGGGCAGGCGCAGCGTCGTGCGGACCTCCGGTCCCTCCGGCACCTCGGGCACTGCACGCGCCGGAGTATCGGTATGGCACTCCGAACCCGCCACGCTGCCCTGATCCTGCTCATCAGACCGATCAGCCTGGGTGACCAGGAGATGGGGCGTCGATCCGTCCATCACAACGGCGACATGTGCTCCGTCGAGCTCGCTGTTGAGCTCATCGGCGGTGTCCGTGAGCATCTGCAGGGCAACGAGACGCAGAGCCGGATCGAGTGCAACTGTCAGGGAGTGGGCCACTTCCTGGGTCCGTTCGTCCCCCAGGCACGAGGTCTCCACGAGGGTGCGGCGCAGTGTCTCAGTATAGGCATCCATGTGCATGACACCATGCTGACACCATTAACCAGCCTTGTCTAGAGAACATGACACCTCAATGACATCAGACAGCAAGGGTAGGTGGTGTCATTTCAGGTGATTCGCTCCAGAACCCGCGCGAGCTCCGCCCATCGGCGTGTCTCGATCCTGAGCGGCTCGATGAGCTCGGCATCAATGACCTCGTCGGTCGCTCGGCGCAGAAGACGGGAGACCTGCTTGCTATGACGTCTGGCCTGGAGCCGGGCCAGGAATGTTCCCAGGCCGGCCAGGACCAGCCCGATCAGCAGTCCACCAAGCAGCAGGACGGTGGGCCAGGGGGCTCTCCCCCAGCGGGGGACGTCAACCGCGATCAGCAGGAGGTACTCCTCCAAGACATGGATCGCCACCAGCCACAGTCCGCCGAGCAGTGCGGTCAGCGCCGTCACCCACTGCAGCACATTGGCGATCGTCCACCAGGCCGGTCGGCGCCACGCCCCGTAGTCCACCGCGGACACCGCCCGGTCCAGGGGGGCTGCGAGGTTGTCGGCGCGTTCGTCGCTGCGGAAGACGGCCTGCGTCGCCAGGTCCTCCGGTAGCTCCGCGCTGACTGCCAAGGCGTAGAGGTGAGCGGTGCTGCGCAGGTTACCCGTTGCCGCCGGACCGGCAGGAGGCAGGGAGCTGAGGTCTATGACGGCGCCTTCACGACCGTCGTCGGGCTGCTCGGCGGTATCGGTTCGAGACGGACGCTCTCCCCCGAGGTGAAGCGCTCTCAGCGGGTCACGTCGCAGACGCTCGATCCACCGCGTCCAGAACCAGCCGACCCGGGTGTGAGCCCGGTGCCGGTCGGATCCTTCGACGGCCCGCGCGACGACGTCGACCCCGGCGACGCCGGCCGCCGCCAGTCTGAGCTCTGCCAGGGGCTGCTGCACGTGCTGCGCCTGAGCGTCAGCCGGACGCGTACCAACGGCGCCTGGGAGAACCGGGGCGATGAGCCCTGTCCGCTCCCCCAGCTCCTTGGCGGCACGACGGGCGTGGGCAATGAGGTTGCGGGCACTGGCCAGACGATCGGCGGCTACCGCGGCCACGGTGCGAGCCAGGGTCTCGATTCCCTCTCCGGTACGGGCACTGACGGGGACGACCGAAACGTTCCCCAGCCCCTCCCGATCCAGGATCCGCCGCAGGTCCGTGAGCACGGCGTCGCGCTCCTCGGCATCGAGCCGATCCACCTGGTTCAGGGCGACCGTCATGACCTCGGCGTGAGCCGCCATGGGAATGAGGAAGTCGCGATGAACGACGCCGTCGGCGTACTTCTCGGGATCGAGGACCCATACCAGGACATCGACCTTTCCCGCCATGCGCTCGGCAATGGCCCGGTGCGCGAGCTCCTCGGAGTCGATATCGGGCAGGTCGACCAGTACCGTGTCCTCGCCCAGTCCCCAGGCTCCGTCAACACGCACCCGTTGGCTGATGTCGAGCCAGTCCAGCAGCACGGTGGCCTCCACCGTGGTGTCCGGGACGACAGCGAGGGGCTGGGTCGTGGTCGGGCGAGTGCGGGCAGTACGGGACACCTCGGCGCCGGCGAGAGCGTTCGTCAGACTGGACTTGCCCGACCCGGTGGCCCCGAGGAGAGCGACCACCGTGGTCTGCAGAGCCAGACGTCGACGGTGAGAGGCCTGCTCGAGGACGTCTCGGGCCTGGGTGATCTCATCGCCCAGACCGAGCTGAGCGCCCAGGTCGACGGCCTGCGCCAGGTCCTCGAGAACAGGGACGAGGCCGCCGGCCTCGGCGTGGTCTGTGTGGCCCGTATGGTCAGCGGTCACCGCACCCGCCTCCCGGCCGGCCGTCGGTCTCGAGCGGGTGTGGTGCGCAGCGAGGTCGCCGCCTTCTGACAGGCCTGCAGCTGCTCACGCAGCGCGTCTGCGCTGGGCGCCGGAACCGGGAGGGCCTCGGTGAAGCACTTCGCCTGGTTGGCGAACAGCGCGGTGGCGCGCTTGGTGAGGTCCTCCCGGGCCCGTTTGGTCATGCCACGCATCGCCTGGTCGCCGAAGACGGCCTCCAGGACCCGCTGGGCCAGGATGGCGGTACCTCCCGCGATCCCCACCTCTCCCCCGGTCAGTCCGCCGGTGTGGGCGAAGACGAGGATCATCAGGACGACGCCGGCACCGTTGACCCCGAGTGACAGCAGCCTGGCGGTGAGCCGTTTGTCGGCTCCCTCTGCTCGGATGAGTCGGAGCACCTCTCGCTGCCAGTCGTGGACGAGGGCCGCGGCAATGACCCCGAGCCCGGCCTGGGTCGGTACCTCCGCCAGAGCGCGGTTAAGAGCCTGCTGGGAGGTGCCGGCACGCCGCCAGGAACGCTCCGTGGCCAGGCAGGCCCGTTGAGACTCGGCGACCAGGAGCTCGACCAGGGACGAACCGATCGCCTGCTCAACGCGCTTGGCCGGCGCCGGGCGTCCCCGCAGAAGCGAGGTGACGCGGTCACGGAACCGCCCCACCTGGACCTCCAGCGACCGGAACAGATCACCGGTTCCCACGAACTCCTGCCAGCGGGCCAGCACCTCCCCGTGCAGCATGGAGCCGTCCTCAGTGGCCTCGATGACACGCTCCAGGGCGTCATCGTGCTCGGAGGTGGCTGCGCGGCGCAGCTCGGCATGCTCCGCCTCCTGGGAGGCGAGCTCGACGGCGAGCAGCTCGCTCTGGGCCGTAACGGACCCGATGGCACCGATGAGGCTGCGGTGGGCGATGTCCTGCCGCGCTGCCGCGTCTGAGGCCAGCGCACCCAGCCACTGACGCACCGGCGAGACACAGGACTCGGGCAGGAATCCGTCGTTGTCAAGAGCCGTCTCAGGAATGGTGAAGACGGGAGCCTCTCCCAGGCCGGCAGCCACGAGCCGGCGCCGCAGGTCGGCCTCCACCTCGCTCTGCGCACCCTCCGGTACCCGGTCCAGGACGACGGCCACCGTGATGTGCCGCTGCGCCGCGGCCCGCAGGTGCTCCCAGGGGACGGCGTCGGCGTAGCGAGCCGCCGTGGTGACGAAGATCCACAGGTCCGCACCGGCCAGCAGGGTGGCTGCCAGGTCACGGTTGTCCTCGACCACCGAGTCGACGTCGGGGGCGTCCACGATCGCCAACCCCTCGGGCAGGCCCTCGCAAGCGCGTAGCTCGAGCTCTCTGGGTGTGTGGTCGGTGGGCGGGCTCGCCGGAGCGTCCGGGTCCACGCGCAGGCGCGACAGTGAGCCCAGGACCCGGTCGTTGTCGAACCAGGCCGCGTCTGTCGGCGCGTGCAGCAGCAGGGGGCGGCGTGTGGTGGGGCGGATCGCAGAGGCCCTGGCCACGTGTCGGCGTACGAGTGAGGAGACGAGGGTCGACTTGCCCGCCCCGGTGGAGCCTCCGACAACAGCCAGCAAAGGCGCGTCCAGGCTGGCCAGGCGCGGCAGGATGTAGTCGCCGAGCTGGTCGCGGATGAGCGTGGCCTTGTCCGAGGCGGCGGCCGTTCCCTGCAGGACGTAGGGCATAGACAAGGAGGTCAGACTGTCTCGCAGCGCGGACAGGGCCCTGGTCGCCTCCTGGATCTTCTGGCTGCTGCTGGGCTCACCCCGGCTCTTGGTCATGAGGCCGAGTCAGCCTCAACGTCGGCACCATTGCCGGCTGCGGCACGAGCGACCGTGATCTGCGGGACGTCGTCGTCGCTGGGCGGCTGCCAGGTGGCGGCATCGGCCTCAACCTGCTCACCGGAACGGATGTCCTTGACCGAGTCCGGTGCTCCATCGGCACCGGGGAACCACACGAAGGGGATGGAGCGCTTGTCCGCAGCCTTGATCTGCTTGCCGAACTTGGCGGCGCTGGGAGCGACGTCGGCGCTGATGCCGCGGGCTCGCAGTGCGTCGGCGATCGCGTCGGAGGCGGAGCGGTGCGCCTCATCGGTGACTGCCACGAGCACCACCGTAGGCACAGGACGGCTGACCTCCACAAGCCCCTCGCCGATGACGCGGGCCAGGAGCCGAGACAGACCGATGGAGATGCCCACCCCCGGAAAGGTGCGCTTGCCGTTGGTGGCCAGGGAGTCGTAGCGGCCGCCGGAGCACACCGAGCCGAGGTCCTCGTGGCCTGCCATGAAGGACTCGTAGACGGTGCCGGTGTAGTAGTCCAGCCCGCGGGCGATCTTGAGGTCGGCGATGACGGCGCCGGGGCGGCGCCGGCCGGCGGCCTCGAGCAGGGCGGTCAGCTCAGACAGCCCCTCCTCGAGCAGCTCGGTGGGTTCGGCTCCGGCCAGGGCCCGCAGGACCTGACCGGAGACGTCCTGGCCGTCGGTTCCGGTGATGGTAGCCAGTCTGAGGGCCTGCGCCGCCTGCTGCGCGCTCACGCCGACGCTCTGGGTGAGCTCGGCGGCGACCTTCTCCGGGCCGATCTTGTCGAGCTTGTCGACGACGCGCAGGACCTCGATGAGCCGGCCCGAGTCAATGCCGATGGACTGGTAGAAACCCTGGGCCACCTTGCGGTTGGAGACGTGGATGGTGACCGCAGGCACCGGGAGGGAGCTGAGCGCCTCATGCATGATGAGGGGGACCTCGACGTCGTGGTAGAACGGCAGGGTGCCGTCACCAACGATATCGATATCAGCCTGGATGAACTCGCGGAAGCGCCCCTCCTGAGGACGCTCGCCGCGCCAGACCTTCTGGATCTGGTAGCGCTTGAACGGGAAGGTGAGCAGCCCGGCGTTGTCAACGACGTAACGGGTGAAGGGGACGGTGAGGTCGAAGTGGAGGCCCAGCTGCTTACGTGGGTCCGCCTCGGCGTCGGGCTCGGCGGGGTCCGCCTGCAGACGGTTGAGGAGATAGACCTCCTTCGAGGTCTCTCCCTTCCTCGTCAGCTCGCTCAGCGGCTCGACTGCGCGGGTCTCGATGCCGCTGAAGCCATGGAGCTCGAAGGTACGACGCAGGATGTCGACGAAGTGCTGCTCGACGATGCGGCCCGCAGGGAGCCACTCAGGAAAGCCGGACAGTGAGGAGAGCGCTTGTCGTACCTGTGTCATGGTCGGCATTGTGTCATGACGAGCAGCACCCTGGTGCACCGTCGTCAGGCCTTGAGGTCTCCTCCACGGATCTTGGCCTCAGCGAGGTAGGGGTTGCCGTGGTGCTCATGCTCCATGGTGGTCACTGCACCGTGCCCGGGCAGCAGGACGGTGGCCGGGTCGATGGCGCTGGCCAGGAACCGCAGGGTACCGAGCATCTGCACCTGGTCCCCGCCGGGCAGGTCGGTGCGCCCGACGGACCCCTTGAAGATGACGTCACCGTCAAGGGCCATGAGGTAGGTGTGCTCCTCGTCGGCGGTGGAGGGGTCGTCCTCAATGACCTCGGCCTCGTAGAGCAAGGCGTTGTCCGCCAACCGGGCCTCGAAGAAGAACAGGGTGGAGCCCTCCGAGTGACCCGGAGCGGGGATCGCGCGCAGCGCGATGCCTGGAACCATCTCGACGGCGCGGGAGAATCCGTCTCCGGGGAAGAGACGGATATCGGCGGGCTGCCTCCAAGGGGTGCCGGCCATGTCGGTGAAGGTCATGCCGTTCGAGCTGATGCCGGTGGTGATGTCAGGCTCCTCGAGCCGGTACCGGTCGCGCTCGGGGATGTAGACCGGCACGTCGACGGAGTCGTCGCTGGCGAGCATGCCCTCGGCATGCGCCGCCTCGATAAGGGCCTGGGTGTCCCATACGTGGTCGGCGTGTCCGTGGGTGAGCAGGATGGCGCCCAGGGTGAGCCGATGGGAGCGAAGCAGGGCCAGGGCGCCGCCGGCGGCGCCGGCTCCAGGGTCGACGACGAGTGCGGGCTCGCCCGGGCCGGAGGCCAGGACGTAGCAGTTGGCTGCGAACACAGGTGCGATGGTGCGCTCCAAGATCATGCCCCCAGCCTACTTGGGCCGCCTGGGAACAGTGTCAATACGGGTAAAAGAGCTGCTCAGGTCCACAGGACCCGGCTGGCTCACCGAAGGTGAAGCCGCCTCCCCCACCAGTGCTCAATGAGCCAGCGGTCGTGGCTGGCGACGATGAGCGTGCCCGTCCATGTCATCAGAGCGGCCTCGAGCATCTCGAGGGCGTCCAGGTCCAGGTAGTTCGTGGGCTCGTCGACGACAAGCACCTCAGGCCCAGCAGCAGCGGCCAGGGCCAGCTGAACGCGGCGCTGGTTGCCGTCGGAGAGCTCGCTGATGGGACGGTTCCACAGGCGCGGGTGCAGAGCTCCCCGGCCACGGTCCCCGATCCCCTTGGTCCACACGTTCTCATCCACCCCAGGGTCGCCGAGATTCGGCAGGTGCTGGGGTATCCGGAGCACCGAACCGGATACCGTGAGGCTGCCGACGGAGTCCTCCGTGGGTGCTGACCGCCTACCCATCCAGGTCAGAAGCGTGGACTTGCCGCTCCCATTGGCGCCGGTGACCAGCAGGTGCTCGCCTGCCATGACGTCGACCGTGACCGGTGCAAGGCGCCCGGGTACGGCGGCTGACCGGGCCGAGACCGCTATCCCTGTTCGCGGCGCCGGTTCAGTCAGACGCAGCTGCAGGTCGTAGGAGCGGGGCCTGCGCACCTCGGTACTGGCGAGCGCCTCCAGCCGGCGGTCGTCCTGCGTCTGGCGCCGGGTGGAGACGCGCTGGGCGCGGTCGGCGTAGAACTTCCGGGCTATGCGGGCCTCGGTCCGGGGCGCTGCCCCGCTGTGCCCAACGATCTCGGAGTCGCGACGGTGACGCGCGAGCTTGCGCCGCTGCTCCTGCTGACGCTGGTGAAGACTGTGGTGGGACGACCTGGCGTGCGCCTTCTCCACGAGGTAGTCGCTGTATCTCCCCGTGCACCGGTAGGCACCCATGGGGCCGCTGTCCCCGGAGGCGGTGGCGAGTGCCTGCCACGGCGCTGTGTCGAGGTCGACGACGGCGGTGGCCACCTCGTCAATGAAGGCACGATCGTGAGAGGAGAACAGGACCGGTCCGGGCCATGACGCCATTATCTCGCTCAGGTAGCTGCTGCCACCGGCATCCAGGTGGTTGGTGGGCTCGTCGAGCACCAGCGCCTGACCGGCTGAAAGAAGCAGAGCGGCGATCTCCAGCCTCCCCCGTTGCCCCGGCGACAGGGAGGAGACAAGGCGGCCTGTATCCACACGCCCCAGTCCCAGCCCGGCGAGCGCCTCAGCCCGTCGAGCCGGCAGGTTCCAGGCGTTGAGCGACTCAAGCCGGGTCAGTAACGAGTCGTATTCCTCAGCGAGGGAGCCGGCTTCAGCTCCAGCCTGGGCAATGGCCTCGCCCATGCGCTCGAAACGATCAAGCGCGTCCAGGGTCTCAGCGCAGACGGCGTCGAGGTAGCCCTCGATCGACGTTGCAGTCGACTCCGCCGAGTCGGTCGCCGGCGGGCCATGATGCTCGGGAATGCTGACAGCCCCGTGGTCAGGGGACAGTTCGCCAGTAGCTAGGCGCAGGAGCGTGGACTTCCCCGATCCGTTGGGGCCGACGACGCAGACGCGTTCGCGGTCGGAGACCGTGAGACTGATGTTCTCCAGCAGGGGATCAGAGGTGTAGGAGAAGCTGACATGGGAGAAACTGATCGCAGGCATGACTCGTCCTTGACATGAGGCGGTGGGGGCACAAGGGCGAGTCACGCGAGCATGGTCACATGCTAACAGCGCCAGCCGTCAACGAGGCGTGGAGAACCGACAGCGGCCCGCTCGTGAGGGACGTCGGCGGTCAACGAATCAACTGAAATCATTGGGGCCGGGGATGGTGGTTGCCGCCCACAGGAACGTAGACTCTCGGCACTGCCGTCCTCCGACGGCACGTCACCACCACCCGGCTTGAGAGCCGGGCGCGAACGGAACGGAGCGGTCATGCCGCTCCCACCCCGTCAACCCATGAAGGAGCATCCCGTGACTGAGCGGAACCAGCCCGACAACCGGCCTGACGACCAGCCCAAGGCTGAGCAGGCCGACCAGCCGACCGGTCTTGATGAGTCGGCAGCGCCCACCCCCACGGAGCCGGCGCCTGACACCGTCTCCTCCCCCGTCACCGACGTAGCGGCCGACACCACGGCCGACGTCGCCGCCCCGAAGGAGTCCGAGCCCAGCGAGCCTTCCGACCGGCCCACCGAGGAGCCCGTGCCGACCGAGCAGCCTGCCGAGGAGACTCAGAGGCCCGAGACCGCTGAGGCCACCCAGGAGGACGCCACACCGACTCCCGCCGAGGTTCCCGCCCCGGCTGCGGCTCCCACGGCGCCTGCCGAGCCGGCCGTCGACCCGCAGGAGGCGATGGACGCCGCCAAGTGGGGGCGCGTGGACGGCGAGGGCCGGGTCTATGTTCAGGACGGTGGTGCCGAGCGCGAGGTCGGCCAGTTCCCCGATGCTCCGATCGCCGAGGCGATGGCCTTCTACGTGCGCCGGTACCTGGACCTCAAGGCGACCATCGACCTGTTCGCCACCCGTCTGCCCCAGCTCAGCGTCCGTGAGATCGACTCGACCCTGTCCTCGATCTCCGAGTCCCTGACGGAGCCGGCCGCCGTCGGAGACCTGGAGGGGCTGCGTGCCCGCTTCGCCGCTCTGAAGACCGTGGCCGCCGAGCGCCGCGAGGCCGTGGCCGCCGAGCGCACGGCCGCCAAGGAGCAGGCGCTCAAGGAGCGCACGGCGATCGTTGAGCGTGCCGAGGCCATCGCCGAGCAGGACCCGGCCCGTACGCAGTGGAAGAACTCCGGCGCCG
>ERZ772766.360-NODE-360-length-27125-cov-4.029405_pt1 | contig 27125 bp, 26 predicted proteins | sample MGYA00511379_ERZ772766 | MGnify/ENA primary metagenome ERZ772766 (study PRJEB29015, sample SAMEA2737895) | human oral metagenome | biome: human oral; feature: human-associated habitat; material: dental | place: China | collected 2116 ...
CAACCCAAAAGCCGCCCGTGCGGGCGACCTCTCGGAGTTTTTCTCTAATTTGGCTGGGGATGAGGGATTCGAACCCCCGAATGCTGGGACCAGAACCCAGTGCCTTACCACTTGGCGAATCCCCAATACTCTGGCTCGAAATGCCAAATGAAATACGACGAGCACTTTAGACTATAGCACCTTCGGGTCAAAAACTCAACTTTTTATCTAAAGAGTTTTTCAATTGAGGTTATAGTTTTGGGTCGGATTTCACTGCTTTTTCTTACAGCGGCGTTTCTGTACGTATACGCTCCAGTTTTGCTCAATAGCTTCTCGATACTTATCGTACCATTTCTGCAGCTCATCCGCCTTAGCCTCGTCCAAACCTTCTTTGGCGCGTTTTACCATAGAGTCAGCCACATGCGGTCGAGCTGGAATACTACGGCTTTGAGCGTCATGACGAACAAAATCGCCTAACATCGCCCTCCTCTGCTCCTCGCTCTCCCGCTTTGTACGCACTCGACGAATATACCCCGAATTATAAAGCGTAATCCTTAGTTCATCGTCGCCATAGCCCTCATAATACATAATCTTTTCGAAATTACCCTCGTCGTCATAATAAGCCGTCGGCGTCATTCGACGCTCGCGTACTTCGGCGTAATCATCCAGTATCTGTTGCGCTTCCGCCTCGGTCATCTTGTTTACATTAACAGCAAACTGAAGTGCAGCGCTCATCTCTTCGGGCGAAGCAAATCTATACCTACTAGTTTCTTCGGTCATGTAGTAGATGTAATTTCTGTCAAACCCCGCTATCGCAAAATTCTCTCCATTGTAAGTAATCGCAATGTGCTCTTACTCATCATCACCTAGCGCATAGCGAGTGACTTTGTCTTTTTTAGCTTCCTGCAGAATTTCTACCACCGGTAAGCCCAACCGCTCAGCGTGCATCCGCATCCGCTGCGCAATCATCAAATCAACCGGTTCACCCTTGGAAGTAACCTTATAGAAAAACCCTATTGTCTCTAATTTGCTGCCGTCGTTATCCGCCAAAGCTACAACTTCGTTATACTGCCGCGGCGATGTAGTAGCCAACAATTGGTCTGCCGACATTACGCCGTGTCTAGCACCTTGCCCCAAGAGGAAGTTCTTGTCTTTATTGTGCGTACCAGCATCAGTCCTCGAAGTCAAAACGATATTTTCTTCAGGCGCCGAGATTATCAAGCCTCCACCCCCCCCATGTAGCGGTGTGGTCTTGATCAATTAGCGACATACTCAAAGAGACGCGTTCTGCCACCCTCTCTGGTTGTTTGTACATATTTATTGACTGGTTGCCGTGCGAAGAATTGATGTGATCGCTAAAATCAACCGCTATACGCATAGCGCTCATCTTTGCGCCCGGATTCAAAGCATGAACTAAATACCTAAAATTCGTCGGGTCATGCTTAGATGGGTCGGTAGTATCGCCCTGAAAGCGCGGTTGGTTGTCATAAGCACACTCCGATTCTGTCGTGTTTACGTACGCGGAGCTTGATAGCGTCTCGCCAAAGGAATGAATAATTGCCGTAGTAGACATCATCCCGCTTACTCTTTCCTCTCTCGCAGCTTCTGCACTAGAGCTTTCGCCGCCGCGATCTATCTCTTCTGTCGTAAAATTCGCCGTCTCGTTCGAAAAATGAGGCTGCCGCGGAATACATTCGCGTACATCACTAGTTAATCTACTGGGATATTCGTCTCGCTCATGTGCCATATTCTTTTATAATAACACACTTTGCTTTTGTAGTCAAGTTATGCGCGTCGGATTTGTTCAACTAGCTACTGGCTTTTATTTTTTGCTTTTAGAAACAAGTTATGGTATGATTAGTGCTATGTCTATAGAGGATTTTGTAGAGAAACGTAGTTTTGAGATTAACAGAGTAGACTTATACGACCCCAATAAGTATGAGTTATCATCAGATTCACCCTTAAGCCGACGTACTGCATTTGATGACTTTATCAAGGGTTTCCCTGAATTTTTACGGCGTGAAGCCGGTGCGGAGCGGAATCGCCGCGCCCAGGACGCTAAAGAACTATTAGACGCGCTGGCTAAACTGCCTGATAGTCATCTGGCTGATGCCATTTCCTTGTCGGCGTCAGGCGATTGGACAGACGACACAACTGAAATTGACGATACCGGGACGCTGTTTGGTGTGCTAAATGATCTAAATATGGTGCTGAATGATCCGCCATTCTTGAACAAACGTGCAGCCGAGGCGTTTGGTGATGATCCCGACAGCCTCGATACTTCATCGCCGTTAGCGATTTATACTAGATGGCTATTTCAAGACCAGACTTTGACTACTTGGCATGGTTATTTGTGGGAGCAATTCATTTCAGAAGATCTGGCAGCCAAATATGTTAAAGAGCGTGGAGTGGATATTCCTGAAGCGGTGAAATACTCTGAGGAATACGCTACTAGTTTGCTTGAAGAGGGTTTTAGGCGAGCTGAAAACGGAGAAGACAGCCGGTCGGTTGGTGTTGAGCAGCTGGTAGGTATGATGATTGGTAATCTCGATATTCTGGAGACTGGAGATCCTCGCTACGACTACCGGCGCCGGCAGCAAATCGCTAGTGAAATCAGCGATAGTATTGCATGCGGCGACACTGAAGAGGTGCTGGCAATTTTGCTCGAATATATCAAGCCCAAAGACGTCAATCCTGAAGAGATTCAGGGTGCGCTATTCAAGCCAGCTGTTATCAAAGACCAGGCTGGAGAAACTTTGTTGGCTGAGTGGCAGCCCGCTGATTCATTTTGGTTCAAGCCTCCGTTTGGCGAGCACCAACCAGACGAGCCAATTAGTTTGTTTCCTAATAACCCACAGATAGTTAAGGAATACGATCATATTGGTCAATCGAGTGATGCGCGCGTCGTTCCGCACAAAGATCCATCATATTTTCGACCAGATGGAACAAAGGTGTACTGGGGCGATCTCTCGCGCGAAGATGTTAAGCAAATACGAGGCAACTACTACTGCGTAGCGCAAGGCGAGTCGTATTATAATGTTCCCGAGTAGGCAATCATTATGGCTAGTCCGTTTGATAACGACGACCCGAATCGACCCGCCGAGTCTCTTGTGAATACCGAGGAAGGGCAGGTCTTCCAGCCCGACAACCCAGTGTATTTAAATCCAGATTACATCAGGGCAATCGCCATCGGCGCGATCGTGGATGGGCAGTTCATTCATAACAAGCGTGGTATTGAACTAGAATTTGTTCCAAATGACCAGCCTGAGAGTATGACGATATAGATAATGTAATTCATCCTTTGACAAATTGCCCCAGCCTCGACATAATAGAGATATGAATAAGATTACGACGCCGCGTTTGCCGAGCGGGTTTAATGAGTATTTGCCGGCGGAACAGATTGAGTTTAACCGATTGCTGGGGATTATCCGCGCGGTGTACGAGCGCTATGGTTTCGCGCCGCTTGATACGCCGGATATTGAGCTGAGCGAGGTGTTGCTCGCGAAGGGAGGCGGCGAGACCGAGAAGCAAATTTATCGGTTTGAGCGCGGCAAAAACGACTTGAGCCTGCGGTTTGATTTGACGGTGCCGCTGGCGCGCTACGTGGTGCAGCACCAGGGCGAGCTGGCGTTTCCGTTTCGGCGCTACCAAATCGGCAAAGTGCACCGCGCGGAGCGGGCGCAGGCTGGGCGATTTCGCGAGTTTTATCAGTGCGATATCGATGTAATTGGCAGCGATAGTTCGGTGGTAGACGCGGAGTTTCCGGCGATTATCAACGAAATTTTCGAACAATTTAATTTCGGCGAGTTTACGATTCGTATCAATAACCGCAAAGTTTTGAACGGTTTTTTCGAAGCGCTGGGGCTCGGCGCGGTGGCGGCAGACGTGCTGCGAATCGTCGATAAAATCGAAAAAATTAGCCGCGATGATTTGATAGCGGAGCTGCACGATGCCGGTTGCAGCGATGAGCAAGTTACGCGGCTGTTAGAATTTATCGCGATTCGGGGCGAAAATAGCGAGATTTTGCATGAGCTCGAAACGATTGGTATCGAAAACGAGCAATTCCGAGCGGGCGTAAGCGAGCTGCGCGAAGTGTTGGCGGCGCTGGCGGCGATGCGCGTACCCGAAAAGCGCGTGCGGTTCGATTTGACTATCGCGCGCGGACTTGATTATTACACGGGCACGGTGTACGAAACGAATTTGAACGATTATCCCGAGGTCGGCAGCGTGTGTTCGGGCGGGCGCTACGATAATTTGACGGCTAATTATTCCAAGCACTCTTTGCCGGGCGTGGGAATTTCGATTGGTTTATCGCGTTTGTTTTATAAATTGCGCGAGGCGGGAATCATCAATCCGTCGCGGCAGACGTTGGCTGAAGTTTTGGTGGCGCCGTTTGGTAGCGCGCAGCTGACGCGTGCGCTCGAGGTGGCGCATGAACTGCGCTCGGTTTGCCCGGTGATTACTTATGTCGAAGATGCGGCGATTGGCAAAAAAATGAAATACGCCGACAAACTGGGCGTTCGCTACGCGGTGTTGATCGGCGAAGATGAAGTAGCGGCGGGCGATGTAACGCTAAAAGATATGCAGACGGGCGAGAATCGGCGCATGCCGGTGCGCAATGTTTGCGATCTGTTGCAAGCGTAAGACACTTATGCTTGAGTTTTGCTAAAAATCTGTTGCAAAAACCACTTTCTTTTCACGCGTTTTCACGTAGTATACTTTAGGTATGAGCAAAGCTCATGCTAAAAACGAAAGGAGGACGACAACATGAAAATGTCCACCAAGACAATTGCATCACTAATGGTGGTGACGGCGGTTGCTTCTGCGATGCCTGGGGCAAGCCAGCTTGGCGTGCCGCGACAGCGTCGCAAATCACAATTTGATAAATTACTAGCGGTTCATGATCGCAAAGGTGAACTACGCGCAGAGATTTTGGGGATTAGCGCGCTCACGTTTCGCCAGATGAGCCGTACGCTTTCATTTGCGCAGATCGTGCGTGAGTGCGGTATTGGATCGACGCGGGCGTTTCGCTTGGCATTATTCGGGCGATTACGCGACGAATTATTGCGCCGCGGCTGGTCGCGAGCGAAGATTGATGCGTATATGACGGCGCGCGTAGTCCGCGTGGCGGCGTAGTTCTTTTAGTAAAAAATCTGCTCGGAAATTGATGATTTCGGGCAGATTTTTCGTGCATTAACGGCATAAATAGCGTATATAAACATGAATGGGACGCTATAGCTAGTGTTATGCTACTAAAATTATTAATTTCAAGAATTGACATAAGCATATATAGTATACTATCATGAAATACATACGCTATATATAGCGTTTCGCTGTATCTCTGGAGGGCGATCGGCGGTATTATAATAAACAAATAATAAGTAGGAGCGCGCTGACATCGTTGGTGTTTCGTTTTGTGCGCTCAAAATTATATAAGGAGGGGTATGTATAATTACATCAAAAAACGCGACGGCCGAAAGGTCAAATTCAACGACCGCAAGATTATGTCGGCGATTGAACGCGCTGGACTTGAGACGGGCGAGTTTGCAGAAGCCGAAGCAGACAAGCTGACGAAAAAAGTATTGGCGCGCGCCGAAAAAGAGTTAACGGAAAAAGTACCGGGTGTCGAGCAAGTTCAAGATATTGTCGAAGCGGTTTTGCTTAGCAGCCGCTATAAAAAAACCGCCAAAGCATATATTATTTATCGCGATCAGCACAAGAAACTGCGCGAAATTACCGATGCGGCGCACCTTGACTTGATGGATCAGTACTTGTCGCGGCTTGACTGGCGCGTGAACGAAAATTCAAACATGGGGTATAGCTTGCAAGGCTTAAACAACTATATCGCGAGCGAAGTTAGCAAAACATATTGGCTTAATAAGGTTTACACACCGGAAATCGGCCGGTTGCACCGCTCGGGCGATATGCATATTCACGATTTGAATTTGCTGAGCGTGTACTGTGTGGGCTGGGATTTGCAGGATTTGCTGCGCAGCGGATTCACAGGCGTGCAAAACAAGATTTCCAGCAAACCGGCGAAACACTTTCGTGCGATTCTCGGGCAAGTCGTCAACTTTTTCTATACGTTGCAAGGCGAGGCGGCGGGCGCGCAAGCATTTAGTAACTTTGATACGCTGCTTGCGCCATTTATCAAATACGACAAGTTGTCGTACGACGAAGTGAAGCAGTCGCTGCAGGAATTCGTGTTTAATGTGAATGTGCCAACACGTGTTGGTTTTCAGACGCCGTTTACAAACATTACGCTTGATCTGGAATGTCCAAGCTATATGCAGGGGCAGCCTGTGGTGATCGGCGGCGAATTACAAGACACGAATTACGGCGATCACCAAGAAGAGATGAACATGTTTAACCGCGCGCTGCTTGAAGTCTTAACCGAAGGCGACGCAAGCGGGCGTGTGTTCACATTCCCGATTCCAACCTATAATATCACGAAGGACTTTAACTGGGATAATCCAGTGATTGAGAATTTATGGGAGGCAAGCGCAAAGTATGGTATTCCATACTTTAGCAATTTCGTCAATAGCGATATGAGCCCGGAGGACGCGCGTAGTATGTGCTGCCGCCTGCGCATTGATAATCGCCAGTTGGAGTATCGTGGTGGCGGATTGTTTGGCAGTAATCCGATGACCGGTTCGGTTGGCGTAGTGACGATTAATTTGCCGCGCTTGGCGCTGAAATCAAAAGATGAAACAGAATTTCGCAAGGGTCTTGACTATCTGATGGAAAAAGCGAAGGAATCGCTTGAAGTGAAACGCAAAACGCTGGAAGTTCTGACTGACAAGAACCTTTATCCGTATACGAAATTCTATCTGCGTGATATCAAGAAGCGGTTCGGCGTATATTGGAAAAACCACTTCTCGACAGTTGGGCTGATCGGTATGAATGAAGCGGCGCTGAATTTACTCGGCGCGGACATTGGCAGCGATACGGGCAAAGAATTTGCGGAGCGCACGCTTGATTATATGCGCAATCGTTTGGTTGAATTTCAGAAAGAGACGGGTAATAACTATAATTTGGAAGCGACGCCAGCTGAAGGCACGACGTACCGTTTGGCACGAATTGATAAAGCGGACTTTCCAGAAACGGCGCATTTTGCGAACGGTATCGGTGCGGCGGTTGAGCATCCGTTCTATACTAACTCGACGCATTTACCGGTTAATTATACTGACGACCTGTTTGAATTACTTGATTTGCAGGATGAGTTGCAAACGAAGTACACGGGCGGCACGGTGATTCATTTCTTCTTGGGTGAGCGCATGGCAAATGCAAAAACGCTTAAAGGACTTGTGAAGAAGATTTGCGATAATTATCGTTTGCCATATTTTACCTTTAGTCCAAGTTTCAGTATTTGCCGCAATCACGGATACTTGCTTGGCGAGCAGGCGCATTGTCCGAAGTGTAACGAGCCATGCGAAGTATATTCGCGCGTGGTTGGTTTCTTGCGCCCGGTCGAGCAATGGAACAGGGGTAAGCAGGCTGAGTTTGCGATGCGCGAACACTATGATAAGGTGGTTGAAGTAGTAAAAAAGTAGGAGAGGCGGTGTCTCGGAATACGGTTTAGTTACCGCATTCCGAGACGCTATACAGGTAGCGGAAATGGTAATCGGTGGCGTACAGAAATTTAGCACAGTAGACGACCCGGGCTATGTAGTAGCGGGATTGTTCACTGTTGGCTGCAATATGCGCTGCGGATACTGCCATAATCCCGAACTAGTGTTGCCAGAGCAATATGCAGGCGGCATTCCCGAAGATGAGATTTTTGAGTTTTTGGAGTCGCGGCGCGGCAAACTGGACGGTGTATTTATCAGCGGCGGCGAGCCGACAATGCACGATGATTTGCCGGATTTAATCCGCCGCTGCAAAAACATGGGCTTTCGGGTGAAGCTAGATACAAATGGCACGCACCCAGATATGCTGCGCGATATTTTGGCGGAAGGTTTAGTTGATTTTATCGCGATGGATATAAAAGGTCCGCTGAGCAAGTATTCGCAAATCGCTGCTCGACCAGTGAATTTGGATGCGATCAAAGAATCAATCCGGCTGATAAAAACAATTGATCATGAATTTCGGACGACTATCGTGAAAGGTCAGCTAGAAGTTGAGGACTTTGGGGCGGTCGGCGAACTAGTAGATGGCGCGCAGCGGTTTGCGTTGCAATATTTTTTGACTGGTCCGACGCTTGTCAGTCCGCAGTTTCGCGATCGCGTGAGTTTTTCGCCGGATGAAATGGAGCAAGCGAAACAGATCATGCTGCGGCACGTGGCGGAATGCGTGGTGCGCTGATGGAGTGGCTAACGGCAAAGGTTTTACGCGTCCGGCGCGAAACGGACGACATAGCGACGATTTTTTTCACGGTGCCAGGGCGAGATTTTCATTATACGGCGGGACAGTACATCACAGTATTTTTCGAACAAAGCAGTACGCCGGAAGGCAAAGCGTATAGCTTGTCGAGCGCGCCGTATGAAAAATTACTGAGCATTACAGTAAAAAAGGTTGGTGAGTATTCTGGACGATTACATGCGCTCCGTGAGGGCGATTCGTTCGTGATATCCGAAGCATACGGGACGTTTAATCCACAAACGACAAAGTCGCTGGTGTGCATTAGCGCAGGCTGCGGACTTGCCCCGATATGGAGCATCCTTAAAGACGAATTGCACCGCGATACAGACCGGCAAGCGCAGCTCTTTTTTAGCAATAAAACGGTCGATTCTATTCCGTTTTTTGATGATCTGGACGCGTGCCGGTCAGCTCACCGCAGCGTAAAGATCTACCACTATATTACGAGGCAACACGACGTGCCGGCGAATATGAAAAAGGGTCGGATCGACCTAGACCAATGCGTGAGCGCGGTGCCAAATGAAGTCGCGTATTTGGTCTGCGGATCTGCGGACTTTGTGCGTGATATGTGGCGCGGGCTAGTTGAGCGCGGCGTGGATGGCGGCAGTATTAGCACGGAGACATTTTTTGAATGAAACAGAACTTTGAAAAAATGGAAACAAAGAAGCGTCCGCGGGTCAATCCGCGGGTGGCGGTAAATATGGGGAAATGCGCTGCTTGTCCGCTCGTTAATTTATGCCAGGCGGCACGCTTGAAACGTCCAGATATCGTGAATGACGACAATTGCCAAGCGGTTGTTGAGCACATGGAGAGCGATTCAGGCGGCGGGGAATATTTGCCGAGTACGAAAGAACAGTTTAACGATAATTCGCGAAACATGGTTTTCGCGACTGATTTGCACCGCGTGCCATCGCAGAAGCAAAACGTAGAGAAACAAAAGCAATTAGAACGAATCGCAGCAGAAAAAAAGCGCCGCGCCGAACAGCAGCGTGATTTGCAGCTCAAGCGCCAGCGCGAGCAGCAGGCAAACGTGCGCGCGCGGCAGAAAATGCATCAAAATAAATTACAGCAGGAGAAGGTGCGATCGGTGAAAAGAAATCAGTCCCGCGGGAAGGAAAATTCTTTTCTCGGAGAAATGGTTCGCGTTCTTGTTGAGCCGTTTTGCCGCACGCTCGGCAAGCGCGCCACGCAAGCTGCGGGCGTAGTGGCAAAACGTTCGTAAGCGCGCTATACTATAGCCATGCAGTTTCTTATCCGCTTTGTTGCTGATTGGCTGATGATTCCGGTCGTGCTTGTATCACTCTATGCGCTTGTTTGGCGCGTGCCGAACCGGCTGCGGTATGTGCGGTATTGTTATATTTTGATGGCGGGCGCAACGGCGTATACGTTGGCAAAGGTAGCGGGGCTATTGTGGCAGCCTGAACAACTGCGACCGTTCGAACTGATTGGCGCGGAGCCGGGCGCGGCATATTTGAATAATCCAGGATTTCCGTCGGATCACGCGCTTTTCACGATGTTTTTAGCGCTCGCTGTTTGGTATGGAACGCGCAATCGCCGGCTTGGAATAACGTTGGTCGTTTTAGCGGCGATAATTAGTGTGGGGCGCGTGGCGGCGCTTGTACATACGCCGCTTGATGTAGCGGGCGGTGTAATTATTGCGTGCGTCGGGTCGTTGTGGTACGGCGTTGATAAAATTATGAATAGATCTAGTAAAATACGCAAAAATGTAGTAAAATAGCATAAAGTTAACCGAGCGGAGCAATATAGTAATGAATGAAACGGCGAGCGAAACGAGATCAAACCTTGTGCCGATGACGTGGCGCGAGTTGGCGCGAATCGGTGCGATTGGTGCGGTGATAGGCGCGTTGAGCGTTGGTTTGTACGTGTTGTTCCATACGTATATATTCCAAGCAGTGCTGTGCCGCGATCAGGCGAATGCAGCATGCGCGCAGGCGGCGACGTATGCGGCGATCACGACAGCATTTATTGCGTCGTTTGTTGCCGTGGTAGTGTTGGCTCATATTCGCGTGTATCGTCCACTACTGATTATTCTCGCGGCGATTTTGGCGCTGTGGGGCATTCAGTCGATTGTGGCAGTACTGCCGTGGTATTGGGCGCTTGCCGGCATGATAGCGGTCGGCGCTTTGGCGTACAGTTTGTTCGCGTGGATTGCGCGCATTCGTTCGTTTATTCTGTCGGCAGTGGTGGCGATTGTGATCGCGGTGATTATCCGCTGCATCATCGTATTATAGCCTTGAGTGCTATAATAAGGTCATGGAACTTATTCTTATTGTTTTGCTTATCGTTATCATTGTCGGCTTGGCGTGCGGCTTAATAATTCTGGCACAAAAGATTAACAAACTCACGCAGCAAAGCGCGGTTGAATTAGTAAAGAGCGATGTCGTGGAACTATCGCGGTCGATCGCGGCGCTGCAGCAGACCATGGGCGACAAGCTAGAGCGTTCGCAGCTCGCAACGCAGCAATCGGTGCAAAAGCAGCTGAGTGAAAGTGCGAAATTAGTCGCAGACGTCACGCAGCGCCTGACGAAATTAGACGAAACAAACAAGCGCGTCGTCGATGTAGCGACTGATTTGAAGACGCTGCAGAATGTTTTGCAAAATCCAAAGCAGCGCGGCGTATTTGGCGAATATTATTTATCAAGCGTGCTCGAAAATGTGCTTGCGCCCGGGCAGTATCAGACGCAGTATAAGTTTAAGGACGGCGAAATTGTTGACGCAGTGATTTTGCTTGACAAAGGGCGGATTTTGCCGATTGACAGCAAGTTTAGTTTGGAAAATTACAACCGTATGATTAACGCCAGCAGCAAAGAGCGCGAACAATTACTTACGAAAGTAAAGGCCGATTTGAAAGGGCGCATTGACGAAACGAGCAAATATATCCGCCCGGGCGAGCGTACGATGGATTTTGCGTTTATGTTCATCCCGAGCGAATCGCTGTATTATGATTTGTTGATTAATAACGTCGGTAGTGGCGGCAGCTCGCGTGATTTGATTGAATACGCGTTTCGCGATAAGCATGTTATCATTGTTAGCCCGACGAGTTTCATGGCATATTTGCAAACAGTATTGCAGGGTTTGCGCAGTTTGCAAATTGAAGAGCAGGCGAAGGATATTCAAGTGCGTGTCGGCAAATTAGGGCAGCACATCGCGAAGTACGACGAGTATATGAATAAGCTCGGCAACTCGCTTGGTACGACGGTGAACCATTACAATAATGCTTATAAAGAATTCGGCAAAGTTGATAAGGACGTCGTAAAAATAACTGGGCGTGATACGGCGGTTGAACCGCTATTGATTGATCGTCCGAGTGTGCGTGATTGATTGAAAAATCAAAATCAAAATCCCTCCGGCTAAGCGAAGGGATTTTGTAATAAAGTAATAGTGGCGGCTAGTCGTTCTTTTTGCTGTTTGCGATGAGCAAGTATAAGTTGCTGCCGACCATCGCACCAATCAATGCGCCAAGCAACGATTCAAGCGTAAAGCGTGATTTGCTGACTTCGCCTGCCGACGCGGAACTGTTTGTCAATTCGGCTTTTGTGTGATCGGTCATCGCGAGCGCAATAGCTGGGTTTAGGCTCGCGCTTTTGACGTATGCTGAATGCGGAATTTCAACATCTTTGCTACTGTTTGCCGATTGCGAAGCCTTTTGGTAGTCGGCGACCGCCTGTGTTTTTGTTTTATTCAGCAAATAGTTTGAGCTGAGTAATCCGACAGTAAGCGCCAATCCAATTGTTAGCGCGCGCAGCCCTACGCTCAGTTGCTCGCGGGTGACTGCGGCGGTCAGCGCGAACAAGAATACTGCCGTACCGACTAGCTCAATGCCGAAAATTGACCAGTCCATGCTGGTAAAGTTGTCAAAACTAAAGTTAATAGAATTGTGCGCGATTGTGTTTGTCAGAATGACAGCCAGCATCGCGCCGAGGAACTGCGACCCCCAGTAGAATGGTAGTAGAATTGGCTTTAATTTACGAACCGACCACAAACCGAGCGTTACTGCCGGGTTGACATGCGCGCCTGATACGGCGCCGACCGTCATAACGATAATGCTGAGCGCAAAACCAATCGCGATTGCGCCGATGCTGCCATCGTTAAACGATGTTAACGCGACGAGCGTCAAAATAAACGTGCCGACCAGCTCGGCAAAAATAACGTTGATAATATTTTTCGGCAGCGTGGTTGTTTTTTCACGCTTAGCAACGGTGACGACTGGCTCTGTATTCACAGCAGGCGCTTTCTTTTTGGGAGCGCTTGTGCTTACAGTGCGCACAGTCGTTTTACTTGCCTTGGCTGCGGCCGGCTTTTTGGCGGTCGCTTTTTTGGTAGAAGCGGCTTTTCTAGTAGCCATGTATATCCCTCCTTTACTGAAATATATGATAAGTATACCACATGCGCTCATCTGTGCGCTATAGAGATAGAGTGGTATAATACGTGCATGGGACGATATCTAGAACAACACGAAGGGCGAAGCGAACTGCAGCAGCGAATCGCGGCGGAACTTCGCGCCAAAGCTGAGGCGAAATCAAAGCAAACGTCAGACAGCGACGACGATAATTATTACCGTGAGCGCGACGGCGTGGACGATACAGCGTATTTGCAAGGTACGAAATTAACGACGACATTAGCGCCGGCGTGGATACTCGTCTGTTTGATGGCAGCCGGCGTGTTTGGATATTTCGTGTATTTGGTGAGCCGGTAGGTAGCGTATGGATATAGAAACGATTGCAAAGACTTTGACCGACCGAGCGCTCGCCTCAAACGCGCCGCGTGAAGTTTTACGTGCACCAGAGCTAAAAGCGCTGTACGAGCATATCAAAACGCTGTCATCTGACGAGCGCGGCAGCTTTGGCAAGCGTGTCAACGAGCTGAAGCAGGCGCTTGAACTAGCAGTGTCGGCGCGCCAGGCGGAATTAGAGAAAGTTGATTTGCCGCCGATTGATGTTACTGCGCCGATGGATGTTAATACTGACATTCCGCCGCTCTTGCCAAGCGATCAGGGTACGATACACCCTTTAAGCGCTGAGATTGAACGCATCAGCGGTATATTTAACCGCATGGGCTACTGTGTCGAAGAGTCGCGCGAAATCGACGATCAGTTCCATATGTTCGAAAGTTTGAATTTCCCGAAAGGACACCCGGCACGCGACGATTACGATACATTTATGACCGAACAGACAGACGTAAACGGCGACCGTTTGATTGCGCCAGCTCATACCAGCACGATGCAAAACCGCGTCTTGCAAAAATATCGCGCGCAGCTGGAGCGAGGCGAAGCTATTGCTGCTATCGTCCCCGACCGCGTTTTCCGTAACGAAGATCTGGACGCGCGGCATGAGCATACGTTTTACCAAGTTGAGGGCGTCTATGTTGGCAAGGGTGCCACTGTCGGTAACTTGATCGCCACACTGCAGGCATTTCTGCAGGAATATTACGGTAAAAAACTTGACGTACGTGTTAATCCATTTTATTTTCCATTTACTGAGCCAAGCTTTGAATTCGCCTTGAGTTGCCCGTTTTGCGAAGGTAAAGATCCGTTGTGTAAAGTTTGCTCCGGCGAAGGCTGGATCGAATTATTAGGTTGCGGCATGATTCACCCGAACGTCCTAAGCGCCGCCGACATCAACCCTGACGAGTACACTGGCTTTGCGTTCGGCTGCGGTATTGACCGCCTGGTCATGATGCGCTACGGCATTGAGGACGTACGGCATTTTGAGAGTGGGAAGTTGGATTTTTTGCGGCAGTTTTAGAGTCATGTTAAAAGCTCACTTCGTCCGAAAATTTAAGAGTGTGATTATAAAATTTGATAAATAACTTTATTATTGTATAATATTTTCATGAATACAGATACTATTATATCTATGTGTAGAGAGTCATTCTCGGCATATGACGAACTGTGGCTTGTATCTGCGCGGCGTGACCACTGTGATAATCTTATCGACCTGGGTATAGTTTGTGAAGACGATTTCACTGTAGTGCATACTCATAATGATCTAGGACGTAAGTTTAAAAACTCTAAAATATTAACTCCGCCTAAAATTAGCTCAAAGAGTTTTGATGGAATATTTAGCGTAGTAGATGATCGCATTTTCGATGAAGTGGATAGGGTTATCCGAGATGACCTTAGGGTGGCTATATTGGCGTCTTCGCCGAACAAACCCCTGTCTGATTATATCAAAAAGAGGAGTGCGTGGGAGAAATTTACGATAACATCACCCGTGGACGATTTTGATAAATATATTGACCTAGAGAATAAGACTCTACTTGAAGATATACTTTCTGGGATTGAGTCAAAATTAGGCTACCGCATTTTAGCAGAATCAAAGAACATGTCGCTAGATAAGAATTATCATTATATTCAAAAATTATTTAACGCCGAAGCGGGAGAATCTTTTTTCGTTCAGGAGGCGGTGTCTGCTGCTGGTGGTGGAACATATAAAATTAGCAACCAAAGTGATTTTAATAGGATTCAAAAGATTCTGCCTAAAGGTATGAGAGTAAAAGTAAGTACTGAAATTGCAAATGCCTATTCTGCCAATGGATCGCTATGTATCGTTCCAAGGGGTGCAGAATGTATGGTGTTTGTAGATCCGCTATCTCACAAAGTGCTTGACGCAGATTGTCGTAGTAACGGTACTTATTGTAGTGTTGGTAATGACTGGGGGATTAATTGGCCGAAGGCCGTTAATAGTTTGTATATGGAGATTGCAAAAAGTATCGGCGAAATTCTTTACAAGAAGTATGGTTATTCTGGTATCGTTGGTGTTGATTTCTTGGTGAAACGAGAAAAAAATGAATACAGGCTGTATGTTACGGAAATAAATCCGCGGTGGCAGGGTACTACGCTATATCAAACCTATAATGCTATTTTATCGAATAGGATACCGCTGGAGTTGATTCATTATATATTAAAATTATCTAAAGGAGGCGCAAATAATAAGGTGCTTGGGACGATTGGAAGTAGCGAAGACTATAATGTGAAAAGCGTCAGCAGCCCAGGTGTTTACTATTTGAAGTTATATGCTCCGCGTGAACCAAAGCTTATTAAGAGTGACATGAATGGTAGGTGGAATTTCAAAGACGGGAACATATTAAACAGGCAACAATTGAATATACTTGAAGACATAAAGAAAGACGGCGGAGGCTGTGTAGTTTATATAAAATCACCATCGCTTGGCAGTGTTGCGTACGGTGAGTTTTCGCCTATAGGTTACATTTTCGGTAAGAATTTACACGTTTTTAAACGGGACAAGCCTGGGGCTACTTCTGACTATAGCCGGCTAATAAATACTGTCTCTAGAAAGTTATATGGATCCTTATGAAAATATTAATTTTAGCCGGTCAATTTTATCCTGATTTAGCAGGCAGTGGTATAGCGACATGCTTGATAGCGCGATTTATGGCAGAAAGAGGTCATAACGTAACTGTCTGCGTGGATGAAGACAATCGATATTTAAGTGAGGTTAATGGTCATCCTGACTTCAAAATTATACATATTCCTGAATACAAAGATTTTATGACAGGTTTAGCAGGCTTCGGCAAGCCTGCGCGGGCAATAGCAAAAGAGCTAAGAAAAAACTATGACGTTGTCCATGTATATAGCTACATGCCTATGCTACTACTATCCACTCTTGGTGATATTATCGGTGATACAAAAGTGTTTTTTACGTTCTGGAATGCTCCTGATATTGGAAAAAGAGCATTAGGTTTTTATGACGATTCACCTCTCGATTTGTCCTTAGCTAGATTCATCATAGAGTCTGGGAGGTATCATAAAATGGTTCTCGGTAGCAAGGCTAGTTATAATTCCGCTCTTCATCTTGGGGCAAAAAGCGAGTTAACCTCTTTTTGCTATCATGGGATTGACTTGAAAGCTTTTAGGGAGTCGCTATACAGAGATATTGATGTCTTTAGTAAGTATTTTAACAGGCGACCTACCGCAAATAGATTAATTTTGCTTCCAGGGCGTATTACACAACGAAAAGGCGTCGAGGAGGCAATATATGCGTTATCTGAAGTAAGCAGAAAATACGATGCACAGCTGCTATTAACAAGTGATGGACGTGGAGGCCGATATGAGGAGGCAGTGAAAAGGTTGGCTACTTTACTTAATGTCAACGATAGAATCCTGATTTCGAATAAGCCAGTCTCGCAGGAGGACATGGGAGCACTGTATAAAAGCGTTAATATATCTATTATACCGTCATATTATGAAGGTCTGGGGTTTACTGCCATCGAGTCGCTAGCAGCTTCGCTTCCAACAATTGTGTCTAATACTTCTGGGTTGGATGAAATAGGTATTAATGGCTACAATTGCTTAACTGTAGAGCCTCGCAACTCGCGGTCGCTAGCAGATGCTATTATAAGATTGCTTGGAGATGATAAATTACAAGATAAGTTAATGAATAACGCAACCAGTTCCATTGAGAAATTTGATATGAGGTTTTTTGTTGACTATATAGAAGATGAGTATAAAAAGGTTGCAAGATTATGTTAAGAGGGCTTAGGTCAATAATACCAGCCGCTGGTGAAGCAACACGCTTAAGACCGCATACACTAGTAAAGCAAAAGCCTATGTTGCCCATGGGGTCTGATGGCAAGAAAATAATAGATTGGTCGCTGAATATTGCTAGTCAAACAGAGTCTACGACGGTTACTCTACATTTTGATGAGTCTAAAACTAAAGACCTTGAAAATCACTTGGAGTCAAAAAAAGATAAAGTTGCTGCGTTGCGAGACAGTAGACGTATGGGCGCAGCCTCATTAATTGCTTTTTCATACGACCTGTTTGAACCTTATCCCGAAGGCAATTCATTGATATTACCCGCAGACCACGTAGTAGAGAATATTAACTTGAGTGAGTTTTACGAAAAGCACTTAGAAATGGACGCGGATGTTACTATACTGGGTGTTGATATTAAACCTTATGGTCAGTACATACATGCGCATAATGGTACGGTTGGTGAAATAAGTGACCACCCAGGAGGGTCAGAATATATGAGTTCATCCGGGATTTATATAATAAGTAACATAAAGTTGCTAGAATGGATAGCTCGCAATAAGCGCAATGGTTGGAATGGCGAACATCGAAGTTTAATGAGAGATTTTATCACGCCGTTAATCTATACTGGTAACGTTGTTTCACATAGACTGCCAGACGAAGGCTATTGGGACGATGCTGGCACTATAAAAAGGTACTATGATAACAACATGAGACTGAGTTTATCAAATAATGTTTTGGATGATGAAGCTACGATAGGTGGTGAGGCGACCGTCTCTAGATCGGTTCTTATAGGGTCGACTGCTATTAAGTCTGGTATTATAGATGCTGAAATTATTTCTTCTGATGGATTGAATCAATACAGTACAAAGATATATAATAGAAGGCAATGACTATGGCTATACAAAAATGGCGAAAAATAAGCTCTCGGCATATACTCGACCATCCGCGAATGCAGTTGGTAGAGGATGAGGTTGAGCTACCGAGCGGCAAAAAGATTCAGTATCTGCGGCAAGAATATAGCGGTCGCGGCGGGGTGATTGTGATTTGCCGAAAGGGCGATAAAATACTGGTTCAGCGCGAATATTCGTACCCGGTGGATGAGATTTTATGGCAGTTTCCGGGCGGGAAGATTGAGGCTGACGAGACGCCCGAACAGGCGGCGACGCGGGAGCTGGCTGAAGAATCGGGGATTAAAGCGGAAAATGCGAAGTGTATCGGCTGGTTTTACCCCGATAATCGCCGAACTAATGCAAGGTTATTTGTGGTTGAGTGTGATTACGTGACTGATGACGAAAAAGCTCGACCGGACGACACGGAGTTTATCGAGTCTGAGTGGATTGAGAATGGTCGAATTAGCCAAATGATTCGTCGTGGTGAAGTGCGCAATTACGCTATGTTGGCGGCGTGGGGAATGCTTCAGAGTAGGTGAGCAGTTTTATCTCGTCGGCGGCTGTAGTTAGTGCGCGAGAAACATATAACCTGTACTCACACCTTTATGTTGGCGGTTGGTGTAAAATTGGTAATATGGCTAAGCCAGTGCAAATTTACACTATATTCACCACCCACACCCCACAAACCCTGCCAATTCAGTCGCTAGATTTATTGCCGGCTAGCCGACTGTATTTATGTGGCGAGATTCATGGCGCGCGGCAAAATGCCGATGCTGTTTGGGCTTTGTGTTATTCACTCGGCATTAAACAGTTGGCGCTGGAGTATAGCGCTTCGGTTGACGTTTTTGTGCAGCGGGCGGTGCGCGGCGATGTGGATATTTCGCTTCTAAACCCTGCGATGTTTGACAGCAGCGTTTTGTCGATTGAGATGCTAAAAACCGTGGTGGAATTGCTGCGAACTGGCGCGATAGACCAGGTGGCGTACATCGACGAAACGTTTGATTACACGATTGATCAGTGGCGGCAAATTACCGACCCAGACTGGCGCGAGGTGGTGATGGCACGTAATATTGAGCGGCTGGATTTGTCGCAGCCGACGCTTTGCGTGATGGGTAATTGGCATACGCGTCCGCGCAAAACTAGCCGCCACATTTCGGCGCTTCGCCGCGTGAGTGAGACGATGCCTGAAGCCGTGCTGATTCAAAATGTTTATCGCTCCGGAACGGTTTACAATGCTGGCAAAATAATTACTCTAACACCACGATTGGACTTACCTGAGCAGTATAAAATTATCCAGCGAACGAAGCGGAATTTTGATTTGGCGGTGCCGTTGGCACAGGAGATAAATTCAGTAACTTTTTCTCCGGATGCGGATGTGTCAAATTAACTCATGATAACTAAGAATGCAATTTCTTCATCAACTCAACCATTTCACCCCACTTCCCAGACGCCTCAACCTCCGCCAAACTCATCGTCTCAGTCTCCGTCGCCAAGTCCCAGATTTTGTACAGCGGCTGGTCGCTTTCGCTGATATCGTAGTACGCCATCAGGTTGACGATTTTGTAGGTGATTTCGTGGGTAGATCAAATTTTGTACAGTCGTCTGATAGTGCTAAGGCGGCTGATGTGAACGTGAGTATGATTAGAAAGCACCCGCCTTCGCGATTAAACATGATGTTTTGCGACTTGTGCAATACATTTACCGATCGCATTGCCATATCGTGCAGCGATTGTATGATTGCTCGGAGTAGATTGCGGCGAGACTTTATGTGCAATATTATGATTTAACCACGTACCAATATGTAATGCCGAGCGATAGATATACGCATCAATAGCCCACCACGGCGACATCGGACCAAACACGAGCTTAGCGGTAGCGTGAGTCCATACATAATATGTATCGCCGGCGCTGTCTTGGGCGTGAATGCCGTCATACTGTTTAAGTGCGGCAACAGATTTATACCACGATATCATTCGCCGCCTGGCGATAGGCGCAGGGTCGTTCCGAAACCCAATAATTGCTTCGCCATCATACCAACGTGCGTATTGTCGAGTTGTAACGAGCAGAATCCATAGAGCTTCTACAGGGTCGTTAGTCATTTCTGCGGCCATATGAAATTGCTCAGCTATAGTAACTGGACGCGATGAAAGTTGGTACTGCTTGGCGATTCGCCGATGGAGAACTGCTATGTCGGTGGCGTCCGCACGAAAATACGGACAGATTGTTGGCAGATACATCGTAAATTGCATTAGTGCCGCAAATAACCCGAGACGTTCCTTGGCTGAAATTGTATGAACAGTAAATTGCGCGGGTAAGATAGAGCGGATTTGCTTAAGCGTTTCTGCGAGTGAGGGGTTCGTTGGCTGGGCTACGTGCAAAAGCGCCTGATTAACATCTCGATGTATGATTCTGTTTTCGTGAGGCGGTGTCCAGATTACGGTCTTGATTGCTCGTAAACAACCAATCAATGTTGCTTTCGTTGTTTGGCGTGTTGGATGTGAAAAGCGCTTTGAATACTTCATATAGTTGAAAATTAATGCCTGCAATAATATTATAACAGCTGTGGAACGCAGTATTGAATATGCTCCTGCGGCTAAAAACACCGCAAGAGCCCTACGCTGTTTTGGAAAAAATGCGTTTACGCTATTCCATACACCATCGCACGAAACGCTGCATGTTGATAGCGAAAGGTTGTCTTGCGGCAATTATCAACCGATGATGCCGTCAATTCAGGAAATGATGGAAGAGCTTAACACATTACTATTGCAGCGGGAAATCGTTAGTAGTAGCGAATTGTTAGGTAGGGTTGATATGATGATGCTTAGTAGCGTCCTTATACAGTTCAGCGACCATTCAGGAATCACTTCAAATGACCTGGAAGTAATTCCTGACTTCAGTAGTATTGCACAATTGAAAGATATGTTTGTCGCACGTTCAGCTAAGGATGGCTGCTTAAATGCGGTTCAGCAGTTTGACGAAGCGTTGCGGTTTGCAGGAGATGATATTAGACGAGCGCTCATGCTTTTGTGGGCAGCTTCTCGTCAATATGCGCGGTGGCTTGATAGCAGTATACTGTTAAACGAACTGACAACAAAAAATGATCGACTTCATGAAATGCAAGAGTGGCGGTGTACATTGCGGGCGTATAAAACTATTGATAGAGGACCGCAAGATCCGGCGGGTGATACGTATTACATGTGGACGCATGCACTTGCTCATTATGCTTGGTACGAGATGGCGGCAGGTAACTCCTTATTTAATAATGCTGCGGCTAAAATTTTCTGGCATGGCACGGAGATGATGCATGGTATTGTCCACCGATTGAATCGCCAGAGTGTTGATAGCGACCATAGGATAGCAGCTTGCTATGGGAACTATTTCGGCGAAGCTATTGTTGCATATGTACAGGCTGGAGTATAAGGGCGGTTTTCTGCGGTAGCGCGGTCTATAAACCTAAGTGAAGCGTCGTTGCGCGGATATGCGGCGCGCGATATAATTAGCGTATGCCGCATGAAGTCGTCAAAGTCGAGCAGCTGAGCAAGATATACGGGTCGGGTGATAGTGCGGCACAAGCGCTGAAAAAGGTGAGTTTTTCGATTTTTCACGGTGATTTTTTGATGATCACGGGGCGCAATGGTTCGGGAAAATCGACGTTTATGCACCAAGTGGCGATGCTGGATTATCCCACAAAAGGCAAGATTTTATTTAATTTGAAAAATAGCGATGCTGATGCGGTGAATGTTGTGGCGTTGCCGGAAAAGCAGCGGATCGAAATGCGCCTGCGCGAAATCGGCTATATTTTTCAGGAGTATGCGCTAATTCGCGAGCTGACGGCGCTTGAAAATGTGATGTTACCGCGGTTGATGTGGTGCTCGGCGCGAGTGGCGCGCGAAAAGGCGCTGCGGGAATTGAACCGCGTCGGTTTGAAGAGAAAGGCGCGGCACCTCCCGTCTGAATTGTCGGGCGGCGAGCAGCAGCGCGTTGCGATTGCGCGCGCATTGGTGAACGACCCGCACATTATTTTCGCCGATGAGCCGACAGCTAACCTTGATACGGTTGCGTCGAAAAATGTGATGGAGACGCTAAAAAAGATCAATGCCGACGGTATTACAGTGGTGATGATTTCGCACGAAGCGGATGAATTGCAATATGCCAAGCGGCAAATCGTGTTTGAAAACGGCGTGGTAAAAGCCGAGCGCACGCCGGCGGCAGGGGAATTATTGTGAATATCCCGAAAAATAACTTATGGCGTGAGTTTTTGCTTGGCTGGCGGCTGATGCGGCAATATATCGTGCGCGGACGGAAATGGACGTTGGCACTGACGACGCTGTTGGTGGCAGTGGCATTTATCAATTTAGCATTTGCGTCGTCGCTGCTGACTGGTATCACGCATGCGATTGAGCATCAAGTCAAAAGCTTGATGGTCGGCGAGATATATCTTGATTCTAAAGAGCCAGGCAAATTTATCGCTAACGCTGATGAAAAGATTGCTGCAATTAAACGAGTCAACGGTGTACGTATGGCGGATAAGGTTCTGAGCTTCGATACGCTGCTGGTGTCTGGCGACGCCTATACGCGTGCGGCGGTAAACGTCGTTGACCCGAAAACATTTGGCGAGACGCTTGATATTGAAAAACATATTGAGAGCGGCACGTTTTTGAAGAATGACGACGAAATTGTTTTGGGCAGCCGGCTGCTCGTGCGGACGGCGCTTGATGGCGCAAAAGTGGGCGATACGATCTCAATGAAGATTAACGGCAAGGACATAAAAGTTAAGGTTGGCGGTATTTCTAACACGAAATATATTTACGCTGACGACGCGGCATATATTTCTCGTGCGCTGTGGCAAAAGATTTCTGGTGAAGCGCTCGACAATGTCGCTGCAGTAAAAAACGCTGAAAGCGACAATGCGCAATTCGCCGAAAAGAATGACGCGGCTATGATCATCGTGCGCGTCGCGAACAGCAAAGACGATGAGGTGAAGAAAGCGCTTGAAAATCTAAAATACACCGACGTGCGGATACACGACTGGCGCGATGCGGCGTCGTATATGGATACGATTTCCAGCAGTTTTATATCGCTTGATGCAATTATGCTGCTCGTGGGAATTATCATCGCGGCAGTAACGATTTTTATCGTAATTTATGTTGATATCATCAATAAGCGCCGCCAGATTGGGATTCAGCGGGCGATTGGCGTGAAACCGCGCGTGATCGTATTTAGCTATATTTTGTTGTCGTTGTTTTACGCGGTTTGTGGCGTGGTAGCGGGGCTAGCGATATTTCTCGGCGGGCTCGTGCCGTTCTTTTTGGCGCACCCGTTTCGGTTGCCGATTGCCGATGTGACGTTGTATGTGTCGCCGCCGCAGTTAGTGTTCCGAGCAGAAATCGTTTTAGTTGTGGCAATTATCAGCGGCACGATCCCAGCAGTTATGGCATCGCGCATGAAAATGCTGGACGCGATTTTGGGGCGCGGGTAATATTTTGCGGTTAATTGTAGCTAAGCGGCTTGCCGGCTTTTAAAATACTCCAGATATGGCGTATAATTGAGATAGTATGAAAGTCAGTCTGAATATCGTTAAAAGTTTAGTTAATTTTGAGTTGCCACCGGTGGATGAATTGGTGGCGCGGGTGAATGTGCAGTTAGGTAGCGTCGAGAAGGTCATTGACCTGAGCGCTCAGTACAAAGACGCGCGGATCGTGCATGTTGTACAGTGCGAGCCGCACCCGAATGCCGATCGGCTGCACGTGTGTTTAATAGATGATGGTGGCGCTGTTGCTAATGTGTCGCGCGATGATAAAGGCTATGTGCAAGTGGTCTGCGGTGCGCCGAATGTCCATGCTGACATGTGGACGGTGTGGCTACCGCCAAATAGTACGGTGCCAGCGAGCTTTGACGACGCGGAGCCGTTTGTACTGAACGCACGCAAGTTGCGCGGCGTATTGAGCCAAGGAATGCTGGCGGCAGCAGATGAATTAGCGATCGGCACAGATCATGACGGTATTGTTGAAATCCGCGAGCGAGATATGCTGAAGGGTGTAGCATTGCAGGCGGGCGATAGTTTCGCGCAGGCGTTTGGCTTGGACGATGTCGTGCTCGACATTGAGAATAAGATGTTTACGCACCGGCCGGATTGTTTCGGACAGTTGGGCGTAGCGCGCGAGATTTCTGGAATTTTCGGGCAGGCATTTACTAGTCCGGATTGGTATACGGTGGCGCAGAAATTTGCCGATGGCAGCGGACTGAAGCTTGACGCCTACAATGATATACCGGATTTAGTGCCGCGGTTTATGGCAGTGGCGGTGAAAAATGTGACGGTGCAGCCGAGCCCGCTGTGGCTACAGTGTCAGTTAGTAGCAATGGGCGGTAAGCCGATCAATAACATCGTTGATGCGACGAATTACATCATGCTCATGACGGCGCAGCCGACGCATGCTTACGATTATGATAAATTGCGCGGCGGCAAGCTAGGCGCGCGTATGGCGCGCGAAGGCGAAACGATTGCGCTATTGAACGGTAAAACGTGCGCGCTTGGTACGGATGATATCGTCATCGCAGACAGCGAACGAGCGGTAGCGCTGGGCGGCATTATGGGCGGCGCGGATACAGAAGTTTCGAGTGATACGAAAAATATCGTGCTAGAGTGCGCGAGCTTTGATATGTATGCAGTGCGAAAAACCGCTATGCGCCACGGCGTGTTTACCGACGCGCTAAGCCGGTTTAACAAAGGTCAGTCGCCATTGCAAAATGCGCCCGTGTTGAAGCGGCTGATGGGTATGGTCGGCGGCGAGCAGGCAAGTGAAGTGCATGACAAGAAACAATTTAGCGATGAATTTGATGAATATTTTGCGGGTAAGTATACGCCGGCGAACATTGACATTAATAGTTCGTTCATCAATCAGCGGCTTGGGCTGCAACTGGCAGATAGCGACATATATACGTTGCTCAATAACGTTGAGGTTCATAGCCATGGTCCAGAAGATGAGCTCGGCTATATGTGTATACAAGTACCGTTCTGGCGCACTGATATTGAATTGAAAGAAGATGTCGTCGAGGAGGTGGGGCGATTGTACGACTTCGGCAAATTGCCGCGCCAGTTGCCGCAGCGTTCGACGAAGCCGGCGCTAAAAAATCCGCGCCGCGAATTGAAGCGGCAAATTCGCGAGCAGTTGTCGCGCGCCGGCGCAAACGAAGCGCTTACCTATAGTTTTGTGCACGAGCATATACTGAAGCGCGCTGAGCAACATGCAGATCAAGCGTATAAGCTGAGTAATGCGCTAAGCCCTGATTTACAATATTATCGTTTGAGCGTGCTGCCAAGTTTGCTTGACAAAGTTCATGCGAATATCAAGGCGGGGCATGATGAGTTTTGCTTATTTGAAATCGGCAAAGGACACGACGCGCGGTTGCCGCATAACGAAGATGGTTTGCCGAGCGAGCGGACATTTGTTGATGCGGTGTATGCGGCGAAGAAAGCATGCGCTAGCGCGCCGTATTATCAAGCACAGCGCATGGCGGTGCGATTGCTCAGCTCACTGGGCGCGCAGTTTGAATTAATCCCAATGGCGACTGAGAACGATGACAGTGAAGAGCTAGGCGGCGTTGAGTTTGAGGTCGCTGCGCCATTTGATTGGCGGCGAAGCGCGTGGATACTGTGCGGTAAGGAGCGGCTTGGTATTGTTGGTGAATTTAAGCAGGCGGTACGCCGTAATTTCAAGCTGCCGGAATATACTGCTGGATTTTCGATTGATTTCGATCAGTTGTTGGCGCAGCCGCGCGATAAACAAACCTATCGGCCGCTGAGCCGTTTTCCATCAACGAGCCGCGATGTGTCGCTGCGGGCACCGCGCGACGTATCGTATGCTGAGCTTTACCATGTGGTGCAAGCGGCAGTCGGCGAATCGGCAGGCGATATCACCGTGACAATTGAGCCGCGCGCAATTTTTCAGCCGGCAAATGATCACTCAATAAAGACGACGACATTCCGATTGCGCATGACGCATTATGAGCGCACACTGACGGATGCGGACGCGAAACCAATTGTCGACCGTGTGGCGACGATGGCGCTCGCAAAACTTGGCGCGGAGTGCGTGTAATAAAAATATAAGAGAAGGTACTACTCTTGATCTTCGCTGCGCAATGGCCACTGCGGCAAGCTGTTGCGAATCAGCACGAAGCTGCGGCGCGTCGGGCGCCCGACAAGCACGCCAAACGATGCGCCCGCAGCAATAGCAACGGAAATAAGAATAGCGCGCAGCAGCAAATCGTCTCCGCCGGGCGCATTTTCCGGTGCGATTAACCCCATTAGCCCGTTGTACAGAATTAGCCCCGGCACGAGCGGTACGATGCTAGCATTGACAATCGCAAGGCTTGGCATGTGCCAAACGCGCGACACAAGCGTAGCGATAAATCCAATCGTAATGCCGGCAAGCGCGTTAGCAGGGATTGATGAAAGCCCCGCGCCGCTGCTTGCTAAAAAGGTGTAATAGCCGAGCAGTCCGGTCGCGCCGGTCAAAATAATGCCGCCGAGCCGCGTATGGTTGCCAAGCGCAAACGATGCCGAAATAATAACAGCGCCTAGATATTGATAACTCGCGCTTGCAAACGTTAGGCGGTCGGGCGTTGGAATGAACGAAATGCCAAGTTTCCGGCTAGCGTATAAGCCGATGCCAACGCCGGCGACGATGCCGGTCGTCATCATGGCGACGCGCAATAGCCGTGCGCCGGCGGTAACGTAATATTCGTCGATCGCGTCTTGAAAGGCGCCGACAATCGCCATACCGGCAACAAGCAAGACGATTCCGCCGACCGTGATGAGTGTCGGGTTGACGCTTCCCATGAAGTCGACATAGCCATGGCTAACGAACCACATAAGCGCGGAAGCGAATAGCGTAATGAATAGCGATGCGACGACTTGCGTGAAAAACGGCGGTAAAGCCAACCGCCCGAGCCTCCCGAGCAGCCACGCTGTAATGGCGCCGACGAAAAATGCAATTAAGACAAGCGGCCAGGTTGCTGAGTAGAGAATCGCTGAGCCGGCGCTGATTCCGCCGCTCGCGATATAAATGACCCAGCGCGGATAACGGCGCACGCGCGATAATATTTTGTCGAGAGATTTTTCGGCATCGTCAAGCGTGAGCGTGTGGTTGGCAATTTTTGCGCTCAGGTCTTGCAATTGCTGCATGAACTGGTAGTTCGTTTCGCGCGGCGTGATTGTGCGGATTAGCGTGAGCGGTTCGCGGTCGACGCCGCGGTCTTGCGAGACGAAAATTTGCGTGTAGCTGATATCAATATGGACTTTCTGCTGGCAGTAAACATCAGTGATATTGAGCGCTAAATTCGTGACGCTATGCGCCGGCATGCCCATTGATGATAGTTGA
>ERZ772766.361-NODE-361-length-27084-cov-4.900773_pt1 | contig 27084 bp, 19 predicted proteins | sample MGYA00511379_ERZ772766 | MGnify/ENA primary metagenome ERZ772766 (study PRJEB29015, sample SAMEA2737895) | human oral metagenome | biome: human oral; feature: human-associated habitat; material: dental | place: China | collected 2116 ...
GCGACGGCACCTACCTGGAGGACCAGGACAAGTTCCGCACCAGCGGCATCTTCCGGGACGTCTACCTGCTCTCCCGGCCCCGGTCGGTCCTCTTCGACTACGCCGTCACCACCTCCCTTGTCCCCGGCGACGGCGGGGGCGCGCGCTCCGGCGCGGCTCCGGTAGTGCACCCCGGGGCAGCTCCGGTGGTGCGCTCCGGGGCGGCTCCGGAGCGCGCCGTTATCGAGGTGCGAGGCGCCTTCCGCACAGGGCCCGTGCCCACCACGGTGAGGCTGGCGGACCGCCAGGGCGCGGTCGTGGCCACCGGGCAGCTGGAGCCCTTCACCCCCGGGGACGACGACCCCGGCATCGGCACCGGGTACACCCACCGGGTCCGCCTGGCCGTGGGCGACCCGCACCTGTGGAGCGCCGAGGACCCCTACCTCTACCACCTGACCATCACCACCCCGGGGGAGGTCATCACCGACCGGGTGGGGCTGCGTGAGGTGGAGGTCACCGGCGCCGTCGTGCGCCTCAACGGGCGGCCCCTCACGCTGCGGGGGGTCAACCGGCACGACTCCGACCCGGCCACCGGCCCCGCGATCGGCCTGGAGCACATGCGGCGCGACCTGAGGCTCATGAAGGAGCACAACATCAACGCCGTGCGCAGCTCCCACTACCCCAACGACCCGCGCTTCTACCAGCTGTGCGACGAGTACGGCTTCTACGTCATGTCCGAGGCCGACAACGAGAGCCACGGCACCCAGACCCGCTTCCTGGCCGACGACTCCTGGGACAACCAGGTGGAGCACTGGAACGAGCCCATCGCCGACAACCCCGAGTGGACCGACGCCACCGTGGATCGCATGCAGCTGTGCGTCCACCGGGAGAAGAACCGCCCCAGCGTCATCGCCTGGTCCGCGGGCAACGAGTGCTCCTACGGCTGCACCCTCGAGGCGGCCCTGAGGTGGGTCAAGGATTTCGACCCCACGCGCCTGACCCACTACGAGAGCTCCTACTACCGGGACTCCAAGCGCCGCTACGACTACTCCTGCATCGACCTGTACAGCCGCATGTACCCGGCCATCGAGGAGATCCGCGACTATCTGGACTCCGATCCGGACAAGCCCTTCATCCTCGTGGAGTACTGCCACGCCATGGGCAACGGCCCCGGCGACCTCGAGGACTACTGGGAGATCATCCGGGCCGACGAGCGCATGTGCGGCGGCTTCGTGTGGGAGTGGTGCGACCACGCCGTGGCCGCAGGCACCAGCCCGGACGGGCGGCCCGTCCACCTCTACGGCGGGGACCACGGCGAGGCCGTCCACGACGGCAACTTCTGCGTCGACGGCCTGGTCTCGCCCGACAGGGTCCCCCACCCCGGGCTGGCCGAGCTCAAGAACGTCCAGCGCCCCGCCCGCGTCGTCGACTACGACCAGGACGAGGGCCTGCTCACAATCCGCAACGACCTGGACCACACCGACCTGGCCCACTACGCCCGCATCTCCTACGAGGTGCTGCGCGACGGCGTCGTCGTGGCGCACGAGGAGCTCGACCTGGTGGAGCCCGTGCCGCCGCACACGAGCATTATGCTGCGCTGCGCACCGGACGTGCCCGCCACCGGACGCTGCCACCTGCTGGTCATCTACCGGCTCGCCCAGGACCAGCCGCTGCTGGCGGCCGACCACGTCCTCGGCTTCGACGAGGTCCCCCTGCGCAACGCCGACGGGCGCACCCGGCGGGTAGCGGCGCTCGCGGACCACCCGAGCCGTGCGGGGCGGGTGACGGTCCGCAGGGAGGGGACCCGGATCGACGTCGGCGCGGCAGGCCTGCGCTGCGTCCTCGATAAGCGCACCGGCCTGCCGGTCAGCCTGGTCGTGGACGGCCGCCAGCTCCTGGACCGCCCGGTGGAGCTCAACGTCTGGCGGGCGCCTACCGACAACGACCGCAATGTGCGCCTGGAGTGGGAGCGGGCCCGCTACCACCAGGCCGTGGCGCGCGCCTACGGCGTGGAGGTCGATGAGGCTCCCGGGTGGGTCGCCGTCCACGCCGACGTCGCTCTGGTGGCGCCCTCGGTCCAGCCCGCCCTGCGCGGGCAGCTGACCTGGGTCGTCACCGACGACGGCGTCCTGGGCCTGAGCCTGCGGATGCGCCGGACCCTGGGGTTCCCCAGCCTGCCGCGCCTGGGCCTGCGACTGTTCCTGCCCCGGTTTATGGACCGGGTCGACTACTACGGCCTGGGGCCGCAGGAGAGCTACGTGGACAAGCACCGCGCCAGCTACCACGGGGCATTCAGCGCCGATATCGCCGACCTCCACGAGGACTACATCCGTCCCCAGGAGAACGGCAGCCACGCCGACTGCAACGAGGTGACCCTCTCCGGGGGCGGGCTGAGCCTGACGGCGGCCTCCCAGACCCCCTTCTCCTTCAACGCCTCGCGCTACACCCAGGAGGAGCTGACGGCCAGGCGCCGTAACACCGACCTGGTGCCCTGCGGGAGCACGGTCCTGTGCCTGGACGCCGCAATGGCCGGCATTGGCTCCAACAGCTGCGGGCCGGCCCTGCGGCCCCGCTACCGGGTGGACGGCCGGGAGCTGGGGATGGACCTCCACCTCCTGCTCAGCACTGTGAACAACACCACTACCCACGACGAGGTGAAGCTATGAGCGCCAGCACGAGGGCGGTCCGCGGGGCCGGGAGGCCCGGAGGGGGCGCCCCCGAGGCGCCCGAGGAGCGCAGGTACCTGAGGTGGTACAACAAGGTGGGTTACGGCTCGGGGGACGTGGCCGGGAACGTGGTCTACGTGCTCCTGTCCGCCTTCCTCATGATCTACCTGACGGACACGGCGGGGCTCAACCCGGGGGTGATCGGCACCCTCATGATGGTCTCCCGGATCTTCGACGGGTTCTCCGACGTCGTCTTCGGGACCCTGCTGGATCGGACCAGTACCCGGATGGGCAAGGCGCGGCCGTGGATGCTGTGGGGGTTCGTGGGCTGCACGGCCATGATTATCGCGATCTTCGCGATCCCGACGGGCATAGGGACGGTAGGCGGGTACATCTGGTTCTTCATCGCCTACACGCTGCTCAACTCCGTCTTCTACACGGCCAACAACATCGCCTACTCGGCCCTGACCGCGCTGGTCACCAGGAACAGCGCCGAGCGGGTGCAGATGGGCTCCATCCGCTTCATATTCGCCTTCGGGACCAACCTGCTCATCCAGAGCGTCACCATCCAGGGCGTGGAGACGTTCGGCGGCGGCGCCCAGGGGTGGCGGGCCATCGCCATTATCTACGCGCTCATCGGCCTGGCGGTCAACACCCTGGCGGTCTTCTCGGTCAAGGAGCTGCCGGAAGAGGAGCTGGAGGGCGACAGGGCGGACAATAGCCCCGACGCCGGGGCGGGCCACCAAGAGGGGCAGGGCGCGGGCCGCCAGGAGGTCGAGAGCACCGCCGAGGAGAGGCCGACAATGCGCGAGTCGGCCAGGATGCTGCTGTCCAACAGGTACTACCTCATTATCCTGGGGATCTTCCTCCTGACCCAGATCTTCACGGCCATGCTCAACATGGGCATCTTCTTTATGAAGTACATCCTGGGCGACGCCAAACTCCTGGGGGTCTTCGCCTGGGCCATTAACGTCCCCCTCATTGTGGGGCTGCTGGTGACGCCGGTGGTGGTGGACCGTTTCAAGGAGATGTACCGGGTCAACATCTGGGGGTACGCGATCGCCGTGGTCGGGCGCCTGGGGGTGCTGGTGGCCGCCTACACGGGCAGCGTGCCGCTCATGCTGGCGCTGTCCGCGCTGGCCTCCCTCTGGGCATGAGCCCGCTGCAGGGCACGCTCAACGCCATGATCGCCGAGATCTCGGAGTACACGTGGCTGCGCACCGGCAAGCGGATCGACGGGCTCATGTTCTCCTGCACCTCGCTGGGGGTGAAGGTGGGCGGCGGCGTCGGCACGGCCCTGGCCGGGTGGCTGCTGGCCGCCAGCGGGTACGTGCGCGATGCGCCGGTACAGCCGGACTCGACCGTCCAGATGCTCTACGTCATGTACGTGTGGCTGCCGCTGATCGCCAACGCGCTCATCCTGCTCCTGCTCACGCGCCTGGACGTGGAGCGGGTCAACACCCGGCTCAGGGCGGACGCCGCAGACAAGACGCCCGGTAACGGGGAGGCCTCCGGGGACGGGGAGGCATCCGGTAACGGGGGTGTGCTCGAGGACGGGACCGTGCTCGAGGACGGGGGCGAGGCCAGGGTGGACCGGAGCTAAGAAGCCCGGCACCTCGGCCTGACTGGGCCCGGGGTCCGGGGCCACCCGGGTCCCGGGCCTGCCGGGTACCAGAGGCGGCGTGTGACACGCGACTCGCACCGTCCTCCCGACGTCCTATGCTGGGTCCATGATCACACGCAGCTCGGTGCGGGTCCGGATCCTCCTGGTACTGGTCTCGGCGCTGACGCTGGTCGGCTGCGACCTGTACGACCCCTTCTCCTCCTCGGAGCCGCCGTCGAGCCATGTGGACCTCGCCCTGGCCGCCAGGAGCTACTTCTGCGCGCAGGAGGTCGTCACCGCATGCGACGCACAGGCCGGGTACTGGGACAACACGGGGGTCATGGCGAGGACGGACCTCCGAGAGGGGACCGGGGCCGAGGAGGTCATCACCCTGCTCACCAGGGCGGAGCAGGAGATGGCGGACCAGATCGCGGCGGCGTCCCCGACCCGTCTGACGGTCTCACTGTCCTGGGAGGTCGACGGCCTCCCCCTGAGCATGGAGACCCAGCTGGGCGACGGCGGCCACGAGCTGGCCCGCCCGGCCCTGACCCTCGCCCTCACACGCGCGGGCACCAGCGCCCAGTCGGTGACCCTGAGCAGGCACGACGTCATGGTGGAGTACGAGGCGCACAGCACGGTCCCTCAGGACCTGGATCTCCGGATACCCCAGGCCCTCCAGACATCGCAGACCGGTGGGGGCGACAGCGGCGTCATGCACTACAAGCAGATCTTCTCCAGCGGGAGGCGGGACGTCGAGCTCTACCTGGAGCCGGGGCAGGTGATCGACCCCGCGCCGGTCAACGCGATCCTGGCCACGGACGATCACAGCAAGTACGGGAGCAGGCTGCAGGCCTACGGCCGGACGGACGGCCTGACGAACATCCACGTCTGCGAGCTCACCGGCGACAAGGACCATCGACTCACCTCCGAGGAGACGACCGACATTATCCGCGCCGTCGCCAGCTGCGACGGCCTAGGCTCCCTGGGGCTGTCCACCGGGAGCGTGTCCAGCCGCACCAGCGTGGCAACCTACACCTGCACCGCCTCCGGGCTGGCCGTCACCCGGCAGCCTAACCGCAGGGCCGACCCCGTCCTGGCCCAGAAGCTGCTCGACGCCGCCCGCAACTAGCAGGGAGCGCGCCGCCCCGAGGCGGGCTCCCCGCTACGGTGGCGACATGAGTGACCCTGTGGCGACCCGGCCGCGCCCCACCACGGCACCCACCTACCGCTCGCACGACGACAAGCTCTCCGAGGCGCGCGCCCGCTCCTGGGGCCTGGACGACGTCGTGGACGCCGTCTTCTTCGCCGTGGCCGCCCTGGCCACCGTGTGGCTGGCGTGGGCCGTCATCGGGGCGGGCTGGCACGTGTCCCCCTGGTCCGTCCTGGCAGTCGTCCTGTTCTGGGCGCTCCTGGCCTACCTGGCCATCCCCCGCCTCCACCAGGTCCTCACCTGGCTGTACGTGCCCGACTACTTCATCGGCCGCACCCGCACCACCGACGGCGTCCTGGGGGACCCGGTCAACCTGGCCGTCCTGGGGGACGAGGACGACATCCACGAGGCCATGACGCGCGCCGGCTGGGTGCGTGCCGACCCCATCACGCCCGCCTCCTCCTGGAGGATCGTCGTCTCCTCCCTGACACGCCGCTCCTACCCGGCGGCCCCGGTCTCCACGCTCACCCTGTTCGGGCGGGGTCAGGACTTCGCCTACCAGAAGGAGGTGGAGGGCAACCCCGCCCAGCGCCACCACGTGCGCTTCTGGCACACCCCTGCCGGGTGGGTCCTGCCCGGGGGGCGCGTCGTGGACTGGCTCGGGGGCGCCACCTACGACCGCTCTGTGGGCCTGAGCACCCTGACCGGCCAGGTCACCCACAAGATCGATGCGAACATCGACATTGAGCGCAACTACGTGGTCGACGACGTCATGTGGGCCAGCCAGGAGGCCTCCACCGAGGTGTGGCCGGACTTCTTCACCGCCTACCACGACAGGAACGGCGGGGGCGACCGTATTGAGACCGACGGCGACCTCTACGTGCTGAACCTGCACGACGTCGTCGTGGACGACGTCCGCTCCGTGGACCTGGCCCGCGCCCGCGCCCTGGACGCCCGGGCCAGCCGGCAGCGCCCCGGCGGGCTGCTGGTCGGCCTGGCCCTGGTGGGGCTGGCGGTGCTGGCCGACGCGGTGCGCCTGGTCAGCGACTCCACCATCCTCCTGACCGCGCAGGCCCTGCGTGACGAGGGCGTGGCCCACCCCGAGGCGGTCGCCTACTGGGTGGTCATAGGCCTGAGCAGCTTTATGACGACCCTCCTGGCCGTCCTGGCCTGGGCCTCCTGGGTCGGGCACCCCAGGTCCCGCACCACGCTGCTGACGGTCCTGACCCTGTCGGCCCTGACCACGGCCGGGCACATCACCACCCTGGGGGTGCGTCACGCGACCCTGGTCTCCATCGCGGGCCTGGCGCTGGAGGTCCTGGCCCTGCTGGCGCTGACGGAACGCCCCGTCCAGCGCTGGCAGCGCCACCGCAAGGCCGAGCGGCGCAGGCACCGGGCCCAGCAGCGGTAAGCAGGGCGGCCGGGCGGGGCGCCCCGGGCGCGGGACCACCTCCCGTCTCATGGCACATGTGTGACATGTCCGCCGACTACTTTTCACACAAGTACCCGTTGTGTGAAAAGCTGGTCTTGCCCATGTCAGACAAGGGCCGTTAGTATGACATGGTGGACGTGAGCATGTTCAGGAACCCGACTATGGGGGAGCTGGTCGAGATCACCGGGTCGGACCCGTACCTCGGCGACTGGCGCCACCGCGCCTTCGTACCGGTCCCCCTGGGACCTGACGAGCCGGTGCTGGCGGGCTCTACCTACCGGGCCGTCGCGGCAGCCGGGCGGGCGCTGGCGGCCCTGGACGCCACGGCGCGGCGCCTGCCCAACCCCTACCTGCCGCGGACGCCCTCACTGCGTCGGGAGGCCCAGTCCACCTCCGCGCTGGAGGGGACCTACGCCCCGCTGGAGGAGGTGCTCACGGCCGACGCCGACGCCCCCACCTCCGCCCAGATGACTGAGATCCTCAACTACGTCAGCATGGCCCAGCTGGGCTTCGACTGGATGGGCGAGGGGCGCCCCCTGACCCTGGGACTCATTGAGGACCTCCAGGGCCGCCTCATGCGCGCCACGCCGCTGGAGGGGGAGTCCGGACGGCTGCGCCAGGGGCAGGTGGTCGTCGGCCGCCGCGACGTCGCCGGGCCCGAGGTCACACCGGTCGAGGCCAGCAGGTTCGTCCCGGTACCACCGGGGGACCAGCTGCGTGCCGGGGTGACGGCCCTCCTGGACTGGCTGGGGACGGACCACCACGGACGTATAGACCCCGTCGTCGTGGCCGGGATGGTGCACTACCAGTTCGAGACGCTCCACCCCTTCCGGGACGGCAACGGACGGCTCGGACGCTACCTCATTGTGCTCACGCTCATGCGCACCGGGCTGCTCTCCGAGCCCACCCTGACGGTCTCCCCCTGGTTCGAGGCCCGCCGCACCGAGTACTACGACGCGCTCCTGGGGGTGAGCACCGACGGCGACTGGGACTCCTTCCTGTCCTTCTTCGCACGCGGCCTGGCCGACGCCGCCACCGCCACCAGGGAGCAGATGCTGGCACTGGTGGAGGTGCAGGAGGCCCTGCGGGAGCGGGTCCGGGCCTCCTCGCTGCGCTCGGCACGGGCGACGGTCCTGGTGGACCTCGCCGTGGCCAACCCGTCCTTCACCGTGCGCCAGGTCCAGAGGGAGCTGGGCCTGTCCTACGGGCGCGCCAACGGTCTGGTGGGGCAGCTGGTCGACCTCGGCGTCCTGGAGACCGTCAACCCCGGCTCCCAGCCACGCCGCTACTCGGCCCCGGAGGTGATCCGGGTCCTCCTGCGCGGCGGGCGCTGAGCGGCCCCTGACCCAGGGCGGAGACCGGGGTGCGTGACCGCGCCCGACGACGCCTGGTGACCCCCCGGGCGGGGACCGGTGGTGTACCGGCTTACCCAGCACGACCGCCCCGGGGCGAGGCCTCAGGGCCCCTACCGCTACGCCATGGGCTGGCTCCTGACGACCGCCCCGGGGCGAGTGCCTCAGGCCTCGGCGCCCGCGGGCTCCAGGGTGGCGTCGCGACCCTTCCGCTCCCACAGCCGGCGGACGGGGGCCTGCGGGTCCTCGCCCGCGGGGAAGCCGCGCAGACGCCAGTACATGGCCAGCAGAGAACCGCTGATCGTGTGCCAGAAGGTAGCCACCGCGCAGGGGGCGGCCACTGCCGCGCTGAGGTAGTGGGCGGCCAGGGTGGAGCCGAGCCCGGCGTTCTGGAGCCCCACCTCGATGGAGATGGTGCGCCGGTCGGCGCGCGAGACGCCGAAGGCCCGGGCGGCGGCGTAGCCGAGCGCGTACCCGACGGCGTTCTCCAGGGCGATGGCCGCGAACATGAGGAACCCTGCGGTGGCGATGAGCGCCTGGCTCTTGGCCGCCACGGCGGCGACCACCCCGGCGATCGCGACCACCGAGACCCACGGCATGGCGGGCTGGATGCGGGCGACCTGGCGGTGGAGGAACACGTTGCACGCCAGCCCGAAGCCGACCGGCAGGAGCACGATCTGGACAATGGACAACGCCATCTGCCCGGCGGGCACCTCCATGTAGGTCCCTGCCAGCCACAGGGTCAGCGCCGGAGTGACAACCGGTGCGAGCATGGTGGAGAAGGCGGTCATGGACACGCTCAGGGCGGTGTTCCCCTTGGCCAGGAAGGTGCACACGTTCGACGTCGTCCCGCCGGGGACGCAGCCAATGAGGATAATGCCGACCTTGAGCTCGTCGGGCAGCGGCAGCAGACTCGCCACGCCCCAGCCCACCAGCGGCATAATGGCGTACTGGCTGCACACACCCAGCACGACCGGCCTGGGGTGGCGGACGATCATGGTGAAGTCGGGGACGGACAGGGTCATGCCCATGCCCAGCATGGTGACGGCCAGCAGCGGCGTCATGTAGCTGGCCAGGGGCACGAAGGTGGCGGGCCAGAGGAACGCGGCGAGGAAGGCCGCGAGCATAATGAGCGGGAAGACCGTGACCGCGATGCGGGCGCTGCGCTCCTGTCGGGCGGCGTCCGGGTCGGTAGGCACGGCTGGTCGGGACGGGTGGGCCACTGGTGACTCCTGTGTTTCGGTGGTGCAGAGGCAACGAAAACGCCCCCCGAACCGGTGGTCCAGAGGGCGCGCGGGCAGTGCCGGGGCGACGGTCTACATCGCGCGCCGGCTGGTAATCAGGCCGCTGGTGCTGCTCACGGGCACGAGACTACACCACGTACCAGGACGGGACACACCAGCCACATACTGGACGCCTGGTAGGGGCCGCAGCGGGGCCGGCATCGGCCTGTCTGCTAGCGCCGCCTACGGCAGGATCCGGGCCGGACCGGGGGCAGTCCAGGCCGAGCGCCCCTGCCCCTGGGGCAACAAGCAGGATGCCCCCACCTCCGTAGTCTTCTGGCAGCTTAACCAGCGGGCCCTGGACCGGGGCCCAGGCCGAGGCCGGAGGCGGGACAGCAGGGCGAGCATCCCGGACACGAGTTCTTGCAGACAGCACCATTTCTTGCAGGTTGCACGAGTTCTTGTAGGAGGCTGACACAGGGCCCACGGAATCATGTGGATATCTCCGGGTCGGGAGGAGGGCCGACGCAAGAACTACTGAGATCTGCAAGAACCCGTGCAGTCTGTGCGCTACCGATACATGCCTCTCTCGTACCTCACCATTGTGACGAACCCATGCAAGCCCTCGACTTCAAGCCTCTCAAGAAGATCGTCCACGCTCCACCTGGGACCCTTCCGCCCCGTTCTTGCCACAATAGTGTCAAGGGCGTCGAGGACAAGACGCGGATACAGCCCGACAAGATCGATCAGGAAGTCGTCCGGAGATTGCGAGAAAAGAGCGCCCGGAAGACGTTCGTCCTCGAAATCCTTGAGATTGAAAGTAACGATCACGTCCGCACGCCCGACGAGGGCCGCTGCGACAACGTGACCATCATTTGCGTCACGCATTCGCGGGACAAACTGCAGAGCGCCCTCCCACCCTCGTACCCGCGCGTCAGGAAGTGCCTCGTTCATCTGACGTCGGAGCCGGGTGACATAACCGCGCGACTCCTCCTGATCGCGACCACGCTCGTCACGCAGACGGAGGACCGCCCGCTCCATCTCCTCCTCAATCATCTCGCTCCACAACGGCCTGAAAGCCTGTGTGGTACCGATCTCGAGCAATACATCACGCAAGGTACTGGGTACCAGCACGCAGGCGTCAAGCATTACAGAGAACATTGTCGTCAGCCCTCTGAGCGCACAGCCGCAAGCACCTCACGCAGTCGTGCAGGATCGTCGTCATACCCTCCCATAGCCTGCGTATCCGCCACCATGTCACCCAGCGCCTCGTCCGCTGCACGCCGCTGGCGCCGCTGAAACTCAAGCACGTCAGACAGACAGAGCCGACGGTGCCGACGAACTCTCTCGAAGGGAATCTCCCCCGCCTCCAGCATCCTGACCAGGGTAGAGCGGGAGATGCCGAGCATGTCGGCCGCCTCCTGCGTCGTCAGCCGGGTGCCGTGCGGGGCGATCGTCACCGCGAGCCCCTGACGCATCGCCCGAGCGACCTGGACCAGAAGGTCTGCCATGGACTGGCTCAGCTCGATCGTCTCACCACCAGCCACCAGGTGCGCGGACGCCCCGTGCGAGGACAGCATCTCCACGATCTCACCGAACCGCCCAGCAACCTCCTCCTCGGGCAGGTAGGTCCTGCTCTCCGCCGCTGTAGTCATCAGACCTCCTGCCAACCGGTGGCGCACACGCTCTGCGCACTATGCTCATCTTGCGCGAATTGAGCGTATCTCCGCCTTCCTCATCCTGACAAGCTGGGCGGTCCCCCTGGTAGACCCCGGCAGCGAGGTCTCCCTCGGCCACCAGGAGCAGCTCCGTCCGCTCCCAGGCCGACCACATCCGGGCCGACCACGCCCACTTCCGGCTGCTCCCACGCCCGTCGTCCCACCGCGCGCCCCCGGCCGCTGCCGGGGACCGCCCCGTAGGCTTGGCCCCATGACTGAGACCGTGCGCTTTGGCCTACCGTTCAACGGCGTCGTCCCCCTGTGGCACGAGGGCACCACGATCACCTGGCACCGGCCGGGCACGGATCTCACCGACGTCCTGGGCATGGGCCTCCTGCGCACCCAGGACGGCCCCGCGAGCTCAGGCCGCTGGCAGGAGAAGGTGGAGGTCGCCACCCTGGAGAACGACGGCTCCCTGCGCCTGCACGCCGCCACCCCCACCGGCAGGCGGGCGGTCAAGGACGCCGGGGCGGGCGCGCTCGTGCCCCTCTCGCGCTCCCTGAGCGTGCAGGAGGTCATGGCCACCAGCCTCAACGAGCACGCCTTCACGGTGTACCTGGGGCGCCTCATGCTGCGGGCCGCCCGCGACGGGGCGATCCTCCTGTTCACCCTGCGGGCCCCGGAGGATCCTGAGGCCCACCACCTCCTGAGCGTCCCCAGCGAGCTGGACGAGAACCAGGTCATGCACTTCCACCTGGGCACGCTCATGGAGATGAGGACGAGGACCTGGCGGAAGGCGGTACGCCGCGACGGGATGACGTTCCTGGACCTCGAGGTCCCCTACCAGCGCATCCTGGCCCCCGGCTCCCTGTCCGGCCCTGCTGACGAGATGCTCGACGGCATCGCCCTGGCCTCCATGGCCCGTCCCGTCGCCCAGTGCGTCCTGCGCCCCGGGTTCCCCTTCGCCCTGGGAATGAGCGTCATGCTGCCCCGCTGAGGGGCGGGTCGCACTTAGGCGGCCTGCGGTTGGGTCAGCCTGCGGTTGGCCAGCCCGCAGCTGGGCGGCCGGGCGGCCTGCCCGCGGCCGGGCACCTCGCCCGGTCGCGCAAGCAGTAAGCGCCCAACCGTCCCCCGCGAACAGCCCATCCGTTCTCACGAGCAATAAGTACCGTTCTCACGACAAACAAGTACCGTTCTCACGGCGAATAAGTACCGTTCTCGCGGAGAAGGCGGAGAGGAGAGGGGACGAGGTAGGGACGAGGTGGGGAGGCGCCTTTAGAGGCTGACCTGCCTCGAGATAATTCCGGCCTTGGCGCGACGGGCGTCGGCGTCCAGCGGGCCGGTGACGGCCAGCGCCTCCTCCAGCCGCTCCCCCATGGCCTTCATGGGCTCGGTCAGCTCCTCGGCCTCGGTGCCGGCCACCAGCTCCCACACGGGGACGGCCAGGCCGCAGGCACGGAAGGCGCCAATGAAGCGGGCCCCCTCCTCCAGGGCGGACCGGCGCGCGGCGTGCACCCGGGCCAGGGCGTTAAAGAAGTCGTCCTCGTCCTCCCCGCGCACCCAGCGCACGAACTCCTTGCCGTTCATACGGCACCAGTAGGCGTGCTCGACGCCGGGCACCGGGCGGGTGGGGGCCATCTCCTTCCTGGCGTTCTCCAGGGCCTCCAGGGCCTTGGGGTCGGCGGAGTCCTTCTCGGTCAGCCAGAAGTCAAAGGTCTCGCTCACACGGATCCGGGGTGTGACGGACAGGTCCAGGACGTCCTGAAGGCGTTCACCGGGCTCGGGCAGGCCCTTCATCCTCAGGGCTGCCCCGCTGCCCAGCTCCAGGGTGGCCAGCAGCGCGGCGGCGACGTCGCGGGAGGCGTCACCGGAGTGGATGGAGGTCTGGAGGGCAACCAGGACCTCGCCGTCCGTGCGCCTGAGCCCCTGGGCGAGCTCGGGCAGGACGGTGACGAGCGTGACCTCGCTCCCACCGTGGGCCTCGTTGAGGCGCACGCCCATGGAGGCGGCCGGGATGATCTGCATCATCGCCACCAGGTCCTCCTCCGCGGGCAGGCCCTCGAAAGGACGGACGACGAACGGGATCCTCTGGGGCCTGGGGGCAGAGACGGCGGCCTTACGCACCTGACGCTTCTTCTTCGACATGCGGTCAGACTACCGGCGACGCCGCCCCATCCCCGGCGTCCTCGCCGCGACCCGCCGCGGACGGCCAGCCCCGGCACCCGGGCCCCGGCCACGGCAGTCCTACCGGCCCCCGCTCAGGTCCCTGGGGCTCGCGTCTCCGGCGGCCCGTGCCACCGGCCCCGCGCCGAGTCCTGAAGACCTGGCCTGAGCGCCACCAGTCACCTTCCCGCGTCCTCGCCGACCCGCCGGGGTCCTGCCAGGACCCGGGGCCCCGTCAAGCGCCGGAACCCCGCCAGGCCCCAGAGGCCCGCCAGGACCCGAAGCCCTCCCAGGCGTCGCGCCAGCGGCCCACAGTCAGCGCAGGGCCTCCAGGGCGCGGACGGCGTCCAGCGCGGGCAGGTGCGGGAGCGGGTCCAGCCCCTGGTCCAGGACGAAGCCGGTGAGCTGGTCGCGCACGACCTCGCACAGCTCCTCCGCCCTCCACGGCTTGGCAATGTAGTGGTCCAGGCCCGCCTCGTTGACGGCCCGGATGGTGTCGGCCTGGTTGGCCTGGCCGGTGACCAGCACCTTGCGCGCGGCGGCGGTACGAGGATCCCCCATCATCTCCACGAGCATGTCCACGCCGCTGCGCCCGGGCAGGCGGTGGTCGGACAGGACCAGGGCGAGCTCGTCCCCGTCCTCCTCGACCTCCTCGACGACCGCCCAGGCGTCATCGACGTCCTGGGCCGCCTCCAGGCGCACCGTGGCGCCCAGGTGCTCCAGGTCCCCCAGCACCGCCTCACGGACCGGGGGCTCGTCCTCCACCACCAGCACGACCAGCTTCATGACTCCTCCTTGGGGTTGGCGGGAGCCGCTGCCAGCGCCCCCGGAATCTGAGGGGGCAGGGTGACGCTCACCCGCGTCCGCCCCGGGCGGGAGACCACCGTGATAGTGCCGCCGTGCGCGTCCACGACCGACTTGGCCAGGCCCATGCCCAGTCCCAGGCCGTAGCGCACCTGCCCGTGGTTGGTAGTGAAACGCGGCTCGAAGATCCGGTCCAGGTGCTCGCGGGCAATACCCGGCCCGTTGTCGACCACGTCAACGCGCACGCCCCCGTCCTGGGGCCGCACGGACAGGGTGAGGGTGGGCGGCCCCAGGGGGGCGTCGGGGGTGCTCCCGGCCACTACGGGAGTGCTCCCGGCCGCTGCCGTCGCCCCCCGGGCCAGGGCGTCGGCCGCATTGGAGATGAGGTTCGTCCACACCTGGACGAGCTCACCGGCCCGGGCCGGTACCAGCGGCACCTGGGAGTAGTCACGGACCACCTCCACGTGATCGAGCCGGTGGGCCACCAGCCGCAGGGCGTCCTCGACGCTCTCGCGCACGTCAACACGCTCCTGGGCCCCGCCCTCGGGGCGCACGTAGGCGGACAGGGCGGCCACCAGGGAGCGGATGCGGGCGGTGGCCAGGACCGTGTTGCGCTCCCCGCGCCCCACCCCGGCCGCCGCCTCCACCAGGGCGAGATCCGCCGTCGAGCGCGCCAGACGAGCCGCCTCGCCGGGATCCTCCACCCCGGCCGCCACCAGGCGCCGTGCGGTCTCCCGGTCCCTCACAGCCTTCTCCAGGCGACGGCGCAGGGCCCGCTCGTCCGCCGTGGAGCGGGCAGGCAGGTTCCGGGCCCGTTCCAGGGCGGCACGCGCGAGGTCCCCACGGGGGTGGGAGGCCAGGAGGGTGGCCACCGCCGCCCCCTCGTGCGCGCTCGCCCGCTCCAGGGCGGCCACCGGGTTGTTGAGCTCGTGGGCCACGCCCGCCGCCAGCTCGCCCAGCGTCGCGAACCGCTCCTGCGCCAGGAGCTCCAGGCGGGCCTGCTCCAGGGCGTCTAAGGCCTCGGCGAGCCGGGCCCGCTCCTTCTCCAGGCGTGCGCGCTCGGCGTCCAGGGCGGCGTGGAGCTCGATCTTCTCCACCTGGAGGATCTCGCTGCGCTCCAGGCGGCCCACCAGGGAGCGGATGAGCAGGGCCGCTAGCGCCTCCCCGGTCATGGGATCCCCTCGCAGGGCCCGGTCGAGCTGCTCCACGGACAGCAGGATGAGCTCGACCTCGCTGGTGGTCGTGGCCGTCACGAAGGCGCTGCCCTGGGAGGCCAGGGAGAGGATGCCGATAATGCGGCCGGTCGTGGCGTGGTGGAGGGTGACCTTCCCAGCGCGGGTGACCCGGGTCAGGGCGACCGTCCCGTGCTCCAGGATGTAGACGGCGTCCACCGGCATGCCCTCGCGGGTGACGCGCACCCCCCTGGGCAGGTGGAGGCGGGGGCGGGGTCCCAGCACCCGCTCGCAGGCGGCCACGAGCTCGGCCACGAGCTCGTCGTCGTCCCCGGCGAACTTGGACAGGAGGCTGGCCTGAGGCAGGTCCGGGGGGGTGTCGGCGTCGAGGTGGGCCAGGCGGGGGTCGTCGGGGAGGGTCTCGCGCAGCCAGCGGGTGACGTGGGCGCCCGCCCGGTGCCCCAGGGCGCCGGGGGTCCAGGGAACGGAGACGACCTCGTGGACCCAGTCCTCGTCCAGGGCGCGTCCCAGGTGGGTGAGCTCGTCGCGCCTGGTGAGCAGCAGCAGCCGGGTGGTGCGCAGGGCGGGACGGTCCTGGAGCCGGCCCGCCAGCACGTCGAGGCTGCCGACCTCGTCGCTGACCATCATGAGGGGGACGACGGCGTCGGGCCGGGTGGCCACGAAGGCCAACATCTCCTCGACGCTGTGCTGGTGGGCCACCTCACAGTAGTGGAGCTGGCGCCCGACCTCGTGGGCCGCCTGGGCGCCCGTGTCCGTCGGGGAGACGACGAGGACGAGGAGGGTCGGGGGCCCCGTCCCAGGACGTGTCCCAGGGCGCGTCCCGGGACGGAGCCCAGGGCGCGTCCCGGGGGACCCCGGGCCCAGTCCCCGGCCGCCGTCCCGGCCCAGGCCCTGGATGCCGTCCCGACCGCTGACCTGGGTACCGGGGAAGAGCTCCTGTCCCCTGGGCTGGCCTCTGGTCTGGCCGTCGGTGCTGGTCTGGGCATCGGCACGGCTCTCAGACGCCTCTCGGCCCGGTCCCTGGATGCCAGCCTGACCGCTGAACCGGCCGCCGTCCTGGCCCGGGCCCTGGATGCCGTCCTGGCCCAGCGTCCGGCGAGGCGCCGGGGTGTCCTGGCCGCCGTCAGGCGCCCGCTGGCCGCCGTCCTGGGGGACTGACGGCGCCCGGCCGGGGTCGCCCGCCGTCCGCCGTCCGGTCACCCGGCTCATCCCAGCAGCCCCAGGGCGGACCACAGCGGGGGCATGAGGAGGACGAGGAGCACCGTGCCCACCACTCCGACGACCACCCCGACCCTGGCCATGTCCGGCGTGGTCACCGCCCCCGTGGCGTAGGCGATGGCGTTGGGCGGCGTGGAGATGGGCAGGCTCATGCCCAGGGAGCAGGCCAGGGCCAGGACCACGGCGATGACCACGGGGTCCAGGCCGTCGATGCCCGTGGCCAGGCCCATGGCCAGGGGGATGAGGAGGTTGGAGGCGGCCGAGTGGCTAATGACGTTGCTCATGGCCAGCCCCAGCAGGCCCATGCACACGACCACACCGGTGGCGCTCATGGCGCCCCAGTCCACCAGCCCCAGGATCCAGGTGTCCAGGCCCGTGGTCCCCACGCCGTGCCCCAGGGCGATGCCCCCGGCCACGAGCCACAGCACCGGCCAGGACAGGGCGGCCAGGTCCTTGCCGTCCATGACCTGGGTGACCATGAGGGCCACCACCGCCAGGAAGCCGATGACGTTGGCGTTGAGGCCGTGGAGCGCCTCGGTCATCCAGGCCAGGACGGTCAGGGCGGCGATGACGTAGAAGGTGACGGCCTGGCGGTCGGTGTGCCAGGTGGCCTCCATGTCGAGCTCCAGGCCCAGGCCCCGGGGCACGAACAGGGCCACCAGGAGCAGCCAGGCCCCCAGGAGGACGATAAGCATGAGCGGGACCGCCATGAGCATCCAGGTGCCGAAGGAGACGTGGTAGCCGGCGTCCTCCAGCGCCCCCAGGGCGATGGCGTTGGGTGGCGTGCCCACAGGCGTGCCGATGCCGCCGACGTTGGCCGCCACCGGGATGGCCAGGGCCAGGCCCGCGCGCGGCCGTCCCTCAGGCAGCGCCCCCAGGACGGGGACGATAACCGCGAACATGGTGGCGGTGGTGGCCGTGTTGGACATGAACATGCTCAGCAGGGCGGTAATGACCATGAGACCCAGGACGGTCCGGCGTGCCGACCCGGTGAAGGGCCTGATGAGGACGGCCGCGAGGTTCTTGTCCAGGTGGTACTTGGCGGCGCCGTCGGCAATGAGGAACCCGCCCAGGAACAGGATAATAACGGGGTTGGCCAGGGCCCCCAGGTACAGGGAGTAGGGGACGGCGTCCCCGGGCACGGGCAGGACGGCCTGGTTGGAGACCAGGAGGACCTCCAGGGCGATGACCAGGACGGCGGTGGCCATGAGGGGGATGGCCTCAAGGACCCAGAAGACGATGGCCAGGAGGAAGACCGAGAGCATGCGCTCGCCCTGCTCACCCAGGTCGGGCACGTCGACGACGAAGGGGACCAGGAAGGCCAGGACGCCCAGGACCAGGCCGGTGACCTGCCTGCGGCCCAGGGTGGGGGGCCTGCGGGTGCGAGCGACAGGACGGCGGGTGCGGTGGGGCGTCGTGGCTAGGGTCATCGAGTGCTCCTGCGGTCGGGCCAGCGTCATCACTGGGAGTGCTCTGGGGCACTCTATCTGACACGCTGCCACCTGGGTCGGCCTATGGTCCCTGGACCGGCCCCGTCCGGCACGGTCGCCGCGCCTCCTTCCGGGGCGGCTAGCACCCCCGCCTCAGCGGCCCGGGGCAGGCACCCCACCGCTCCTCTTTCCAGGGCAGCTGGCCCTTGCGTTCCTGCCTCACGAGACCCCACGCCACCGGTCCTCACTTCCGGGGCGACCGGCCTAGAGGGTGGCGGCGGTACGGGCCTGGCCCCGGGACCGGTACTGACACGCCTCATGCGGATCCTGATCCCCCGTAGACGGACCTGGCCCCGCCCCGGACGCTGGCGGCGGGCGCAGCCTGGCCCCGTAGGCGGGCCTATGCCCGAGTCGGCGCGGCGCACCCTCACACCCGGCTGCGCCCTGGCCCTCTAGAGCGGGCCTGCCCCCCCTATAACCGGGTTTATGCGCGGCCTGAGTGGTGTGGGGCGACCGTTCTGTCGCAGTCTGAGGATCAGGACCGACCCCATCCCGCTCCCGTCTTTGTGCGTTCAATGTCCACGCAGGTCAGGGGCCTGGGCCTCGACGCGATCAGGAGTGCCCTCCGCCCTGATCCTCAGATTGCGACACGCACAGGAGCACAGAGCGGCGGACGGCTGGTAGGACATCCAGAGTATTGCGTAACCTGCCTAGGTTTACGCCAGGAGACACGTGCCCCTATCAGAGGACGCGACGGGCCTCCCGGACCCACCCGTTCTCACGACGAACAAGTACCGTTCTCGCGACGAATAAGTACCGTTCTCACGGAGGGAGGGGTGTGGTTGGCCTCGGGGGTGGGCGGGTGCTCGTGACCCCGCTGCCCCGCTATATGACGAGGGGTCGGCTCTACTGAGCCGACCCCTCGTGCGTAGGCCAGTACCAAGGCCGTTGACCGGGCTGGCGGCGAGGTCGCACCAAACCCTCGCGTAGGCCAGTGCCGCTGCGAGCGGCTCTTGGCGCTCTCAGCCCCGCCGGGTGGCGAGCAGGTCGCGGATCTCGGTGAGGAGCTCGGCCTCGGTGGGCTTGGCGGGAGCGGCCTCCTCCTCCTTCTTGCGAGCGGCGGCGAGCTTGTTCATGGGCACCACCACGAAGAAGTACACGGCGGCCGCCACAATCAGGAAGTTGATAATGGAGGTGGCAATGGTGCCCGGCTGGATGTAGTCCGAGCCCCGGATCTTGAACTGTGCCACGGAGTCAAAGTTCGGGGAGCCCACGAGGGCGCCAATAATATCCAGGATGAACTTGGTGACGCTGTCGACGATCGGCTTGAAGGCGTTACCGATAATAACGGCGACGGCGAGCTCGATCACGTTGCCCTGGGAGATGAACTCCTTGAAGCCCTTGAGCATGGAGGGAGATACCTTTCGACGGGGCGCTGCCGGGCACGTACGTGCTCCGGGACACCATTGACGTGTGAAGACAGCAGTACGTGAGGCATTGCACTGCCTGACGGCGTCACGGGCTCAGCACGATGCCGAGCGCTCCATGTGTAGCCGCGCTAACGACCACGCTAGCGCTATTCCCGGAAACAGCAAGTGTTACATATGTAACATTCTTGTTACCTGACCACAGACCCGGCTCCTCCGGGACCTCGACCCGGAGCACCCTGGCGCCTGCACAGAGTACTGCCGACGACTGCGTGTCATCCTCGTCGGCCTGCCGGGAGGAGCGTGTTGCGCTCTCCCCAATGACGTCTACCCGGCTCCCGGGCTGGGCCAGGGCCGCGCCGATATCCACCGGAATCTGGACCACCCGCTCACTAGGGGCCAGCCCTGCCGCGAGCTGACCGCTCACCAGCGATGGCGTCAGGATCGTGCCTGCCGGGAGGGCCACGGCCGCCCGCGACCCCGCGACCTCCGGCCCGGCCAGCTCCCCGGAGGGCAGCGCCTCCTCCGGTAGCGAACGCTCCTCCAGATCCTGTTCGGTAATGAGCGTCCCGGCCACGACGTCGTGCTCCAGGACCCAGACGGTACGCCCCTGCACCGGCTGCGGGCGCAGCACGGACAGGGTCACCAGGACGGCCCCGGCCACGCAGGTGGCGACCACCAGGTGCCTCCAGCGCCAGAGCACGGTGGAGGGCCGGGGCCGACGGCGTCGGGTGCCCGGTTGCGGGACGTCGGGGAGCTGGTGACGTCGGGAGGCGGACTGCGGGGCGTCGGGCCGGCCCCGGGAGGGGGGCCGTGGGCGGGAGGAGCGTCGTCGCAGGAACATGCCCCCAGCGTGGGTCGAGACGGCCCCCTCAGGCCAGCGGGGGTGCCGGGCCCTGTGGACAAAGAGTTTTCCACAGGCCCGGGCCACCGGATGACGCCGCGTGATTCCGCGGAAAGTACCTCAGGCGCCCGGGAGCCTCCTGCTGGCGGCAACCGTGTGGCCCGCCCCGACCGCGCCACCAGGGCCAGACTTCCGTGAGTGCGCCGCGTTCGCCTTGGCACCCGTCCCCGACCGCGCCACCAAGGCCTGCTCACCGGCCTGCTGGCGGCAACCGTGTGGCCCGTCCCGGCGGCTACCGACCGGAGAAGGCGGATCCCTGAAGGAGGAACCACTCGGTGGGGGTGATGACGGCGTCCACGGGCACGTCGTGGGGCTCTGCCGGCAGGGGCCTGGTGACGAGCTCGTCGCCGTAGACCAGGGCGAACACCGGTGCCTGGGGGCGGCGCAGCGGCAGCACGCGGTCGTACCACCCACCGCCCTGCCCCAGGCGCCGACCCGCCCGGTCCACCGCCAGCGCCGGGACGAGCACGGCCTCGACCTGCCCGATCTCCTCGGGCGGCAGCGGCTGCCCGCTCGGCTCCGGCGGACGCCCCGGAGCGCGCTCGGCCAGGTCGTCACTGCCGGCGAAGTACCTCCACGAGCGCGACAGGCGCGGTCCCAGGACCGGCAGGAGCACACGCACCCCCTGCGATCGCAGCTCCTCCAGGAGCAGGCGGGTGCAGGGCTCGTAGCCCACCGACACGTAGGCGGCCACCGCCCCCATGCCCGCGACCGCCTGGAGGGCGTGCTCGGTCAGGGCCTCGCAGGTGGGGTCGTGGTGGCCGACGGGGTGGCGGTGATGGTGACGCCGCTGCTCACGCAGGGTGACCCGGAGCGCGTCCTTCGCGTCGCTGACCTCCAGGAAGGCGACGTCGGGAAGGACGGGGGCAGGGGTGCTCATAGGGGCAATCCTCCCAGGCCTAAGGCGGGGCGCTGGCAGGCACAGGAGTTCTGCGCTTGCGGCGAAGCCCCCTGGTCGTGGGCGTCCTGACGCGGTAGCGCCCCCGGGCTGAGACCGCTGCGAGACCTTCCGGGCCGGTGGGGACGGTAGGCTCACGCTGGTAACCGGACACACGCCGGAACGTGAGGACACCTGATGATAACCGTCGCCAAGCACCTGGCCGCCTGCCTTGAGATCGCCCACGCCGCCGCACCGCTGGACGTGGTCCTTCCCGACGCCGTCGGCTGCGTCCTGGCCGAGGACGTGGTGGCCGACATGGACCTGCCGGTGGCGGACCTCGCGGGGTGCGACGGCTACGCCGTCACCGCCGCCGAGGTGGCCGGGGCCGGCTCAGGCGGTTCCGTCCGCCTGGACGTCATGGACGCCGTGCGTGCGGGGGACGCCCGCGCCATGCGGCTGGTGCGTGGTGCCTGCGTCCTGATCGACTCCGGTGCGCCCATGCCCCGGGGGGCCGACGCCGTCGTGTCCTGGAGGGACACCGACCGGGGCACCTCGCAGGTGGTGGTGCGCCGCGCCGTGGTGGCCGGGCAGAACGTGCGCCGCCGGGCCGAGGAGGTCGAGGCCGGGGTCAAGGTCCTCACCGAGGGGAGCCGCGTCTCCGCCCGGCAGGTCGGGCTGCTGGCCGGCCTGGGCCGCCACCGGGTCAAGGTCCACCCCGCACCCCGTGTGGTGATTGTCTCCATTGGCGACGAGCTGGTGGAGCCGGGTAACCGGTGCGGGCTCGGCGAGGTCTACGACGCCAACGGCCACGCCCTGGCGTCGGCGGTGACCGAGGCCGGGGGGCAGGCCTTCCGGGTGGCGGCGGTCCCCGACGAGGTGCGTCCCCTGACGGAGACCATTGAGGACCAGCTCGTGCGCGCTGACGTCCTGATCACCACCGGGGGGATGTCCCTGGGGCAGGGGGACACGGTCAAGGACGTCCTGGCCCCGCTGGGCTCGGTGCGGTTCGACGCCGTCGCCATGAGCCCCGGCCACCAGTTCGGCCTGGGCACGGTGCGTGACACCCCGATCTTCTGCCTGCCGGGCGACCCGGTGAGCGCCCAGATCGCCTTCGAGACCTTTGTGCGTCCTGTCCTGCGGCAGATCGGGGGCTGGTCCACGCTCCACCGCCTGAGCCTGCCGGCCACGGTCACCCACGGCTGGGACTCCCCGGTGGGCAGGCGCGAGTTCGTCCCGGTCCATCTGACGGGCTCACCCGCCCAGGGCTACCGGGCCGAGCCGACCAGCGAGCCGGGGCGCACCAGTCTGCTGGGCCTGGCCTGGGCGAACGCGATCGCCGTGGTGCCCGAGGACACGGGGCTGGTCGCGGCCGGGAGCTCCCTGCACTGCCTCCTCCTGGAGTCGTGAGGTGCGTGGTGTGGGGTGCGTGGCGCCGCGACGCTCTTGTAGGACCTTGGACCTGTTTTCTGCGGTCCGCCCAGGTCGGGCAGGGGGAGCACGAGGTGGGGCTCCTGTGACTGCCGAGGACCCCAGGAACCGTGTGACTGCTGAGGAATCTGTGGTCCGCGACGTGTCCAAGATCCTGGTCGGGTGGGGCCGCGAGCTGTTCAACACGCCAGGTCGCCTACGTCCCCGCCGCCTGTCGGGCGAATACCGTTGAGGTGTGGGGATGGAGATCTGGGCGCTGGTCGCACTCGTTGTCATCCTTGCCGTGTACCTCCTGCCGTACCTGGTCGGACGCCGTGAGGTGATGGGGCAGTCCAATTCCGAGGACCGCTACTCCGCGGAGCTGCGGGTCCTGGAGACCAGCGACGAGCCCTCCGCCGCTGACGAGGCCCGTACTCGCAGCGGTCATGCCACGATCTTTCGCCGCCCACCGGAGGTCAGAGCCATGAACAGACCCACCGTGAGGAACGTCCGCTCCGTGAGGACCGAACGTGAGCTGGCACAGGCCAGGCGCGCCCGCAACGAGGCCCGCGAGGCCCGTCGCGCGGCCGCCGGTCGCCGCGCCGCCGTCTTCGCGGTCCTGGTGGCGGTCTCCGCGAGCCTGTGGATCGTGGGCCTGGCGACCCCGGTGCCCTGGTGGCCCGCCCTCATCCCGACCGCGCTGCTGGGCGTCTCCCTCATGGCGGGACGTCGGGCGGCCATCGCCGCAGCCGCTGCCGAGGGCCGTGAGCGGCGTCGTATCGCCGCCCTGGAGCGTGAGCTCCTCCTGCTCACCGGCAGGCACCCGGAGGGTGACCAGGCGGCCGACGACGAGGACGGCCTGACCGCGGCCGACCGGGTGCGTCCGACTGGCGTGCCCGGCGCCCCCCGCAGGACCGCTCCTCACCGCGACCAGGGCGGCTCCCGTCCCGAGCGGCCCGTCCAGGACCAGAGGACCGCGCCGTCGGCGGGCCCCGCAGGGGGTCCCGTCCTGCGTCCGGTGCCTGCTCCCGGGCCGGTCGGCAGGCCGGATCCGGTCGCGGGCCCGACTGGTCGGCCGGTGTTCGTCCCCGTGGACTCCGCCGAGGAGACGGAGGGGCCCGTGGCGGCAGGCCTGGAGGCGGACCTCGTGCCGGGGCCGGACGGCCCCGAGGCCAGGCCGGTGGCGGAGTCCCTGGCCGGGTCCCGGCCTGGCGGGGACGCCGTGGACCTCCCGCTCTCCCCGACGTCGCCCGCCTCCGTGGAGCCAGCCGCCCAGGACGAGCCGGACGCCCGGGAGGAGGGGGGCCCCGCCGCTGGCCCCGCGCGGCCCCCCGCGCCGCCTGCCGGCGGGCCCGAGACAGCTCGCCCCGAGACGACGGGCCCGGACCTGAGCCAGCTCCCGGGCGTCGTCAGCCCGACGTCGGGCAGGCCGATCACGGCCAGGCCGGCTGTGGGCCGGTTCAGCGCCAGCAGGCCCGCCCCCGAGCCCGTCGGCTACGACGGGCCGTTCCTGCCCTCCATGCCGCCACTGACCGGTGACGACCCCGACGCGGCGCTGACCGGGGAGGACCCCGGTGCCGCACTGGCCGCCCGGGCCAGGCGGATGCCCGCCCCTGCCACGCCGCCCCAGGGCTGGCGTCCGGTGCACGTCCCAGCCCCCACCTACACGCTCGCTGCGCGCGCCCCGCGTCGCATGATCGAGGACCTCGACACCGGCGAGCACGAGGTCGTCGCCTCCCCGGTCCGGCCGGTCAACGCCCAGGTGCCCGTCCCGCCCGAGGAGGAGATGGAGGAGCGCGAGTTCCACCCCATCGACCTGGAGGCCGTCCTCAGGCGCCGTCGCGCCGCCGGGGAGTAGGGCCGCGCTCCTGCTGGCCCGGCACGGCACGCGCTCCTGCTAGCCCCTGGCACGGCCGCTGGCCCGGCACGGCTGGGGCGCGCAGCCGTGAGCCCAGGATCCGGGTAGGTGGGGCGGGTCACGGGGCGGCGACTTGCCGGAGGCGGGAGGGCAGGTGCTACCATCTCTGCGTACCCGGGGCTATGGCGCAGCTGGTAGCGCGTCTCGTTCGCAATGAGAAGGTCGGGGGTTCGAATCCCCCTAGCTCCACCCAGTAGGTCCGCGCGGTGTCGCGGCACCTGTGCCCTGAGCTTCCCCTCCCGCGTCCTACGGGAGATGGGGGGCAATAGGGCCGGTTTTTCCCAGGGGTGCCTTCAGTCCCGGGACACCGGGTAGACCTGGTGGTCGAGGTCTGCCAGAGCAGCTGGAACACGGCACGGTCCCTGACGCCCCACAGCCGCGTCCTTCCTGAGAGCCGGAAGCGGAAGAGCTCCTCCGGTTCCCCCGCACCCTCGGCACGGAAGTACTCCTCGATCCTCTCCCTGGCGTCCTTGGACAAATTCGCGACTTACCCATTTCAATGGGCTCACTGGCACTATCCAGGGCCCAGGACCTCTGTCAGCCGATGGGGGTGTGAACTGTCCTGCCGCCTTGCTGGCGGCCCGCGCTCCGGGCGGGTCCTTGCCGGTCGGCACGCTCGGCGACGAACTGGCGGCCCGCGCGTCGGGGTGCCGGGGCGCCCGGGCCTCAGGAGCCAGGTGCCGTGGGCAGGGTGACCGTGAAGGTGGTGCCGTGCCCCTCTCCCGGCTCGCGCACGGAGTCCACGGTCAGGCTCCCCCCGTGGGAGGCGACGATCGCCAGGGCGATGGACATGCCCAGGCCCGTCGACCCCGTGCGCCGCTCCCGGGAGGAGTCGCCCCGGGCGAAGCGCTCAAAGAGCCGCTCACGCACCGCCGGGTCGATCCCGGGCCCGTCGTCGGCCACCGTGAGGACCAGGGAGCCACCACGCCGCTCCAGGCGGGTGACCACGCGCGTCCCGGCGGGGGTGTGGACGCGGGCGTTGGCCAGCAGGTTGACCAGCACCTGACGCAGCCTCGCCTCGTCACCGGCCACCAGGGGCGGGTCGGTGTCAAAGTCCGGCTCGGAGCCGTCCTCACCCTCAGGATCCAGCACGGCCAGGTCGATCTCCCACAGGTGGTCCGGTCCGGCCGCCCGCGCGTCCTCCACCGTGTCCAGGACGACGCCCACCAGGTCCACCTCGTCGTGGGCCAGCTCCCGCCCGGCGTCGAGCTGCGCCAGCAGGAGGAGGTCCTCCACCAGGGCGGTCATGCGCACGGACTCGGAGTGCACCCGCGCCAGGGCGCGCATCGCCTCCTGGGGCAGGTCGGCGTCGGCCCCCTGGCGCGCGATGAGCTCGGTGTAGCCGCGGATCGAGGCCAGGGGGGTGCGCAGCTCGTGGGAGGCGTCGGCGACGAACTGGCGTACCTGCGTCTCGGAGCGCTGCCGGGCGGCCAGGGCCTCCTCCACGTGGTCCAGCAGGGTGTTGAGGGCTCCCCCCACCTGCCCCACCTCCGGGGAGGAGGCCAGGTCACAGGGGGTCACCCGCTCGGCGATACGCACGTCGCCCGAGCGCAGCTGGAGACGGGCGACCCTGCGGGCCGTGGAGGCTACCCGCCCCAGGGGCACCAGCGAGCGGTGCACCATGGCGGAGCCCAGGACGACGGCGATGACCGCGCCCACCAGGGCCATGACCGCCTCGACGGCGAGCTGGTGGCCGATGAGCGCGTTGTCGGCGGCCATGGACAGGCCGGTGACGACGGTGTCGCCGGTGACCTCGTCGGTGCTCACCAGGACCCGGTACTCCCCCAGGGAGCCGACGCTGACGGTGACCGGGGTGGCGGCCGGGGCCAGGCCCAGCAGTATGGCCTGAGTCTCCTCCGGGAGCGTGCAGTAGTTGCCGGAGGGATCAATGTACCCCCCGAACCGTGACCGTCCGTCCGCGGTGCGCACCAGGGTCAGGGTCCCGGCGGACTGGCCCGGGGCGTCCAGGCCGGGTGGTACCCGTGGGGTCGTGGTGTCTGCTGGTGCCGATGGCGGGGCGGTGGCGCCCTGGGGATCCCCTGAGGCCGGGGACCCGGCCTGCGGGTCCGACTTGGTGGCGGACCTCCTGGTGGCCTTGCGGTCGGTGTCGCCGTCGCCCTGGTCCAGCGTCAGGTGCCTCTTGGAGGCGGCGCGCTGGGAGGCCTGGACCACCTGCTCGTCCAGGCGCTCCAGGAGCGCGTGGCGCAGGGTGAGGGTGGAGAAGGTGCTGATGGCGGCGGCCATGAGCAGGACGACCGACATGACCGCGGCGGCCAGGCGGGTACGTAGCCGCCACCGGCTGGGTCGCCAGCGTCCGGGCCCGGGGACCCCGCACTCCTCAGGCCCCCCAGGGGTCTCAGCCGGTTCAGGGGAGGGGGCGGTGGGCGGCGTCCGGGCGGCCTGGGTGCTGGCAGCGTCCTGGGTGCCTGCGGCGTTCGGGGTACCTGCGGCAGGCGGTACGCCCAGAGCGTGCGTGGCGGCCGTGGTGTCCTTGGCCTCCGAGGCGTCCGCGGCGGCGTCGCCACGGTGAGTCGGTGAGGTCACGGTGGGGCGGCTCAGGCGGGCTTCTGGACGGGCTTGAGGACGTAGCCCACCCCGCGCATGGTGTGGATCATGGGCTCACGGCCCTTGTCGATCTTGCGGCGCAGGTAGGAGATGTAGAGCTCGACGATATTGG
>ERZ772766.362-NODE-362-length-27056-cov-4.264398_pt1 | contig 27056 bp, 20 predicted proteins | sample MGYA00511379_ERZ772766 | MGnify/ENA primary metagenome ERZ772766 (study PRJEB29015, sample SAMEA2737895) | human oral metagenome | biome: human oral; feature: human-associated habitat; material: dental | place: China | collected 2116 ...
TCATTTAACCTAAGCAACAATGCAGTACAAGCCGGCTTGTACTGGCGCTACAAGGTGCTTGTACTGGCACTACAAGATGCTTGTACTGGCACTACAAGCGGCTTGTAGCCCCACTACAAAGGGCTTTGTACGGATACATTTGCCAGCGACTTTGTTGTGTAAGAATGTGTATCTAACACCAATCCTTTTTTTTACGATACGTGTTTTTTTGATTCAGAATGGCAATAATTTCTTGTATAATATCGGCCTTCGGTGTTGTAAAAACAACAGAAAGTTTGTAACTTTGGCCCGACAAAACTCGTGTTTCGGTTTATTCGGGCGAGCGGTGGTGGGCAAATGGCTTATCGCGTAGCGTGAGAAACGCCACTTGCTAACTCATTAACTTGTGAACTAGTCAACTCGTTAACAGATAAACTTGTTAACAGGTCTACTCGTCAACAGCTTAACTTGTCTACTTCTTGACTCGTCAACAGGTTAACTTGTCTACTTGTTAACTCGTCAGCAGGTTAACTGGTCAACCCGTCAACTTGTCAACTAACCAACGCACCTTGTCAACTAAAAACACCATTTCTAACTAACAACTTGTAATTATGAAGAGACAAATTGAATTATCTGTATTATGGGTACTCCTTGTTTTAGGGTTTCTTGCCCATACCTTGGCCGACGTGATGCCCGCATTTTGGGGCGAGAGCATCGTGGCGATGCCTACTTCTGCCAACTGGCGCGAGCTTGTCGCCCTAATGATGGGCATCAGCTACACGCTGCCCGTGCTCGCAATCTTTCTCGTTTTATGGGGGAAACACAAGGCTTGGCGCGTGATACACTCCATCTTGGCTTGCCTTTTCGCTTTGTTCTGCCTACTTCACATGCTCGAATGGCTCGACCAATTCAATCCTGTGCAACTCACCATCATGCCCTTAATGGCCATCGTTGGCATTATCTTGGCCGTAAAGTCCATCAAGTATGTTCGCGAAAATCAGTGCGTTGATGGCGAGGGGGATGATAATGACGAGGAAGAAGACGAGAATGTGGGTGATGAGGAAGAAGAAAGCGAAGAAGAAGTAAGTGAGGAAAAAGGCGAAGAGGTAAGCGAGAAGGAAGAAAAGGAAACTGAATAAGTGGATGAGTTAACTAGTTGACAAGCTTACGAGTTGACGAGTTAACCACTTAACTCGTCTATTTGTCGACTAGTTAACTCCTCCAAACTTTTCACCCGCCTAATACAACAACAGCATCCCTGCAACGGCTGCATAGCCAATCATGCGTATGGGGTTAATCTTTAAGAACTTCGTTCCTGCGAATGTGGCGGCGAAAAGGAAGAGGCTAACGCCAAACTGCCAAGGGTTGATGGTGGGCGAACTGAAATTCTCTTCTGTCATTAAGAGCAGAGCGGCAGCGGCAAGCATCCCAACAACGGCAGGGCGCAGGCCGGCGAACATGTTCTGAACAACGGGCGTGTCCATATATTTCATAAGTGTTTTACAGATAAGTATCATTAGGATAAGCGACGGCAACACCAACGCAAAGGTGGCTGTGGCACTGCCCAGCATGGCCATCCATGTGTTAAACCCGGCATTATGGGTGGCCGTATATCCGCAATAGGTGGCCGCATTGATGCCGATGGGGCCTGGGGTCATCTGCGAAATGGCGACGATATTGGTAAATTCGGCCGACGAAAGCCATTGATGATGGATAACCGTTTCGGTTTGTATGAGCGACAACATGCCGTAACCGCCACCGAAACCAAATAGTCCGATGAGGAAAAACGTATAGAAAAGCTCGAAGAAAATCATGTGATGGTTTTATTTGTTGTTGGCTGAATGCGTATGTAGGTAGGATGGGGTGCGGCGCGATTGGCGTTGTTCTTTCGTTGCAATTGTTCTAATTCTCGTTGGGCGAACCCTCTGTGGGCTTGATAAACTGCCCATAAAGAAAACCGCAAAGGCCTGCGCCGATGATGATGTAAATGGGATTGACGCCCATTGCCCATATAAGCAGGGCGCAAACAACGGGTATCCAAAGGGTGCTTAGCGTGATGTGGGCACTCTTGGCCAAGTTGAATGTGGGGGCAGCAATGAGTGCCACCACGGCCGGACGTATGCCACGGAACGCTGCTGCCACCACGCTGTTGTCTTGAAACTGATGAAAAAACATCGCGATTAGCAGGATAATGAGAAACGAAGGCAGGGCTGTGGCGACGCAAGTGCATAGTGCGCCGCGTAACTTACGCATCTTGTAGCCGATGAAGATACTGACGTTGACGGCGAAAACACCTGGACAACTCTGCGCTATGGCAATGAGATCGAGAAACTCTTCTTTCTCTATCCACTTGTTCTTGTCCACCACTTCGGCCTCGATAATGGGTATCATGGCGTAACCGCCGCCCAAAGTGAACATCCCTATCTTAAAGAATGTGCGAAAACTGTTCCAATATATCGACATGTTGTTGATGAATTAAAGCCTCACCCCCAGCCCCTTTCCATAAGGAGCGGGGGTGATGTGCCTTGTTAAAGGTGAAAAGGTGAAAAGGTGAAAAGGTGAAAAAATGGCTAACGCCGTTTAAAGGTGCCTAGCGGTTTCTAGATTTCCGACAAGTCCGACAAGTCCGACTGGTCCGACAAGTCCGACTGGTCCGACTGGTCCGAAAAGTCCGACTGGTCAAACTGGCCCGATTAGGCAGACACCATCTATAAACACAAACGGTAAAGCATTTGGCTTAACTCCATAACTCCATAACTCCATAACTCCTTACTAACTCCTCTTATGCTTTCAACTTCTTTTCCACCCATTTCCTAGCGTTCACGAAGGCCTCAATCCAGGGCGTAACCTCGTCTGATTGACGTTTACGCGGATAGTAGGCGTTCTGCCAAGGGAAGATGGAGCGTTCCAAATGGGGCATCATGGCCAAGTGTCTGCCGTCGGCCGAGCAGATGCCAGCCACGTTGTAGTCCGACCCGTTGGGGTTGCCGGGGTATTCGGCATAGTTGTATTTGGCAACGATGTTGTATTTATCTTCTGATTCGGGCATATAGAACCTACCCTCACCATGAGCAACCCAGATGCCCAGCTTGCTGTCGCTGAGCGAGCCTAGCATAACGCTGTTGTTCTGTGGAATGGTTAGTCCCACGAACGAACTTTCGAACTTACGCGACGTGTTGTGGGTAAGGTGCGAGCGGTGGTCGTGTTCGGGATTGATGAGGTTTAACTCAGCCATAAGCTGGCAGCCGTTGCAGATGCCTAGCGAAAGCGTGTCGGGACGTGCGTAGAACTTGTCGAGTGCCTCTTTAGCCTTGGGGTTATAGAGGAATGCGCCTGCCCAACCCTTGGCCGAACCAAGCACATCAGAGTTTGAGAACCCGCCGCAGAACACAATCATGTTCACCTCTTCCAGCGTTTCGCGCCCCGAAATGAGGTCGGTCATGGCCACATCCTTCACGTCGAAACCCGCCAGATAGAGGGCATAAGCCATTTCGCGCTCACCGTTAGTACCCTTTTCGCGAATGATGGCAGCCTTAACACCCGACGGCTTGCGGCGGTCGGCACTGATGCCATAGCCACTTAGCTTGCCTGTAAAGTCGTCGTTGAATTTCAGTTCAATGGGTTGTTTCTTATAATTAAGCCACCTTTTCTTGGCCATGCCGTTGTGGCTCTGCATCGTGTCTAGGCGATAAGAGGTGCGATACCACGTTTCGCGCAACGAGTCGATGTCGAAAACATACTCGTTTTCGCCCTTCTTCACCACCAACGTGCGACCGTTTGGCACCGAATATCCAATCTTGGTGTAGCCAATACCCTTGTCTTCGAGATATGTGCGCAGGTCGTTTCGATGGTCGTCGCTTACCTGTATCACCACGCCGGGGTTCTCTGCAAAGAGGTTTTTCACCACATCGTCGCCCGCCAGGTCGTGTAAGTTAAGGTGCATGCCGCCCTTTCGGTTGGCAAAAGCCATTTCTAGCAGCGTGGTTATCAGTCCACCAGCCGAAATGTCGTGGCCAGCCAATATCCATCCGCGCCTAACGAGTTCTTGAATGGCATTGAAACAGTCGGCGAAATATTCGGGATTGGCAACCGTTGGCACGTCGTCGCCAACGAAACCAAGACTTTGTGCGAAGGCACTTCCGCCCAAACGCTGTTCATCGAACGAGAAGTCGATGTAGTAGAGCGATGAATTCTTGTCGTTAACAAGTACCGGCGAAACCACCTTGCGCACATCCGACACCTCGGCACCACTGCTAACGATAACCGTTCCGGGCGCGATAACCTTCTGGCCATTGGGATATTGTTGGGTCATTGAAAGCGAATCCTTGCCTGTTGGTACGTTAATGCCCAGCGTACAGCAGAAGTCACTCAGTGCCTCAACAGCTTTATAAAGGCGCGCGTCTTCTCCTGCCTGCGACCTACAAGGCCACATCCAGTTGGCCGAAAGGCTTACGCCGCCCAATCCGTGGGCTAATGGTGCCCATACAAGGTTGGTTAACGACTCGCTAACGGCCAAAACCGAGCCTTTCTCGGCCGATGCCAAGGCCGCTTGCGGTGCATGGCCGATGGCGGTTGCTATGCCAGCGCGTCCGCGATAGTCGAGTGCCACCACGCCACAATCGCTCAATGGCAGTTGAATTTCGCCTTGTGTCTGTTGGCGAGCCACCTTACCCGTTACCGAACGGTCTGCTTTGTTGGTGAGCCAGTCCTTACAAGCCACAGCTTCGAGTTGCAAAACGCGCTCTATGTGCGCCGTAAGTGCCTCTTCGCCCAGTTTGTTTTTATCGGCCTCGCTGCCTATTGGTTCATATTCAACGTTCTGATAGTGGCGTTCAACGGTGTTGTCTACCATTACCGTCTTGGGCGAATGACCAAACATCTGCGCCACATCCAGGTCGAAAGGCTTAGTGCCGTCGGCTTGTTTGAAGGCGAAGTGGGCATCGCCCGTAGTCTCGCCCACCACATAAAGCGGTGCCCGTTCGCGTTGGGCAATCTCCCTTACGCGTTCGATATGTTGTTCGTCGATAAGCAGGCCCATACGTTCTTGGCTCTCGTTGGCGATAATCTCTTTGGCCGAGAGTGTTTTGTCGCCAATGGGCAGTTGGTCCATGTTAATTTCTCCACCACATTCTTCCACAAGTTCGCTAAGGCAATTCAAGTGACCTGCCGACCCGTGGTCGTGTATTGACACAACGGGGTTGTCGTCGCTTTCTACCAATGCGCGCACAAGATTATAGGCGCGCTTTTGCATTTCGGGGTTGGCGCGTTGTATGGCGTTAAGCTCAATACCGTTAGAATAACGGCCCGTATCTACCGACGAAACCGAACCGCCGCCCAATCCGATGCGATAGTTGTCGCCTCCAACCACAACCACCTTGTTGCCTTTTTGTGGTTCGCCCTTCAAGCAATCGCGTTTTGTGCCGTAGCCCACACCGCCTGCCAACATGATAACCTTGTCGTAAGCATAGAAAGGTTCGTTGGCAGAGTTGTCTGTTTCGGCTTTCTCTTGATGCTCGAAGGTAAGTACAGAGCCCGTGATAAGTGGTTGTCCGAACTTATTGCCAAAGTCGGATGCACCGTTAGATGCTTTGATGAGTATCTGTTCGGGCGATTGGTAGAGCCATTCACGTACGGGAAGTAACTTTTCCCAATCGCGGCCGCCGTCGAAGCGTGGGTAAGCCGTCATGTAAACGGCTGTTCCAGCGATGGGCCACGAGCCTACGCCGCCGCCCATACGGTCGCGAATTTCGCCTCCCGTGCCCGTTGCAGCCCCATTAAAGGGTTCTACGGTGGTGGGGAAATTGTGTGTTTCGGCTTTCAACGAGATAACGCTCTCGATGTCTTTCACCTCAAAAAAGTCGGCTTTCGATTGGTTTTTGGGTGCGAATTGCTCCACCACCGGACCTTGTGCAAAGGCAACATTGTCTTTATAAGCCGAGAGAATGTTGCCAGGGTTTTCGGCCGTGGTGCGCTTAATCATGGCAAAGAGCGACGATTCTTTCTCTTCGCCGTCGATAACAAACGTTCCGCCGAATATCTTGTGGCGGCAATGTTCTGAGTTGATTTGGGCAAACCCGAATATTTCAGAGTCGGTTAGCGGTCGGCCCAATTGCTTTTCGATGTCGTGCAGGTAAGCCATCTCGTCCTTAGAGAGTGCCAACCCCTCCTTTTCGTTATATTCTTCCAGATTGTCCACGTGCCTTACGGGTTCTGGTTGCCTGTCAACGCAGAACACTTCTTGGCCAATGCCCTCGTACATGCGTTGCAGCATGGGGTCGTGGTCGGCGTTTCGGCTGGCCACGGGGAAGAATTCCTCAATACGCGAAATGCCGTTAAGATTCATGTTTTGGGTAATCTCAACGGCATTTGTGCTCCAAGGTGTCACCATTTCGCGGCGCGGCCCCACGTAAAAACCTTCCAGTTCTTGGGTGTCCATCAGCGTTGCGTCGCCATAAAGCCAGGCTAGCTTAGCCATTTCGTCGTCGTTCAGTTGGTGGTTCACCTCTGTGGCAATCACCGTTTCTTTCTGCGTCTTGAAAAAGAGAATCATCGTTGTTTCCTTTATTTTTGGGATGGTTATGTGAATACACTTACTTTTCTGCCTGTTAACCTGCGTTTGGGTTGGCTTGGGTTGGTGTGCAGTGGGAGGGAGTGTGATGTGGAAAGCCAACCTACCGCTGTACCTTTGGCTTGCAGTCGTTTACCTAAGCTTTTCGCTTGCCCTTTGCATTCCTCTTGCAAAGTTAGCGTTTTTGCCTTATATATAAGGTGTGGGCGGTGTTGTTTTTTCAGTTATTTAGTATTAATCCCCACTTTTGTGCGCTTATCGTCTAGTGTTTGCGCCCTTGCGCCATGCTTGCATGGCGTGGCGCAAGGGTGTGGCGCAAGGCTGTTTTTGCGACTATATTACCCCGTTTTGCGTTTGCCTAGCACAAGGATAAGCACCGAAGTGATGATGAGCACAAAGCCAATGACGATGGGCAGGGTGAGCGGTTCGCCGAAAAGGAGTATGCCCACGCACATGGCCGTCATGGGTTCGAAGGCGCCAAGCACGGCTGCCAGGGTGCTGCTTATCTGCTTTAAGGCCACGATAAGCGTAACGTTGCTAACGGCTGTGGGCACAACACCCAGCAAAAAGAGGTTGACGAGCTGGCTGCGCGTGTCTATTGGGTCGATGCGCCCGCGTGTAAAGGTGGCGTAGAGGGTGAGAATGAGCATCGCGAAGAAGAAAATGTAGAACGTTAGTTTCAACGAGGGCATCTGCCGGATGCGCATTCGGGGGAAGACAACCATGTAAACGGCATAGAGAAAGCCTGAAAGCAGAAGTAGGAAAAGGCCCGTTAGCCCCTCCATGCTGCCGTTGCCGTCGAGTATTCCCGAAAGGAAGAACACGCCTGCAACGGCTATGCCGATGGCGACGGCTGTGGTTAGCGACAGCCGTTCGTGCAGAAACACCACCGAAAGGAGCAGTGTCCACACGGGGTAAGAGAAGAGCAAGGTGGTGGCGATGCCGCTAGCCATGTAGTTATAGCCTTCGATAAGGGCGATAGACGACACGGCGTACATTGCAGAGAGCAACAGGATGCGCAAAAAATCGCCAAAGGCAAGCCACATGCGCGTGCGGTGAAACATCAGCATGCCCAGCATGGCCAGGCAACCGAAGGCGTAGCGGTATATCAAAACGGAAGTGGAGTGCATGCCCGTGGCAAGCACGGGGATGGCGAAAAGGGGGATTAGCCCGAACGTAATGCCCGAAATGCTGGCATTGAGGAAACCTTTAACTGTGGTTGACATCGAAAGAGAAGTTGTGGGGTAATTGCGTAACGGCGTGCCTTGGCACCTTGTTTCAAGTGTGCAGGCCTTGTGCCTAAGTGCGAACGCTTATTTCTTAACCCCTAAGTGTAAATGTATATCCTGATGAATGTTGACTGAATGTTAAGGCGGATTCTAAAAATTACCTTTGCTGTATTTTTAGCTTTTATCTGAGCAGGTTTTGCTTACTTACTTGAAGGAGCAAAGTGAACTATGCTTTCTGAAAGAGAAAGCAAAAGATGCCAGATAAAATCTAAAAGACTGCGTAGAGCAATACAAGGAACAACAATTGAACCTTTGCGGGGAATATTTAGAACATGCCTGAATGTAAAACCTGCCCCAAGGCCGTTGTGTGGGCGTTGGGGCAGGTGTGGGTTTGCTGCATAGAAGAACGTTTTCGTTAAGCCAAATGAACAATGTCGAGCTTGCTCGGACATTGTCATGGCGAGAAAACGCACTTTTGAGGAACGAAAAAAGAACGTTTTCGTTAAGCCAAATGAACAATGTCGAGCTTGCTCGGGCATTGTCATGGCGAGAAAACGCACTTTTCGAGGAACGAAAAAAGAAGTTTTATTTGCCTTCTTCGGGTGCTTTGTCGATAAGGTCCATAAACTGGTCCAGTTTCGGCGTGATGATGATTTGCGTGCGGCGGTTGCGTTGTTTGCCCACTTCGGTTCCGTTGGTGGCAACGGGGTTAAACTCGCCACGTCCGCCGGCGGTTAGGCGTTTGGGGTTAACGCCATAGCGTGTTTGCAGATATTGTACCACGCTCGATGCGCGCAAGCAGCTTAGGTCCCAGTTGTTGCGGATGTTTTCGCGGTTTATGGGCACGTTGTCGGTGTTTCCTTCCACCAGCACGTCATAGTCTTGATAGTCCATTATTATCTTGGCTATCTTGCTAAGCGTTTCGGCAGCGCGGTCGTTTATTTCGTAGCTACCGCTCTTATACAGCATATTGTCGGCCAATGAGATGTAAACCACGCCTTTAAGCACGCGTACGTCTACCTCCTTCAACTCCTCACGACTGAGCGAACGCGTAAGGTTGTTGGTGAGCACCATGTTAAGCGAGTCGCTTTTGCTCTTCACCTCAACCAAATGGCGTATGTATTGGTTGCTCTCGTTAATCTGGTCTACCAGCTTAGAAATGTTCACGTTGTTGGCCGAACTGTTGTTGAGGCTCTTGTCTAGCGAGCCTTGCAGTGCGGCGTAATCGCGCTTTTGTTGTGCCAGCTGTTCTTCCAGCGATGTAACCCTGGCTTGACTGGCGGCAAGTTGTTCGCGAGTTGAACGATAGCTTTCGTTCAATTCCCTGTTTTCTCTTTGGCAATTGTCCAAGTCTTTCTTGCTAGCACAGCTCGAAACAACGACCACACTGGCCAATAGCACAAGCTGAACGATGTTCTTCTTTTTCATATCTCTCCTTAAATGTTGATTGATTATCCTGTGTCTTTGCGGCACTTTGTGTGTACAAAGTTACGAATATACTTTACATTAACCTTAAAATGCGTGCCCGTTTTTGGTATTATTAACGGCAGAGAAAGAGGAGGGGATGAAAAAATGGACAAGGAGAAATGGTTTTAGAGATTACATCCAGGCCTGCGTTTGGGGCTTAATTCGTACACAGAGGTGCAGAAGACGGAGAGTTTTTCTGCATACAAGCAGGCGGAGAAGACAGGGTACTTAGGGCATGCGGCGAAAGCGTACACGGCGAAAGAACACCTTCATTTTCTTATTTCCAAAGGATACATGCTCCTCTCCTCCCCAATGTTTCCTAAACGCAAAGCCTTATCCTTAAAGCAATGATGGGGCTAACATCCATGTGTTCTGCGCCTCCTACGTGACCTTAATCGCGCATCAGTATTGTGTAAGTGCGTTCCAAATTCAAGTTCTTATTGGCCATAAGCCGATTCGGGATAAGCATCAATCAGCTCGCAGTAGTTGGCGTAATGATTGATTCTTATCCCAAACTGGCGTAATACTTTAAATTCGAAACATGAAATCAAAAAAAGATTCTTATGTTACGGATTTAATGCGATGGACGTTTATTCTATTAACTTCCCATGCTTTTTGAGTATGGAGAGAAACGCACTCCATTCTGCTGCCCGTTTGTCTTTCGCTTCCTTAATGGCTTCATTCGCTTTTGCATATTTACTGTCGTTCTCAATATGGCGTGGATAACAGTCGCTCAGATAAAACTTACCCGACTCAGTTTCGGAAACTAATGATAAGTCGGTGAAGATTTGACTGTCAAAAGAAGATACAAACGTTGCAATACGGAGTAAAACCTTGTCATACGAACGTATTTCTATGTTGCGATAAATGGGGAAGAGCTTGTTTGTAGGCTCAAAGTCTTGGAAAACAATCTCGCGGGTCTGCACGTTGAAAGACTTGATGTTGTCAAGCGTAAAGAGACATGGGGTTAAATGAGAAGATTTCGTTATGCGAGTTGTTCCCACTGCAAACAGTTCTGCCTTTGACCCTTGTTCGGCTGGAGGTAAAACCTGATTATCCCCATTGGTGCAACCAATGAACAACAAAGAAAGGACGAACACTTGTAATAAGCATATACTCTTTTTCATATCAGTACTTTTTTAGGTGACTTTTATAAATCGTTTTTACGAAAGCAAATTACTTGATGATGTACTTTTTTACAATTACATGTACATGAACCATCAATCTTACAAGGACAAAATGGTTGTTTAAGGACAAGCACCTTGTGCGAACGCCTGCATGCAACTAAGCAAGGTGCATGCAAGGCACAGGCAACCTCTTTTCATCATTCTCAGCTCTGTGATATTGTTACAAGGCAAATTGCGCTCCAAATATAGCACTTTTTATCGACATTACAAAACAAATACGGCGTTTTTGTTGAAGTAGTCTTGACTTTTAACAGGCCTATAACCTAAGAGGGGTTTGTTATCTTCGTGATGGCAGCACAAGATAAACGCTTTTCTCATTATGCGAAGGGCAGGACAAATTACCCCTCTGGCCTTATATACTCACGAAAACCCAACAACTCCCGAACACGTCAAATCATCAGCTTACCAACTCACCTACTCATCAACTCAAAAACTCACAAACTCACGAACGCACCAACCCATCAACTCATAAACTCGACAACTCACCAACTCGCCAACTTATCAACTCGTCAACTTACCAACTTAAAAACTTAAAAACTTAAATTCGTTATTTTTATTTTACAAAACTATTCTAATTTTCATCCCATTCTGGCGAAAATATGGGGTGTAAAGTGGGTAAATTGGCAGTATTTTCAGCTTTTCACGTCTCTTACCCTGTCTATTTTTAAGCACAAAACCTGCATTTTGCACCATTTTGCCTTTCTAGTTTGGTTGCCAACCCATTATTTTTTACGCCCAATTACCCCCTTTCAGCACCTAAAATACCACTTTTTAACGGTCATTTTGCCCTTTTTAGCCCTATTTTTGATGGTTCGAAGAGGCTTTTTTCGTACCATTGCAGTGTATTTTTATGCGTATCGTTAGGCATTTAGCGGCATTTTGCCTTGCATTTAGCACCAAAACACCTTGCGTTTTGCACCAAAATGCGCTGCGTTTTGCACCAAAATGCACTGTATTTTGCACCAAAATGCACCGCATTTAGCACCAAAACGCAATGAATTTCGCAGAAAACAACCCAAAGTCTGCTGCAAACTGCGGTTTTATGCAATGTGTATTCATTTTGTATGCATTTACTACTAACCTCTTTTTGCATCAAAACCAACCTTCGCGAGAATCGATTTTTTGCGACAAGGTGGGCGCTTGGTAGACAAAAAGGGCACTCATAGTGTTAAAATACGTACTGAAATTTGGACAGAGTTTAGTGTATCGGCTTACCAGTTAACGAATGAATCAGCTGATAAGTTTACCGTTTAACGATTGGAGTAGTTAACAAGAGGATTAGCCGATAAGTTAATGAGTGGGCCACTCAACTCGTTAAGTCATGAACTCACCAAGTGATAAACTTGTTAATTGATAAATTGGTTAACTGCTAAACTCGTCCACAGGTCAACTTGTTAACCGGTAAACTCACCCCCTGGTCCTCTCGTCAACTCGTTAACTGGTTAACACGTCAACTCCTTTAATATTTGTTCATGTTGTCGTTAATGGCATCCGATGCAAAGAGAGAGAAGATGTTCATGTCGGCATCTTCGATGCTTAGCTTGTCCATTTCTGGGTTTAACCTAAACACCACATACGAACGGACCAGAGCGCCGTGTTCGTTCTTGGCCCTGAAACTCACTTTGAAAGCGTAGCCAAGAAACTGACTTTTAAACTTTTTCTGCTTTTTCTTGTATTCTTCGAGTATGCGCTGGCCGTCGGCAAGCATCTTTTGTGCCTGCGGAACGGTTTTCACCGACTCCGAATAACGCGCTGCCGAGTCGGTAATTTGTTTCACCTTGTCGAGCATATACTGTGCCTCGTTGGTGGATCTAAATTCAGAAAAGAGCGAGTCTACCCTGCCCCGCTCTACCAATTGGTACGAGCGTGGGTCGTTAAGGTTCTTTCGCATAAACTCCTCGGTTAGCTTATCGGCTTGTTTTTCCTTGTTCTCGCACGACGTGAAGGTGAGGGCGAACAGCGAAATGAACAACAAATGAAGTACTCTTTTCATCCTCTGCTGGTGGTTTAGGTGAGACGTGCGTGTGGCACGTCTTTCTTTTTCGCACGCAAAGGTAGTAAAAATGCCCTTAACGCACAAGCCTTGCACGCTAAATTGGCGCAACAATCAGCTGACTTTACCCGCTTTGGTTGATGTGGTTCTGCTGATGCGGCATCGGGTTAGTGGCCAAACTCCACCTAGGGTAATAAGCTTGCCGGCAGTCGACTAGTTGATGCTGCATCGGGTTTGCGGCCAAACTCCATCCTACCTAAGCGTTGAACACGTGCCATCGGCGACTAGTGGCCCCACGTTAAAAGCCAAAACGAAGTTCTAGCACTTGCCCACTGGGCCTGCATTTTTACGCTTTTCTTTTCTTATACGTGGGGCATTTTAGGTTACATTGCCTTGCTTTTAGGGTTTTATTTTAATTACGAAGTATTCGTAATTTATTGTGACATAAAACAAAAACCAAGCATTTAACTTTATTTAAAACTTAATTCCTTGCTTTGTTTACGAAAAGTTCGTAGATTTGCAGTGTGAGTTAAACGTTACATAATAATGAAGATAGAGAAGCTTTCAATTCAAGAAGAAGAGGTGATGCGTTGTGTTTGGCAATTGGGCAGGTGCAACATCAAGGCCATAGTCGAACGGTTGCCATCGCCTGCACCGCCTTATACCACGGTGGCATCGGTTGTTGGCAACCTCAAACGCAAGGGGTATGTGGCGGCACAACGTAAGGGCAACGGCTTTGAGTACGTGCCTGTTGTTAAGGAAAAAGACTATAAGCGGCACTTCGTGTCGGGATTTGTGCGCGATTATTTCAAAAACTCGTTCCGCGACATGGTTTCGTTCTTTGCACAAGAAGAAAAAATATCGCCCGACGAGCTGAAAGACATTATCGACGAGATAGAAAACGGCGATGTGGCAAAGGTGTGAACACGGTATTATATCGCGTGCCATCTCGCTTTCTAAGCGCCTATTTAAGTGGGCATCGCCCTTTTACCTAAGGGTTTTGGGCAAGTCCATTTCGTAATCATTACCTAAATTATCCTAGCAAATTATACCCATGTTGACGTATCTGATAAAAGCAAACGTTGTGTTGGTGGTGCTTTTCGGGTTCTACCAACTCATTAGCGCAGGCGACACTTTCTTTAAATGGCGGCGTCTGTCGTTGCTCACAGTCTATGTGCTGTCGCTGTTGTTGCCCACGATAGACCTCTCTGTGCTGGTTAACGAAACGGCACCGCTGGGCAATATCTTGCCGCGCATGGCCTACAACCTGCCCGAAGTGACGGTCCAACCCACACACGACACCTTTGATTGGCAGCAGCTAGCCGTTTGGCTATACACTGGCGTGGCCTTTGCTTTGCTTTTGCGCGTGTTTTGGCAGGTTGTTGTGGTGTGCAGGTTGGCACAGCGCAGCGAACGCGCAATGTTGCACGGCACAGCGGTTTGTTTGTTGACAGGCGATTACAGCCCCTTTTCGTTCTTCCGTTGGATATTTGTCAACCCTGACGACAAGACGCCGTCGCAGGTTCAGCAGATACTGACACACGAACAAACGCACGTGGCGCAATGGCATTCGGTAGATGCGTTGCTGTCGCAACTCTTTGTAGCCGCCTTTTGGTTCAACCCCGCGGCGTGGCTTATGCGCCTGCAAGTGCGCAACAATCTTGAATATCTGGCCGACCGCTCGGTTATCAACGGCGGAACGGACAAAAAGGCCTACCAATACCATTTGTTGGCAGTGGCCTATCGAACGAATGTAGCTACAATAACTAATAATTTCAATGTATTACCTTTAAAGAAAAGAATTAAAATGATGAATAAGCAAACTTCCAATCCGTTGGCACGCTTTAAGTACTTGCTTTTCGTGCCGTTGGCCGTCGCTTTGCTGGCGATGAATAGTACCGCAATGAGGGCGAATGTGCAGAAAAAGGTGGTGAAAACCACCAAAGTCACGAAGAAAACAAGTGCAACCGACAAGGTGTATGAGGTGTGTGAGCAGATGCCTATCTTCCCTGGTGGGGATGCTGCAATGATGAAATACCTTTCGGAGAATGTGAAATACCCCGCTCTTGCCATAAAAGCCCAAGAGCAAGGCCGCGTTGTGGTTAGCTTTACAGTAGAGAAGGATGGGGCTATATCCGACGTAAAGGTAGCCAGGTCGGTAACACCTTCGCTCGATGCCGAGGCGGTAAGGGTGGTAAAGGCCATGCCTAAATGGACTCCGGGTAAGCAAGACGGCCAACTGGTGCGCGTAAGGTATAACGTACCTGTGTCTTTCAAATTAAATTAAAGAACAAGTAAGATTGACAAGTTAATGAGTTGACAGGCTGAATGTGGGGCTGGCTTGCGGCTTTCTCCCATCTCCTTGTTGGCTTGTTAACTTGCCAACGCACCACCTTTTTCATCGTTTAATGGCAGATAGAGCTGCTACCTTAATAAATAAACACGAACGTTTTCGTTAAGCCAAATGAACAATGTTGAGTTTGCTCGGACATGCTAATGGCGAGAATTGGAAATCGCCGACACGGAGCTTTGAGCGAAGTGGAAAGGCAAAACGCACTTTTCGAGGAACGAAAAAAGAACCATCTAATATATTAATGAGTATGAAGAATAAGCAAAAAACAAATTCGTTTGCAGGTTATAAGTACCTGCTTTTCGTGCCATTGGCTTTCGCCTTGGTGTTTATGAACAGTTGTAAGAGAAAGACGAATGTGCAGAAACAAGTTATGGAGGGCACAAAAGTTGAAGTGAAAGCTGAAACAGGCGAGGACACAGCACAAATCAAGAGTGCCGAACCAACGGATAAGGTGTATCAGGTGGTTGAGCAGATGCCTACTTTCAAGGGTGGAGACGCTGCACTGATGAAGTACCTTTCGGAGAACATCAAGTATCCCGAAGCTGCTGAGAAAGCAGGAGAGCAAGGTCGCGTTGTGGTTAATTTCATTGTAGAGAAAGACGGGGCGGTATCTAACGTAAAGGTAGTTAGGTCGGTAACGCCGACACTCGATGCAGAGGCGGTAAGAGTGATAAAGGCCATGCCCAAGTGGGTTCCCGGCAAACAAGACGGCAAGTTAGTGCGCGTAAAGTATAACGTACCTGTGTCTTTCAAATTACAATAGCATACAGCTAGGCTGGTAACATTGACAAGTTAATGGGTTGACAAGCGAATGTGGGGTTGGCTAATGGCTTACTTCCACCCTCCTTGTTGGCTCGTTAACTTGTTAACGAAATGCCTTTTAGCATTTTAAAGGCTGGTTATGCCGTTTCCTTAACGAGATAATACGTTGCATCTAACAAATAAATGCGTATGAAGAATAAACAAACGCCCAAATTGTTTGCAGGCTTTAAGTGTCTGCTTTTCGTCGTTTCGGCCCTCATATTGTTGGTTATTGTCATCGCTCCTGCAAGGGCGAACGCGCAGGATAAAAGGGAAAAGACCAGCCAAACGCGTAAAGACACCGCCACAGACGATAAGGTGTACGATGCGTGTGAGCAGATGCCTATCTACGAAGGCGGTGATGCAGCATTGTTGAAATACCTTGGAGAAAACTTGAAACTCCCTAAAGAGGATGAAGAAAGAGGGATGCAAGGGCGCATGGTGGTTGGTTTTATCGTTGAGAAAGACGGATCTCTCACTGACATTAAGGTGTTACGGCCGGTGGATATAGCTCTTGATGCCGAGGTATTAAGGGTGGTTAAGGGCATGCCAAAATGGATTCCTGGTAGGCATAATGGGCAACGTGTGCGCGTAAGATACCTACTGCCCATACATATATGTTTGCAATAGGTACTATTATATCTTTTTTATCCTTGCTTATCACCAAATAATTCAATATCTTTGTAAAGAAATGGCAATGCAAGACAGCTGTAACGTATAACCATTTAAATAATCATGAGTATGAATAACAAACAAACCCCTAATCTGTTTGCAGGCTTTAAGTGTCTGCTTTTCGCCATTTCGGCCCTTGTCTTGTTGGTTATTGTCTTCGCTCCTGCAAGGGCGAACGCGCAGGATAAAAAGGAGAAGACCACCCAAACGCATAAGGACACCACCGCAGGCGATAAGGTTTACGAGGTGTGTGAGCAGATGCCCATCTTCGAAGGCGGTGATGCTGCACTGTTGAAATACCTTACGGATAGTGTGAAGTATCCCGAATTGGCTAAGAAACATGGGGTGCAAGGGCGCGTTGTAATAGGCTTTATTGTCGAGAAAGACGGCTCTCTCACTGACGTTAAGGTGTTACGTCATGTGGATATAGCCCTTGATGCCGAGGCTTTAAGAGTGGTTAAGGGCATGCCTAAATGGATTCCTGGCTGCCAAGACGAGCAACTTGTGCGCGTAAGATATAACGTACCTGTATCTTTTAGGCTGAAACCAATGGAGTGAATGACTGGCGGCTTAACGAAATGAGGTGCTAATTGGGGGTTGATTACAGGTTGAAAGTCGGCAGGTTAGTAATAGAACGACCGAAAACCGACGGCTAAATCTGTCTGTTTGTCAACCCACCTACTTGCTAACTTGCCTATTTTATCCTTGCTTATCACCAAAGAAATTAATATATTTGCAAAGTGACAGCAATGCAAGACTGCTGTAACGTATAACCATTTAAATAATCATGAGTATGAATAACAAACAAACACCTAATCTGTTTGCAGGCTTTAAGTGTCTGCTTTTCGCCGTTTCGGCCCTTATGTTGTTGGTTGTTGTCTTCGTTCCTGCAAGGGCGAACGCGCAGGATAAGACGGAAAAGACCACCCAAACGCGTAAAGACACCACCACAGACGATAAGATTTACGAGGTGTGTGAGCAGATGCCCACCTACAAAGGAGGGGAAGAGGCAATGATGAGATTTCTTTCGCAGGTAACAAGGTATCCACAACGGGCCCAAGACTTCGGCATACAAGGCTGTGTTGTGGTTGGCTTTATCGTTGAGAAAGACGGGTCGCTAAGCAACTTTAAGTTCATACAACGGGTGGATCCTGAACTTGATGACGAGGCTTTAAAGACTGTAAAGGCTATGCCTAAGTGGAATCCAGGTAAACACAACGGTCAAAATGTGCGCGTAAGGCATAGCGTACCAGTTGGTTTTAAGCTGACATAAATGAGGTGTGGCCCACCTGTTGACTTCTCAACTAACCAACTTCCATCGCCTGTCGTGCGATAAATCTCTCTGCATGTTAGTCAAATTCAATGTTAGATAACCTCAATACACAATCACAAAAATAGAAGAATGAAGATGAAGAACAAGCAAGCCTGCAAGCGGTTAGTTGGCTTTGATTGTCGGCTTTTTGCCGTATTGACCTTTGCCATTATGGCCGTTGTCTTCGCGCCAGCAAGGGCGAATGCGCAGAGAAAAGCGCGAAATAAGTACGTACGACCCAAGCGGATTGAGGTAGACAATAAGGTTTACAATGTATGTGAGCTGATGCCATGCTTTAAAGGAGGCGATGCAGCACTGCTGCAATATCTTGGTAAGACGGCCAGATACCCTCAATCGGCGCAAAAAATCAAAAAGGAAGGGTGCGTAATCGTGAGTTTCATTGTAGAAAAAGATGGTTCGCTGTCTGACTTTAAGGTTGAACGGGCGGTGGATGCAGCCCTTGATGCCGAGGCTTTGCGTGTGATGAAGGCCATGCCTAACTGGTTGCCAGGCCAACAAGACGGCAGATTTGTACGCGTGAGGTATAGTGTACCTTTGAGATTTAAGCTGAACTAAAAACAGATAAGGGCTGTAACGCTGTTGACAGTGGACGATTTTGCAAGTAAACAAGTTGACAAATTAACGAGTTAACAGGTTGATAAATCACACGGGTTGACAAGTTTATAAGCCAGCAAATGGCTCTGCTTACGGCCTATTGTCAACCCATAAACTTACTCACTTATAACCTTAGCAACTAAATTCCCACAAAAACAAGGTCTAAACATCACACTAAATGCCCATTTACAACTTCGCCTTAAACTCGTCGAAAACCTCTTTATAGCCATTAAACACGTTAATGTCTACCTCGCCTTGTATGCCTTGCACCCGCCCGTCGGGACAAAGTTGCCAATACACCAAGTGAACATCGGGTTTGTATTCGCCATAACGCGCAATCCAAATGTCGTAGTCGCGCTTGATGTCGGGAGCCAGTGGCAAGTAGCGATTAACAAATTGCTGACTGATATAAAGTATGGGGCGTTTGCCCGTTCGTTGCTCCACAATAGTGAGCCAAGTGCGAACAGCCTTGAAAAGAACCTCCGCACCGCCCATCTTGGCAATCTGCTGCGGACTGGGTTCCACATCGAGAACAGGTGGAAAATCGCCTTTCGATATGTGCGAATGGCGTAAGAAATGGGCCGCCTGAGCCGCAGCAGGCGAGTAAATGGAGAAGAAATGATAAGTGCCAACGCTGAAACCGTGGGCGCGAGCTTGCTTATAGTCCGCCTTGTAAAAGGGATTGAGCAGCGACTTGCCCTCGGTACTCTTGATATAAATAAACGATATGGGATAGTTTACCTGCCCATGAATGGCCTTTCGGCTAGCCGTGCCCAGGTGGGTGATGCGCAGTTGGTTCCATTTGATGGGATGCACGCGCTTGTTGATAGCGTGTTGATATTTTGAAATGTCGATGCCATAGATGCGTTCGGTGGTATAAGTAAGGCGTTCGCCCAGGTATTGGCCTGCTTTCCATTCGCCTACCTTCACCTTGGGCTGCGCAGTAAGGGCAAATCCCTTACCCGTTGGGGCATCGTTTTCCCAATGTCCCTCGTAGTGACTGCCGTCGTTGCCCGTGTATTCGCCGTGTCCGCTGGCCATCATCTTGCTGTTAAAGCTGCCCACATACACACCTGTGGCGTCTTCGCGACTACCACTCACCAGCGTGTCGGCATTCCAACGCCCCGTAATTTTCCGTCCTTTGCTGTCGTGCGCCGTACCCATTCCCTGCCGTTTTCCGTCTTTCCACTGTCCTGCATACACCACACTATCTTTCAGCCACAGCACGCCATAGCCATGACTGCGACCATGCAGCACAGTGCCTTGATAGCAGAGGTCGCCTTCTTGTTGCAAAACCTGCACCGTTCCGTCGCCGTTAAGCGTGTTTTTCTCGAAGTGGCAAGCACCGAAAAGGCCCACGACCAGCAATGCCGAGAGCCAAAGAAAGCGTTTAGGATGGTTTATTCTTCGTTCCATAGCATTTGGGCGATGATGTTGCGAGGCACGATACCTGCGCCGTTATACACTCCAACGAAACGTCCCCACGCACTGAACACGGGCGAACCTGCTTGTCCCAGCGCAGCGTGCATGCGCAGGGAGCTATCCCTTTGCACACTGGCCGCCCATACAGCAGCACTGTCTTTAACCGTGGCCAATGGGTCTAAGCCCAATCCAGGCACGCTTGCCACGCGCACTTCTCCCGTTGCCGACATGCCCCAAGGCAAGGCCGAAAGCGCATTTGCGCGCCAAGGTTTTCTCTCGTTTGTGGTTTGTAGCAGGCACAAGCCCCATTGTTGGTCTTCGCGCAAGCATTTGGTGGCGATGCTCTTGCCGTCGAAAAGCAGGGCATAACGCGTGTGGCGCAACACCCGCGGTTGCTTTTCCTTACGCAACACAGCAAGCCTTTTGCTCACCTTTTGCACCTCGGCCAACCGCGTTTTCAGCTTATGGGCGTAGGCCAAAACGGCTGTATAGCCTTCGTCTTGCATGCCGTGCACCTTAATATAGTAGTTGGTTTCCTTTATTCCTTTTTTCAACTGTCGCTCTTGGGCAAGCAGTTTAGCCAATGTTTTCTGCACCATCGTGTTGGCATCGGTAGGCAATTTACCTTTATTTGCAGTACCATGAGGCATGGCAGCGACAACTCTGCCACTGCACGAAGGCAGCAATGCAAACCTGTTAGCCCAAAAGCCGGAGGTGAGATGGGGCGTTTTAAGTAAGGCTGTGGGGCTTATGGCGACCTCGGCGAAAGTGCTGTCGGGAGCTACTTCGGCAAAAAACACCACCTTGTCGGCACCTGTACCCACGGTGTACCACAGGTTGCTCTGCACAACCACAACGCAATTGCGCATCTGCCGTTGCGAAGAGAAACAGCACATTACGGCATAAACCAGCGCGCCAACCAGCAGCACGGCGGCCACTAGGCTCCACGCCATGCCCTTGCTCATCCTTCTTTTCTTTCTTTCCATTGTTTGGTCTTAGGCGTTTTTTCGCCTATGTTGTCGATTATCGGTGCAAAGTTAATCTAAAAATCCTAATTCCGCGCGCCTCAACTAACGAAAAATTGTACATCTACGCCATGTGCAACCGATGGCTACGCAATCGTTTGCATTGTTTTTTGCACATATATATAGGTGTCACATGCCATTTTCGACATTTTATTTTACCTTTGCAAAAGGAACAGGTGTGTGTGAAACGAACGCACGTTTCCTTGTTGTTCCACCTTTATGACACGTTTATTCAATAACTAACAACAATATGAAAAGATTTGTTTTGTCTGTATGCTTGGTGCTGCTGGCCGCTTTCAGTGCCTTGGCGCAAGAGGTTAAGTCGCCCAATGGTGATGTAAAGGTAAACTTCGCACTTAACAATTCGGTGCCCACCTACACCGTAACCTTCCGCGGCAAGGCCGTTATCAAGCCTAGCCGCCTAGGCTTTGAACTGGTAAAGGGCGGCGACTTGCTGGACGGATTTACGCTTGTGGGCGAAGAAAAAGGCTCGGCCGACGAGACTTGGACGCCCGTTTGGGGCGAGAACCGCACGATAAGGAACCACTACAACGAACTGTTGGTGCGGCTCGAACAGAAGTCTACCGAGCGAATGCTCAACATCCGCTTTCGCGTTTACGACGATGGGGTGGGCTTTCGCTACGAGTTTCCGCAAGAAGGCAAGCTGAACTACTTCCAGGTGAAGGATGAACGCACCGAGTTTGCTATGACGGGCGACCACACGGCGTGGTGGATTCCTGGCGATTACGACACACAGGAGTACGAATATACCCAGTCGCGACTCAGTGAGGTGCGGCAGAAGATGAAGGGGGCTATTACGGATAACTTGTCGCAAACCCCATTCTCGCCCACGGGTGTTCAGACTTCGCTGATGATGAAGACGGCCGAAGGGCTGTACATCAACCTGCACGAGGCGGCTTTGGTGGATTATCCGGCAATGCACCTCAACCTAAACGACCGCGATATGGTGTTCACCTCGTGGCTTACACCCGATGCAAAGGGCGTTAAGGCTTACCTGCACACGCCCTTCCGCAGCCCTTGGCGCACGATGATCATTACCGACGATGCACGTCGAGTGCTTGCATCAAACCTTATTCTTAACCTTAACGACCCCTGTAAGTACACAGACACGTCGTGGATACGCCCTGTTAAGTACGTAGGCGTTTGGTGGGAGATGATTTCGGGCAAGGGCGATTGGGCCTATACGCAGCAATTCCCATCGGTTATACTTGGCGAAACAGACTACACCAAGGCCAAACCATCGGGCAAACACTCGGCAAACAACGCCAATGTGCGCCGCTATATCGACTTCGCCGCCGAACATGGGTTCGACCAAGTGCTGGTTGAAGGCTGGAACATTGGTTGGGAAGACTGGGCAGGAAACATGAAAGAGAAGGTGTTCGACTTCCAAACGCCTTACCCCGACTTCGACATCAAGGCCTTAAACGATTATGCTCACTCAAAAAACGTTCGGTTAATGATGCACCATGAAACGTCGTCGTCGGTGATGAACTACGAACGTTACATGGACCGTGCCTACAAGTTGATGAACCTCTACGGATATAACGCGGTGAAAAGCGGATATGTTGGCAACATCATTCCGCGTGGCGAGTACCACTATGGACAAGTGATGGTGAACCATTACTTGGAGGCCGTGAAACGTGCAGCCGATTATAAGATTATGGTTAACGCGCACGAGGCGGTTCGCCCCACGGGTTTGTGCCGCACTTACCCCAACCTTATCGGCAACGAGAGTGCACGTGGCACCGAGTATCAGGCCTTCGGGGGCACAAAACCGGGGCATACGGCCATACTGCCATTCACTCGTTTGCAAGGCGGGCCGATGGATTACACGCCGGGCATTTTCGAAATGGACTGTGCAGGTGGTTCGCACGTAAACTCAACCATCTGCGGTCAGCTTGCGCTTTACGTTACGATGTACAGTCCGTTGCAGATGGCGGCCGACTTTCCAGAGAATTATCTGAAACATCCCGACGCCTTCCAGTTCATTAAGGACGTGGCCGTAGACTGGGATCGCTCACTATATCTTGAGGCCGAACCTATGGCCTACATCACGGCAGCCCGCAAAGCCAAGGGCACCGACAATTGGTTTGTGGGCTGTGTGTCGGGCAATGCGCCGCACAAGTCGCAGCTGTCGTTGTCGTTCCTTGATAAGGGGCGCAAATACGAGGCAACGATTTACACCGATGCGCCCGATGCCGACTATCGCACCAACCCAAAGGCTTATCGTATAGAACGCCGCACGGTGACTTCTGCCACAAAGCTTTCGCTCACAGCCGTGGCTGGTGGTGGTTACGCCATATCTATCGTTCCTAAGCGATAAGGGTTTGGTCGCGAGGGATAAGCTGTTGGGGTGACAATAAGGACTGTTCACTCGTGTGTGTATACACTTATAATCGAAAGTAGTTGTTTTTTCAACAACACGTTCGCTTGAGATAAAAGTTCGTGTTGCTTTGAACACAATTTTAAGATAGTAAATGTAATTGTGCCAACTACCGCGTGTCGGTTGGGCTATTTCTAAGGCAGGGTTGCGAACATGGCGAGCAACCCTGCCTTACTTTGCATAATACGGCTAGGCCAAAGGCCTTGGTCTGTTTGTTTTCTGTGTTTTCGTATGGGTGAGCAATGCAAGTTCCCCTCAAAATCATGCTACGGATTTGCCATATCGTCAAATATGCTGTATAGGTCATTTCTTATCACAGTTCATTAGAAATCTTGCTAATGACCAATTGGGGTTTAAAGAAAAACATCCGCAACGCCCGATATTGAGTATTGCGGATGGGAGGTGCATAACCCATTGTGTGGGGATGCGTTGCTTATGTAAGGAAAAATGGTCTAATTTGTTGCCATTGGTAATGTTCGGCAGGATGGGCTACATGTCTTCTTCATCGTCCCAGCCCCAGCCAAAGCCAGGTTTGGCGCCAATCTCGTCTGGGTCGCCTGGCACAATGGGGCCTGGGTCGCTGTCGCCATCGCCGTCGTTGTCGAAACGCGATGCGCCTGGTGCGCGTAGTAGTTCGTCGAGATCAAAATATACTGCGGTGCAGTTTGGCTTTGTGTAAACTTGCTTTTTCATACTCCCTAAGTTTATTTTACGATTATCTTCTTATGGTTTACAATGTAGATGCCCTTTGGCAATCCTTCGATAGAGGTGGCATTTGGCCGCACCAGCTTTCCGTCTACGGAGTAGATGTTGCTGGGGACGGCAAACAAGTCGCTGTTGGGCTGCACCAAGGTGTTCGTTATGTCCGTTGTGTTGTCGAACGTGCTGCCAATCTCTTCGCCATCAACAAAGAAGTTGAGTGCCTTAGATTGGGTGCTTGAACCTGTGGCAATCCAGCCACGGAATCCTTTTACCGACATTGGGTTTTGTGTGAAATGCCATAGCCACTTGTTGTTAGACTTGGCACTCTTTCCAAGAACATACGAGTGGGCAGGAACTACTTTCGCTGTTTGGTTGTAGAGCGATGCGCAGAATTGTAGCCGCTCGTCGGTTGTGGTCGATGGGGTGGAAGGATCACGCAGTATACCGTTTGAGTAATTGGGCAAGGTTTGCGGATTGGTGTCGAGCGTAACGTTGTTGATAATGTAATATGGAGCTTGTACTTGAATCCATCCTACGTCTTTTACCAACTTGCGATATGGTGCGGCCGTAGGGGGTACGGTTGGTTCTTTTGTGGGTCGCAGCAAGTATAGCTTATTGGCTTCGATAGCAATGGCGTTATCGTTATCTAGTGATACTTTTGTGAAGTCGATGCGGGTGCTCAGTGTAGGCGACTGATGTGGGTATGCTGATAGCCTGGCCATTTCGCCGAATGTGGCTTTCACTTGGGCGGCGGTAAGCGAGATGGGGAGAATAATGCTGTTCCATTCGTCTTTTTGCATTGTGCGCTTTAATATCAGCGTGGCTGCCTTGTGTGGTTGAACTTGCTTGACAATGTAGCAGATGCTTGTTTGCGCCTCGTCGAGAACAAGGTCTTGCGTGCCGCAATATTCAAGGCGGAAGTTGTCCCAGCAGGTCCAGTCGCGTTGACGTGTTGAGCCTGTTATCTCAATACCGATGTCCAGTTTGGCTCCGTCGGTAGGTACAAATACCAGTACTGTGTTGTTGTACGACCCTTTTTCGAACTCCATAGTAGCCCTTGAATATGGGCTGATGTGCTTTTGGACAAGGTCTGATGCGTCGTAGGCGCGTATTAGGTCGGCGAGTGTATAACAGAATTCGTGCGCAAAGACATTTAAGTTGGTGGAAACGTTAGAGAAAGCATCCGTTGTGCCTTGTACTTTTGCGAACAGCTTAGATACTAGCTGACTGCCCGATATGGCGTTGTAAAAGCCGTTACAAGAAACGCGATACCAACCTTTTTTCAGCGTTACTACTTGTTGCGTAACCTTTCCGTTGGCCTTTCCGTTGTTGCCTAGGTTTCTTACGTTAGCCGTGGAATAGCCCGCGTAGTTGGCCATATAGTAGTTGCTGGATATGGCGCCGTTGCCAACGTAGTAGGTGTAGTTGGCGTTGGCGGGATTAAAGAGGTAGGCTTGCGCATTGGCGTAGGCCCATGTAAGTCCATTGCTGGCGTGCCATTTCTCCACATCCTTGTCGCCACGGATAAAGTTTTGGTCGTAAACAAGGAACGTTGCGTTGGCTGGTGCCTCGTCGGTTGCGTATTGTTCCTTAAATGCCGCCTTGAGGTCGGCTTTGGTTACGATTTTCCATAAGCACGACTTGTCGCTGTTGCTTGCCGTTGCAGGGTAGGCAAGGGGAGAGGTGTTGGTGTGTCCAGCACTTTTCATTTGCAGATAGCGTGTTCCACCGTAGCCTTGGTTTTGCTCGTCGTTGCAGAAACGTATCTTGTACGTTTTACTACCAGCGTGTGTCTCTACAAACTCCCAGTCGAGGATACCGTTAATGTGGTGTGCCTCGGTGGTGTATGGGTTCGGTGTTTTCGAGAGGTCGTAATCTACGCCTCTGTCTACATAAACATGATTGTAGTTGATAGGGTCGGTGTAGCCTGGTGTGTCTTTTCTGCGGCCGAAGGCAATGTTGCGGCCCTCTGTCGTTGCTTGTGGCCCTTGCATGCGGTATTTGCCAGAGGTTGCCGACTTGGTGATGTTGATGGGCATGCCAACGCCGTAGCCTACTACAACGGTGCCCCAATAGCTGCCTGCATTGAGATATTGGCCTGTGCCAACGTTGTAGAGGTAAACGGTTTTGATGTCTTCGTTGGTTGAGTTTGCTACTGAGGCTACTGAATTTCCGTTCCACTCGTGCGAGTGTGGGTTTTGTCCCTGAGCTTTTAATATCGTGGGGACACAAGCACATAGTGCTGATAATACCAAAGAATAAAACTTCATCATAACTAAAACTCTTTTAATTCTCTTTATAAACTAATACCATTACTATATTATGAGGCTTCTCCTCTTTTAATTTAGGGGCTGATAAGTGGTCGATAACCATTATCAGGTTGCGAGTTGTTGAACTTAGGCGGCATGCAATGTCGCTGTCCGATAAAACACTTTCGATATAGGCAAAACATACAATTATTGGAAGCTATTCTTAACGGGATGCACAAGATTGGTTAGGAGCAATAGAGCCTTCATCAGTGTTAGCTGATGTATTGCTGATAGGTCTTGTTTTAAGAAAAGACTATCGTTGTGTAAACATTTCTATAAAGACTGTGTTTATTGTGATACTCGCGTGTTATCTTCTGATGTACTGCAAATTTATTAAAAAAAACAGACATAAGAAAGTGGCCGGTATGAGATTTCACACTATATATATGTTTGTGGTTTTATTTTACTTTCGTTTACGAAAGTTGGTGGTTCTGTTGTATAAAATTAAGAGTAGTGATGGCGGGGTGGTGTTGCACATCTGCTCAGGCATTAAGTGTAACTTGGTTAAGTGCAAAGAGAAACTCTTTCTTACCTCGTTTGCGGTTGTTGTTCTTTGGCGGCATCAGGGGTAACTTGCTGGCTTGTCAGCGAAACCATCTCTACTTTTAATCTTTCTATAGATAGAGAGGAGGCTGTTGTCTTTGTGTAGCCAACACAAGATAGCCTGTCCTCCCACATACGAGGTACAGGACAATTCAACTCGCTGGCTTATAAACTCACGAAAACCCAACAGATTCTAAGAGCATCAACTCATCAACTCAAAAACTTAAATTGTTTTTATTATTTTACAATGTCGCTCTAATTTTTGTTCCGTTCTAGCGGAAATTCAGGCTGAAAGATTGGTAAAAAACTGCTTTTCATACCCTTCCAAACCTCGTGGATTGTCAAATTCTAAGCCTAGAACCTGCATTTTGTACCATTTTGCCTTTCTAGATTGGTTGAAAGCTCGTGATTTTTCAAGCCCATTTTCCTACTTTTAGCCCCTAAAACCCCACTTTTTAACGGCCATTTTGCCCCT
>ERZ772766.363-NODE-363-length-26978-cov-6.627716_pt1 | contig 26978 bp, 24 predicted proteins | sample MGYA00511379_ERZ772766 | MGnify/ENA primary metagenome ERZ772766 (study PRJEB29015, sample SAMEA2737895) | human oral metagenome | biome: human oral; feature: human-associated habitat; material: dental | place: China | collected 2116 ...
ATTCTCTCATTTCCTCATTCTCTCATTTCCTCATTCTCTCATTTCCTCATTCTCTCATTTCCTCATTTCCAAATTTGCTAATTAAAATTTTTTATTTATCTTTGCAAAATAAAAACTCATCAGAAATCCAAGTTTTATATCACACTTCATTTAATTTACTATTCTACTACCCCTCTGAAAACTCAAAGAGCTCAGAGATATTAATAACCATAAGTAAAAACCATTAAATCATATTACAAATGAAAAAAACATTTATTACTTTTGTTGTGGCAATCGCCACTATCATTGGTGCTAACGCCCAAGAATTTAAAGTAGGTGCTAAAGCGGGCTTTTTGATGTCCAATGTTTCTGACCCTGAAACATCAGTTTCAGTAGGAGGAGTTACAGGAACCGCCAAATTTAGTGCTTCTTACAGCCCTGGGTTCCACTTCGGAGCCTTTATCGAATATGGCTTCAACGAACAATTATGGGTAGAAGCTGGTGTTGACTATGCTTTCCAAGGAGCTAATATCAATTCTTTAAGTGGTAGCATCAACAACATTTCGCTTGGAGAATTAGATATTAAGGACGGTAAATTGAAAATCGAGCAGTTCAACATTCCTCTTTGGATTAAATACGACTTCAACGGGTTCCGCCCTAAAATAGGGGTAAACTTAGGTTTTGTGTCAAAAGCTAAAGCCAGCGGTAAAGATAATTCGAATTTTGGTTTAGTAAATGTAGACAATGAACCTTTAACTCTCGACAAGAAATTCGATTTAGGATTAGGCTTTGGTGCTGAATACAACTTCGATTCTGGTTTCTTTTTCGATGCTTCCTTTAACTTAGGTCTTACCGACTTATCGACTAAATCGCTTTCAGAAAGCGGATATCGTTTTCCTACTTTGAATTTCAAAAACCGCGTATTCCAAGTAGGGGTAGGTTACAAGTTCTAGTAGCTTCATACGAAAAATTTTATAAAAAAGACTGTCTAAAAACCATAGACAGTCTTTTTTTACCTCTTATCTCTTACCTCCTTTGCATTTCTACCAAACTTCTTCTTAAAGGCAGTCGAAAAATGCGATATATAATCATACCCACAGGTGAGGGCAATTTCACCTATACTCTTATCGGTGTGAAGGAGCAGTTGTTGTGCCAACTCCATTTTATAGTCGTATAGATAACCAAAAACAGTAGTGCCAAATACCTCTTTAAAACCATAACACAACTTCTTTTCGTTCACACCTACGGCACGTGCCAATTCAGTTATCGAAGGCGTAACGTCCAACTGAGCCGTAAGGCGGTCGCGCACTTCGTACATCTTCCGCACGTCGGTTTGGGTTTTGCAGTATTGGTATACTTGTAGCTGTTGCTGTTCGTATTGATGTAATTGTAACAAAAAAAGTTCCTGCACTTTTAGGTCGGCATAAGGTCGTGCTGCTTTGCCCAAAAGAGAAGCGTGTTGCAGTTGGTCAAGGACAGTTTGCATAGCAAAGTCAGTAGGAAGTGATTGTTCAGGCGAAAGAATAAAGTTACCACCCCGCTCATAGCGCTGGTACCACGCCATAAAAGTTTCGGGGTATTGAGTAGCTATTTGCACAAATTGCTCAGCACTGATAGCAACCGTAATCACTTCTATAATATCATCTTTATGCAACAAGTCTTTGCCCAAGCATTCTTCTTTACCAAAAAAGATATTGTGAGTCCCCGCCTTACTGATACAATCTCGCCCGTCTACCTGCACTGTCATACCTTTGTGGGTTCGGGTTACAAAATAAAGACGCACTGAGGGGATATCCATACGTCCCACAAAAGTCACTTCTTCCTTCATTTGTACTTGCCATCGGTAGTAAGTATGATTGCCTAAGGTTTGTTGTTCCAATTGGAATACCCCTATTTGTTCATTCACTCTTTCGTAATAATTTTGCACCTCTTCTTCGTTGGTTGCCAAAGGTAATGTTATTTCGTTTATCATATTCATCAGTCGTTTATCACGTTCATAAGCCGTTTGCCGTCAGCACCACCAGCCGGCTACAAACAACCAATCACTTTATTTGCTATTCAGATGTAAAACTTTGCTAAGGAAATTAAACAATCGCACTTCCTTTTTGCTGTATTTTTGCGCTCTGAAATCTGTTGTTTAGAACAAAAGTAAATAATATAACTGTATTGACCAAATAAATTTGCTATTTTGTTTATTATGAACAATATTTTTCACTTATTACTTATCACCTACCCTACCTTTCTATGATTAAATTGCTTAAAATATAGAATATTATACAATAAATCCATCAACTAAAATGAACAAAATACCCGAAACAATGCTCATTACTTTATGGGCAAAAGCTACTGAAAATAAAGAACCTCAACCGCTGTTACGCGATGAGAAGGCTGCTGAGATTATAAACAAAATAGACTATGATTTTAGCCGATTCAAGAAAGCTAAATTCTCCCAAGCAGGCGTGTGTGTGCGCGCTCACCTGATAGACGAAGAAACACGTGCTTTTATAGAGCAACACCCCGATGCAGTAATAATACAATTGGGTACGGGTCTCGATGCTCGTTATGAGCGTTTGGGTTGTCCGAAACTTACCCATTGGTATGACCTCGATTTGCCTGAGGTGATTGCTATCCGGCGTCAGTTTTTTGAGGAGAGTGAAAGACGTAGTTTTTTAGAAATGTCTCTCTTTGATACCGAATGGATAGAGAAAGTAAAAGCTCACCACAAGCCGATACTCATTATTGTTGAGGGGGTACTGATGTATTTCCCTCCGTTTGAGGTAAAAGATTTTATGATACATCTCTGTGAAGCATTTACTGAGGCTACTCTTCTCTTCGATATGCTGGCTTATGCCTTAGTAGGACACGCTAAGAACCACGATACACTAAAAGCAATGGATAAAGACAGGCGCCCTGAATTTCAATGGAGTGAAAAGTATAGCGAGGCGATGGAGCAGTGGCACCCTAAGTTGCACGTGGCGAAAGAGTATTTTATGAGTAAGTACGACCAAGGGCGCTACCCATTTATATTCCGTATGCTATATAAGATTCCGTATTTTTATAGGCGATTTAACCAGAGAGTGGTGAGATTAGAGATAAGGTAAATAACATAATAAATACTTGATATATAACATTTTAGATAATATATAGAAAATAAAAGTAGTAAAAAAATTAGGAGATTAAATAATTATTATTACTTTTGTGCTTTCAAAACAGAAATTTTAGTTATATACCTTATTTAATAAATATAAATGAGAACAATACAATTTAGAGAAGCCGTTTGCGAAGCGATGAGTGAAGAAATGCGTCGCGACGAGTCTATTTATTTGATGGGTGAAGAGGTAGCCGAATACAATGGCGCTTACAAAGCCTCTAAAGGAATGCTCGATGAATTTGGGCCTAAACGTATTATTGATACCCCTATCGCTGAAGGTGGTTTTGCAGGTATCTCAGTAGGGGCTGCTATGAATGGTAACCGTCCTATTGTAGAGTTTATGACCTTCAACTTTTCATTAGTAGCGATTGACCAAATCATTAACAACGCGGCTAAAATGCGCCAGATGTCAGGAGGTCAGTTTAATATTCCTATCGTTTTTCGTGGTCCTACCGCTTCTGCTGGTCAGTTGGCGGCTACCCACTCTCAAGCTTTTGAGAACTGGTATGCTAACTGCCCTGGATTGAAAGTAGTAGTTCCTTCTACGCCTTACGATGCAAAAGGACTCTTGAAGTCGGCTATCCGTGATAACGACCCTGTTATCTTTATGGAATCTGAGCAAATGTATGGCGATAAAGGTGAAGTGCCAGAAGAAGAATACACTATTCCATTAGGCGTTGCCGATATCAAGCGTGCGGGTACTGATGTAACTATCGTTTCTTTCGGTAAAATTATTAAAGAAGCGCATAAAGCTGCTGATATTTTAGCCAAAGAAGGTATTGAGTGTGAAATCATCGACTTGCGTACTGTACGTCCGCTTGACTTTGACACGGTATTCGCATCGGTTAAGAAAACTAATCGCTTAGTGATTTTGGAAGAAGCGTGGCCTTTTGCCAGTGTATCTTCTGAAATTACTTATCAAGTACAAGAGCACATCTTCGATTATCTCGATGCGCCTGTACAACGCATTACTACCACTGATACGCCAGCACCATTCTCTTCAGAGCTTTTGAAAGAGTTTTTGCCAAATGCTGACGACGTAGTAAAAGCGGTAAAAAAAGTACTTTATAAATAAGAATTTGCTATCATTTTTATTTTTTTAAAAGTTATATTTTATTTTTTAGTCTTCACGATTTTTCCTCATCGTGAAGACTTTTTTTCGTTTAAGAGCGTTAATCTTTTGTTAAACTTTTGATAGGGAAGCAAAAGAATAAAAGTTATGCTTGTAACACAAATTAACGTCTTCATTGTTTATGAACTATTAAAATGATGCTAAATAAGCTCATTATAAGGGCGTTGTTTTAACATATTATTGATTTCTGAAAGAAAAGAAAAAGACACAGAGGTGGTTTATATAACTTGTAAGAATTAAGAATTTTTCAGTATCTTTGTGCGAAATTAGGAGGGGAATTATATATGCCATTAGAGAGCACCATAAAAGTAGATAAAAAAACCACCTTGTACATTTGGGAGGTAAGGGAGGAGCTTGCTGTGTTGGAAGAAGAAACTCCTCTTACTCCTGAACAAAAGGAGAGTTACAATGCTATTAGCAATGAGAGGGCTAAAAAGAACTTTTTAGCTACGCGTTTATTGCTAACTCAGTTAGGACACGCCCCCAATTCTTTGCATTACAATGCTTACGGGAAGCCTTTTTTAAAGGGGAAAGATTTTATTTCGATTAGTCATTCGTTTGATAAGGTTGTGGTGATGATAAGTAATAAACCTGTGGGGGTGGATATTGAGAAGAAACGAGAGAAAATATTGCGTATCGCACATAAATTCACTCAATGGAATTATCGTTCAGCGAATTACTCAATTCATAACATCATTCAGAAACTTACAATGACGTGGTGTGCCAAAGAAGTAGGTTTTAAAATTCATAACAAACCTACACTTACCCTAAACGATGTGAGGGTAAAAGACTTTTTCCCTAATGACAAGGAGACGGATATTAAGATAGGAAACACTATGTATAAGGTCTTTTTTGTTTTGATAGAAGATTTTGTTTTAGGATATTGCAAAGCTAATAAATAAACATTTTGGTTATACACAGGAACAAATGGTAGATTTTGTAGTTGTACAAAGTTTGCCATTTGTTTTTTTATGTTAATGAATGTGGGTAAATCTCAGAAAATAGAAAAATGAGAAAATTTGGAAATTAGAAAATGAGAAAATGGGTGCGAGCCGCACAGGCAGTGTGAGCCACACGGGCAATTAACTTTGGCAAAGTTTGAGATGAAAAAGCGACGTGTTGAGACTATTAGGTGTGTTCGGAAGGAAACGGAGAAGAACGGAAAAGAGCTGAGAGAAAATTTGGTGAAAAAAGGGTGTAAGAAGGGTGGAGGTAGCTTATAGAGAGCTTATAGGAAGCTTATACGAATCTTGGACGATTGGTATAGAAAGGGTATATAAGTAGTTGATTCATAGTATAATACAACGAGTATAAAAATAGTGAAAACGGGGTTTCGAGGCGAAAGAAAAGGGAATAGGCACTAGGCCTTAGGGCATAGGCAATAGGAGGGAGTATGATAGAAAAGGGAAGAAATGACGAATGACGAGAGACGAATGACGAAGGAAATGTGATGAAAATCTCTTGTTGGCTACCTCCAAAGGGGGAATTGTAGCGAATCATTTATTCGGTAAGCCCCCGAACCCCCGAAGGGGGACAAGCTGGAAAAGGAGACAAACCTCTTCCTTTACAAATACTTCGTTCTCGCGGACTTCCGTTCAAAGGGGGAATTAGAGACGGGAAAGATGAAGGTAATGTGGGGAAAATATTCTTCTATACACACTCTCGGCTATTGATAGTCACATACTCGGCTAATGTTATTTTAAGAGGTTTTTAGGGAATTTTTGGAGATTGCCTCTTTGAGTATGGGGAGGGCACTTTTTTCAATCAGCTTAGAAGCGGTGAGGAGGGTGATTACTTTATGAGGTTTAAGCATCTCTAAGAAAGATGCAAAAGCGGGGTTTACCAAGAGTTCTTGGGTATAATCTGCTTTGAAATCTTCGAATTTGCCGTCTTGATGATAGCGTTTGCGCAAAGCTGTGGAGGGAGCTACCTCTTTCGCCCAAAAATCTAAATGAAGTGCTTCTTTTTTGATGCCACGAGGCCAAAGCCTATCGGCTAAAATACGAAAGCCATCATCGGGGCTTTCTGCTTCGTATACGCGTTTTAATTGTATTTTCATAGTAACAAGACCATTGCAAAAAATATACCAATTAGGATTTAATGATTAGTGATTAATGTTTAATAGTTAATGATTAAGAAGCGGAGAAGGGGTGGTTGTGAGTGGTAGGAATGTTGTAAGCGGTATGCTTTAAGGATTAAAACCTGTCCTTAAATCCTAAGGCTTTGGCTTTACTAAGCGCAGCTTTGGCTTCTGCCTCACGCCCAAGTTCGTTGTAGAGCAAATACAAATCGTAATAGATTTGGGCGTTTTTGGGTTCGTACTTCAAGGCTTCGTTTAAGAAGCTTTCTGCCTTGTCGTTTTGGGCTTTGCCACTGTAAAGAACGGCGAGGTTTAGGCGAATGTAGTTCAGCTGTTTGTCTTTCAGCAGAGCGCGCTCGTAAAAACGAATGGCGTTATCGGTATCGTTTATTTTCACAAAATAGTCGCCTGCCGTAGCACTTCCTAATGGAAAATCGGACTGTGAGAGCACAAACTCCTTATACTCTTGATGCGCTTGTTCAAATCCATTATAGACCCTGCAAGCCTCTAATCCTTTTTGGGAGAGCAAGGCATTAGCTGCGAGCATACGCACCGCCTTCACCTTATCGGTAAGTAAGGGCAACAAATCATTTTCATAGAGATTCAGAGGATATTCGCTAATAGCCACCACGGCACGATAACGCGTTTGTGGGTCGGGATTGTGGAGTTCTTTTTTAATAAGCGCAAAGCTCTTTTCAGAAGGGTGATTGCCCAGATAGTGAATGGCTCCCGCACGCACAATGGCGGGGGTTGTTTTGTCTTCTAACAGACTACTGAGTGCGGTGATATTTCCTTTACTTCCTTTAATAAGATTTTCGGCGAAATGCGGTTTGCGCTGTTTGCCGTACCACTTGGCAACAGCCTCAGCTGCCCACCCAGCGGTTTTATCGGTATGACAAGCATTGCAAGCGTTGGGTGTACCGTACTGAGCAGACAAATCGGGACGAGGAACATAGAAATTGTGGTCGTGGCGCACATCGTTGCCCATATAAGTGCGGGTAGGCATATGGCACACACGACAATCGGTTTCGGCTGGGTTGCCCTTATGGAAAGTGTGCGCCTGAGAAGCGTACTTAGGTGCGTGACACTGCAAACACACTTTGCTACCTTCGGCTTTCAGCTTGCCTGTGTGAGGCGAATGGCAAGAGGTACAGCGCACGTTTTGGTGATACATTTTGCTTTGCAAGAAAGACGAATATTTATAGTTTTCACCTAATACTTGTCCGTCAGGAAAATAGAGGTCGGTTACGGGCACTTCGGGCAGATATTCGTCCATTACCTCTGTTACCATAGCGTGATGCTGGGTTACCTCTCCCCTACGTGTATGGCAAGGCATACAGGCATTGAGTTCTTGGGTTTGCGAGGCAAGGACAAACGTGCGAGTTTTCCCTTTACTCTCGGCGTGCGTTTTAGCCCCTCCGTGGCAGGACTCACAACTTACGGTGAGTTCGCTATAAGTAGTGTGATAGGAGTCGGTATAAGGGTTGAGGTTTTTTTGCAGGTTGGTGCTATGGCAAGAAGCGCACATTAGGTTCCAATTCTGTCCTGCTTGCGTCCAATGCAGGTAATCATCGGGAGGAATCACCTCGCCTGCGTATTGGTGAAACCACTTGTTTTGGCGGCTATCCCACGACTGACGGAAGACTTGCTTTTTGCCGTTAGGAAAATCGGTAATATACTGTTGTAGGGGGTAATAACCAAAGGTATACAATACCTCATAGTCTTTGTAAGAGCCATCTTCACTTTGTGTATGGATAAAGAATTTGCCATCGCGCTTGAAGAAACGAGAAGTGATGCCATCGGCGGTGTAGGTAGTGTTATTGAAATTGCCGAGTACGGTGCTATCGTTAGCGATTTGCATTGCCTTGTAATGGTCGGAGAGCGTCCATTCATTATACTCTTTTAGGTGACACTGCTTGCAGGAAGCCGAACCTATGTAGCCCTGAGGAGTTTCTTTATTAATATCATCTACGGAGGTATACGCCTCCTGATTAGTAGTTTTGAAGAATAGAAAGACAATGCCCGCAAGGCATAATAGAACAGCAAGAGCTATCAATAGTTTTTTCGACATAAAGAAACATTTAGGCGGTTTTCTTACAGCGGGGCAAAGGTACAAAAACAATATTTAATATACAACGGATAAGACGGTTAAAAATCCTAATAAAAGAGTCCTAAAACATTAAAAATTAACAAATGTATTTACTTGTGTTAAAAACTCTTGTACTATTGAAACCTTTTTACTACTTTTGCGCAAAATTAAATATAGATGACAAAACTGAGAATGTTGTACTCTTGGGCTCTCTTCTTGCTGGTAATTTTTAGTGTTACAGCACAGAACATAGAAGTTTCAGGTACTGTAAAAGATGAAAAAGGTGAGCCTTTATTAGGTGTATTGGTATTAATCAAGGGTACCCAGCACGGTGCCGCTACCGATATGGACGGGAATTATACTATCCAAACCAAAGTGGGAGAAACGTTGAGTTTTTCGATTTTAGGAACGAAGACAGTAGAGAGAAAAATAACCGCCTCCACCAAACGATTAGACATAGTTCTTAAAGAAGATGTACAAGAACTTGAAGAGATGGTGGTTACCGGTTATGGAGCTCCTAAGCTTGCCAGCCGCACCGTCGCACAAGTCGCACAAGTGCAAGGTAAAGATGTGAGTGCCGCTCCGGTAGCCAGCGTATCCGATGCCTTACAAGGACGATTAGCAGGGGTAGTGGTAACCAGCGATTCAGGTCGCCCTGGTAGCAATAGCGATATCCTTATCCACGGGTATAACAACTTCCAAGGCGCACTACGAGGTGAAAGAACCCAAGAACCTCTCTATATAATGGACGGAATAGCCGTAAGCAGTAGTGTGATGAGCAGGTTCAACCCTAATGATATAGAGAGTATTACGGTACTTAAAGACGCGGCTTCTACCTCTATCTACGGAGCACGTGCTGCCAATGGAGTGATACTTATCACTACCAAAAAAGGACGTAATAACGAGCGTACAAGCGTAACCATCAGTCACCAACTCGGTTTTACAGCGCTTACCAATGCCAGTCGTAAGTTTTTTGACGATATGATGACCCCACGCGAGTATATGGACTTTTGGATAGAAAAAAATCCTGAAGCCGTAAACTTGGCAGTAGGTAAGTTCAGTTCAAGCAAGGATGTAGCGAGACAGTCAGCAGATAAAATCTTAGCTGATAATCCTTACAATACGCGTTGGGATAAGGTTTTCTTCAGAGATTTTGTACCGTTGATACGTACTGATGTCTCTATTTCAGGAGGTACTAATAATAGTACTTATTATTTGTCGTTTGGGCACTTCAGCCAAGAGGGTTCTACAGCACCTCGCAGCGATTACCGTCGTTATACTGTCAATGGTAGTATCAATACTCAAATCACAAATTGGTTAAAAGTAGGTTTCTCATTCGCTGCCGGACATACCGAGCGCGAAGGAGGTTCTACCCTCAACACCCCTAAGGTGATAGCTTTGCCACTTTACAGTCCTACTTACGAAGATGGTAGACGCAAAAACTATATCCCTGGCATCACCAGTCGTTCAGCTGGTTTCTACCACCCCGACTACTATGCCGAAACACACCCTAGCAACTCTTTTTCCGATGACTTCTTGCCTTCGGGATTCGTCTCTATAGAGCCTATTAAAAACCTCATATTCAAAACACAAGGAGGGATACAATACGGGTATGGCGAATCAGAACTAAAAGAGTTACCTTCGTTTATAGATTATAAGTTTTTCGATGACCCTAATCCTTACACTTCAGTGTCTAACAGTCGTACACTCAGAAAAACAATTACTAACACGTTAGAATATCGCTTCCTGTTAGGAGAAAACAAAAAACATAGCTTCAATGTGTTATTAGGACAAGAGTCGGTTGAAAATAGCAGTAAACAATTAGATGCTACTACTTTCGGACAACCTTCAGAAGGGCTAACAATGCTCCGACACGGTAGTAAAGATAAAAGAATAGAAGACCAAAAGACTGTAAGTACTTTCAATTCTTATTTCGGAAGAGTGGAATACTCTTATAACACTCGTTACTTCTTAGACCTATCAATGCGTCGCGATGGTTCGTCAGCTTTTGGTAAAAACAACCACTACGGTAACTTCTGGGCAATAGGAGCGATGTGGAAACTCAAACAAGAGAACTTTTTGAAAGATGTAAAATGGCTTTCAGACCTCAATTTACGTTTCAGCACAGGGCTTTCAGGAAATGCTTTAGGAGGCTACAAACATATCACTACCATAAAACCAGATAATTTCTATCAAGGTAAAACAGCTTATACAGTAGGTAGCTTGGGTAATCCTGATCTACGTTGGGAAGAGCAACGCAAAACTACTGTAGGTCTTAATATTGTGATTGATAGAGGTACTTCTTTCAATATTGAGTACTACGATCGCGAAACCTATGATATGATTTCAAGTCGTGAGCTCAATAGTACTTCAGGGCAAAATCAATTCTTTGACAATGCAGGGGGTATGCGCAACCGTGGGATAGATTTCACCTTCTCATCAGTAGTCTACAGAAGTGAAAATCAAGACTTGAGCATTCGTCCTTACTTCAACGTAAACTATAACAAGCAAGAAATAACCGCTCTTTTTGGCAATAAAACCTCTAATGTGGTTCCTTCTTCTGAAATAGGGTATAAATTAGGTCGTGCTCTTGAATGGGCAGCCGTTATCCCCAAAGGCGTAAACCCTACTACCGGACAAATGGAGTATTACATACCAGGTGATGACCGTATGGAGCAAGTAACTGATGATAATAAAGTAACAACTACTTACGACTCTAGTAAGTTAGGACAAACCACAGGCAAGAAAATGCAAGCCCCTATCAATGGTGGATTCGGTTGGAATATCAGCTATAAAACTTTCTCGCTCGATATGGCATTCTCTTTTTCGTTGGAAAAATATAAGTGGAACTACGATATGAAGTACACCGAAAATCCTGACCAGTTTGGCGATCACAACCTAAGTAGAAAAATATTAGATTATTGGAAAAAACCAGGTGATAACACCCGCCACCCTAAGATAAACACTACCACTTTCGTAAATTCATCGGATGCGCGTATGATACAAGACGCCTCATTTATGCGTTTGAAAAATATTACCCTTAGCTATAGCCTCCCGAAAGAAGTTATCAAACAATTGAATTTCTTTGAAGGAGTACGCTTATATGCTACCGCTCGTAATATCTTTACGCTTACCAAATACGAAGGTGCAGACCCTGAGTACAATAATGCTATTTCATCAGGTGGCTATCCTCCTTCTCGTCAATTTACCTTAGGGGTAGATGTTAATTTTTAAAAATATAAAACAATGAAAAAGATTTATAAAATAATAACTTTAGTAGTAGCTCCTCTGTTCTTTACCGGCTGTTTCAACCTCGACCAACAACCTTATGAAGATTTGAGCCAAGCTAACTCTTTTAAAACCGTACAAGATGCTCAATCTTGGGTGAATGGTATGTATGGTAAGTTGCGTACAAACATATATGGAAGTGCTATGTATGCTACCGACTTACAAGCTGATTTCCTGAATATGGCCTTAAGAGACGGTACTAACGAAACGATTACAAACTTCCAAAACTGGACGTTGTTTACTGTCAATAATGCAGCTACAGCAACTATTTGGCAACGCTATTTTGGGGCAATACAAAATATAAATATAGGTTTAGAGGGGATTCCTACTATTACTATTCCCCAAGAAAATTACCGCACCGATGCGGCACAGATAAAGCACAATATGGGCGAATTGTATTTGGCACGTGCTTATTACTACACCTATCTGCTTACGCATTATTGCCCTACCGACGAGGCTTCAGCTTATGGATTGCCTTTGTTAAGCGGGCCTACTATCAACAATTTTCCTAACAGAAGTACAGTAGGACAGACTTACGACTTTATTTTGGCCGATATAGCACAAGCCGAAACTCGCCTTAGTGATGTAACAGGTGCTCTAGGGTCAGAGAAGTTTACCAAAGATGCAGTTGCAGCACTCAAGGCACGTGTATTGCTTTATAGAGGCAAGTGGGCAGAGGCTTATGTCGCAGCTACTTCAATTATTGGTAGTCGTTATAGCTTAGTGAGTAGTAGTAGTGATTTAGAAAAGGTATGGAAAGATGATGATACAGCAGAAAGTATCGTACAGCTCTATGCTAAATATGATGTAGGTAATACCGCCGAATTACCTTCAGCTAACGATGTCTATTTAGGATACCAAAGAGAATGGAACTACAGTTTGCGTAGATTTGAGATAAAGTATTTGCCAAAAGCAATACCTACTCAAGATTTCGTAAATTTGTATAACGACAACGACTACCGTAAGTCTATTTATATCAAAAAACTTTTTGCTAACTATGGTAGTGCTACTTTCAACGATTTATATTTGGTGAATAAATACCCCGATAACCCTTTGCTAAAACAAACACCCAATGGTTCATCTACTTATATGCACCGTCCTAAAGTGTTCCGTATTGCCGAAATATACCTAATAGCTGCTGAAGCTGCTTATAAGAACGGCGATCAAACCAATGCTAAAACCTACTTAGACAGATTGCGCACCGCTCGTGGTATTGGTGGTGTAACCTATACCGACCTTTGGGCAGAGATTCAAAACGAACGCAACCGCGAACTTGCTTTCGAGGGCTTCCGTATGGCAGACATCAAGCGTTGGAATTTGGGTGTAGTACGTGGTACTCCTCAGAACCTCAGTGCTATTGTTTCAGACCCTGCTGACCAGTATTACCAGCTTAATATCCCTGCAGGGAATTATAAAATGGTTTGGCCTCTTTCTCCAAGTGACATTCTCTATGAACAAGGTAGAGCCAATTGGCAACAAAACCCAGGTTGGTAAAACAATGATTAATTGCTAATACAATAAAGAGATTTCAAACACATATTTGAAATAAAAAAGCGGTCTTAATAGACCGCTTTTTTAATTATCATTAATCTTAACTATTATCTCCAAAAGTAGTAGGCTACTACTGATATAAAGATAATACAAAGAATATTCAATACAAAACCTGCTTTTATCATATCGCGCTGACTTACCTTGCCCGTGCCGTAAGCTATGGCATTAGGAGGCGTAGCTACAGGTAACATAAAGGCACAAGAGGCTCCTATACCTATGATAAGTGAAAGACCCAAAGGATTAACTCCTAAGTTTTCGGCTACCGATATGAAGATAGGTACTAAGAGAGCTGCGCTGGCGGTATTGCTGGTAAATTCAGTTAGGAAAATGATAAAGGTAGCTACCATAAGTCCTATTACAAAATAGTTGCTATCAGCGATGAGAAACTGCACAGAGTCTACCAATGCCTTACTCGCCCCCGATTGTGTAAGGATAACACTTAGTGAGAGTCCGCCTCCGAAGAGCATTAGCACACCCCAATCGGTGTTTTCTTGTATTTGTTTCCATTCGGCCACACCAAAGAAACATACGAACACGGCAGCAATCATTGCAACCACTGCATCAAAGTCTTTGATTTTCTCGATGCCTATAAAAGAAGTGAACGTTTCGTTAATCAGGTCGCTAAATATCCAGCAAAGGGCTGTGATAAGGAAGATGAGAATGGTAAGATACTGCTTGCCGTTGAGCTTATCTACCACACCTTCAGTAGAGGTGATTTTAATATTTAGTTTCGGGCGGAACACTACATACAACGTACCAATCATCAAAGGCATTAAACCTAATACTGTAGGCATACCATAGCGCAACCATTCTGAGAATGTGATATTCAGTTGAGAGGCGACAATGGCATTCGGTGGGCTACCTACCAAGGTACCCATACCTCCTATACTCGCACTATAAGCAACCCCGAGTATCACAAAAGCATACGTACCTTTATTACTTTCGTAGTCGATGTTTTTAAGCAAACCCATTGCCAAAGGGATAATCATTGCAGCAGTAGCTGTATTACTGATACCCATAGAGAGCAAAGCCGTAGCCAAAAAGAGGAAAAATACCGCCAACAGGAAATTGCCTCTAGCTATAGCAATCACCTTATGAGCGATGTACTTGTCAAGCTTTTGTACGCTCAGGGCAGTAGCAATAGCGAAACCTCCAAAGAATAGGAAGATTGTAGGGTTTGCAAAAGCTTGTAGGGCACTTTTGGTACTCTCTAAGCCCAAGAGTATTGCCAATACAGGAACTAAGAGTGCTGTAACGGTAATGTGTATGGCTTCGGTAAGCCACAAGATAGCTACAAAGGCAAGGAGTGCCAAGCCTTTATTAGTAGGCTCTTCATAAGGAAGCAAGCCATAGAGCAAAAAGCCTACCGCCAATGCGATGGCTATAATCACGGAACGTTTGATGTAATTGGTCAGCATATATTAGGGTTTTTGTTATTAGCAAAGCACGTAAGCAATTTACGGTTTTATCTTCACCGCATATTTCTTTTCCGAAACAATTACAATCCCTTTTTGGAGCAAAAGATTATTCGGCAAACTTATCTGTTCGCCTTCTGTTGTTTTCAAAAGAGTGTAGAAAGATTTTATATCGATTATTTTAGCCTCGATAGGATAATCTTTATCTAAAATCTTAATAGTATCACCTATTCTAAACGGAGAAGAGAAAAACACGATAATCCCCGCTGTAATATTGCTCAAAATCGACCATTGGGCAAAAAACGCCACCCCTATTACGGTAAGTATCGAAGTAACAAAAAGGAAGAGTTGTTCTGTTTTTATTCCCCAAATGGAGACAATGGTAAGGATAGCTAGCGCATAAATAAAATAGTCTATATACTTCTTTACCAAATGAGTACGACTCTCTCCGAACTCCGCTTTTTTTCCGAACTTACTGATGATAGAGTTCACCAAGTAACGCAAAGCAATAAAGACCACCAATGCAATGGCAGTAGCAATAATTTGATATAGGTAGTCTTGTATATAGTTCATATAACTTTACTTCGCTATATTCACAGCGCGAGTTTCACGTATCACCGTTACTTTCACTTGACCTGGGTAGGTCATATCGGTTTGGATTTTTTGCGATAAGTTAAATGATAGTTCTGCGGCTTTATCGTCGGTTACTCTTTCGCTTTCTACGATTACACGTAACTCACGACCTGCTTGGATTGCATAGGCTTTCTTCACACCTTGGAAAGTGAAAGCAGCATCTTCGAGGTCTTTGAGACGTTGTATATACGAATCGAGTACTTGGCGACGTGCTCCTGGACGAGCTCCACTAATAGCATCGCATACTTGTACAATAGGCGAAAGCAAGGAGGTCATCTCAATCTCGTCGTGGTGTGCCCCGATAGCATTGCACACTTCGGGTTTTTCGCCGTATTTCTCTGCCCATTCCATACCGAGGAGTGCGTGAGGAGTCTCACTTTCTATCTGCGGTACTTTACCGATGTCGTGCAAGAGTCCGGCACGTTTGGCAAGTTTAGGGTTCAAGCCTAACTCGGCTGCCATTACTCCGCAGAGCTTAGCTACCTCGCGTGAGTGTTGCAAGAGGTTCTGCCCATATGACGAACGGTATTTCATACGTCCTACACATTTTACTAACTCGGGGTGCAGTCCGTGAATACCGAGGTCAATTACGGTGCGTTTACCTATATCTACAATTTCTTCTTCTATTTGTTTGGTAGTTTTTTCAACCACTTCTTCAATACGTGCAGGGTGAATACGTCCGTCGGTTACGAGCTTGTGCAAAGAAAGACGTGCGATTTCGCGACGTACCGAGTCGAAGCAAGAGAGGATAATCGCTTCAGGGGTATCGTCTACAATGATTTCGACCCCTGTGGCTGCTTCGAGGGCACGAATATTGCGACCTTCACGACCGATGATACGACCTTTCACTTCATCAGACTCAAGATTAAATACCGATACGCAATTGTCTACTGCTTCCTCAGTACCTATACGCTGAATGGTGTTGATGATGATTTTGCGCGCTTCTTGGTGAGCAGTGAGCTTGGCTTCCTCAATGGTATTTTGGATATAAGCCATCGCGTCGGCTTGGGCTTCACTGCGCAATGAATCGGTGAGTAGTTTCTTAGCTTCTTCGGCAGACAAGCCTGAAATAACCTCTAATTGTTGTACCTGACTTTTGTGTAGGCGGTCTATTTCTTCTTGTTTCTTGTCGAGAGTTTGCAAGCGAAAGTCGGCTTCTTCTGTTTTCTTTTCCAACTCATCTTTTAGGCGCTTATTTTGTGCCAATTCATTAGACACTTGCGACTCTTTATCGCGTATACGCTTCTCAGCCTCTGCCATTTTTTTATCTTTGGCAGTGATTGCTTTTTCGTGTTCAGCTTTTAGTTCAAGGAACTTCTCTTTTGCTTGGAATATCTTGTCTTTTTTGATATTTTCAGCTTCAGCTTTAGCATTTTTCAGAAGAACGTCGGCTTCATTCTTAGCGTTGAGAATGATTTTAGAGGCGTTCTTCTTTTCCAGCGATTTGGCGATAGCGAACCCTATGAAAAGGGCAATGATAAAAACTGCAATACTTATAATAACTGTACTATCCATCTTTGTTGTTTAAAAAATAAAATATTGATATAAAAAATGCCTATATTGATTAATATGTTTCACGTAAAACTCTGAAAAACAGGTTTAGGGATACTCAGTGGGGCAAGTATCCGGCAACTGAAGACCGGCACGCTTTAGCCGCTGTAACTCTCCCTTTTGTGAAATGTTAATGTTGAGTTTACCGAAAGGACAATCAATATAGGCAGTAAGTTTTCTATGTAAAGGAACGTGTTTTAACCTATTTGGTTTAAGGCGTTGTACACCTGTGCTAAGGTTTCTTTGAGAGATTCATCTTCGTGCGTTTCGTTGAGTTTGGCTTGTTCTATTTCTCTTGCCAAAGCGATAGCGCACATTGCTAAGCCATCTTGTTTATCGCGCAGTTCATAAACGGTTTCAAAATCTTGAATCATATCGTTTATCTTTTTAGCGGCTTTTCTAAAACCCTCTTCCTGTTGTGGAGCAATGGTTAAAGGGTATAACCTATCGGCTACCGAAAGTTTAATTCTCAATCCGTCCTGTTCCATTGCTATTGTTTAGTGAGCTGAGTGATACACGCATCGATTTCGCGAATGAGCGTATTGAGCTTCAATTTAGTTTCTCTTTTATTATCTTTACTGCCTAATATACGGTTGGCTATGGCGAGTGTTTCGTTCTTCTCTTTCAGTGTAGTGATAGTGCTTTCAAGCGACTGTTTCTCACTGCGAAGTTCTTCAATGGTTTGTTTTAGCTTGCCATTTTCTTCCCTAAGACTATTGAATTTGCTCTGTAAGACAATGGCTTTCTCTTCTAATAACGCTACCAACTTTTTTAAATCACTCATCAAACAGCGAACTTTGTATATTTGGGGCAAAAATACGCTTTCTTTTTAAAAAAAGCAATTTTTTTAGAAAATAAATGAAACTGAGAAATGTAAGATTTTCATAATCAACATAAAAAAGGATTTTTAAGTTTTAAAGAAAGTCATACCTCAGCGTTGTTATAAATGAAAATCACTTGATTGTATTACAAGTTGATGATTTTCTTTGCTTAGTTTTAACAAAGGGTTAAATTAACTTATTGATTATAAACCTCCCCCCTTACACATACCCAGCTTTCGCTGGCTTCCTCCAAAGGGGGAGATGTGACGCAAAAGTGACTATGAAATTGTAAATCAGAGACAATCATTTCTCAAATATTGATTCACATTATAAATTAACATTTTCTTTATTTTGTTGTTTTGCTAATAGGTAATTTACCGCAGTAGCAGCAGCGTGTAACCCAAAAGCGGCTGGCATAAAGCTAATGGTACCATAGAAAGACTTTTTATAGTCGAGACCTTCGGTGCGTTGCATAGAATCCTTGGAAACTATTTCGGAAGAGAATACGGCTTTTATACCTGAGTGAATACGCTCGTTTTTGAGTCGTTTGCGAATAAACTTTGCCAACGGACAGTTATACGTTTTCATCAGGTCGGTTACTTTTATTTGGGAAACATCGGTAGCACCTCCGGCGCCCATACAACTCACGAGCTTTACGTGTTTGCGTTTAGCTGCAAGAATAAGGTTCAGCTTAGGGGTAATACTATCGATACAGTCGATGACATAATCGAAGTCGGGTGTTACGATTTCCCAAGCGCGCTCAGGGGTGAGGAATTCGTGAATGACGGTGAGTTTCAGCTCGGGGTTGATATCCAAAAGACGTGCTCTCATCACTTCGGTTTTGGCTTGCCCTATCGTAGAATGAAGGGCGGGCAACTGGCGGTTGATATTAGAGAGGGAAACGGTATCAGCATCGACAATAGTGAGAGCTCCTACGCCTGCACGAGTTACAAATTCGGCAGCATAAGAGCCTACGCCTCCTAAGCCTGCAATAAGGATATGGGCATTTTGCAAAGTGGTAATACCTTGTTGTTTAATTAAAAGCTCTGTACGTTCTAACCAATGATTATTCATATTTAAAAAAAGCCCCATCGCAAAGGAAGGGGCTTATAATTCGCTTTTATAGTGCCGATAACAGTGCTTGTCTGCAAGGACACTTTCTACTTAAATAATTCAGAATGACTTCCAAGCCTCATCAAATAGATTACTTTTTCTTCATTATCTTGTATCCATATAATAAGAAAGTCTCCTTCTATATGGCATTCTAAACAGTCTTTATATTGTCCTTTTTGAAAGCTACAGTTGCTACAACATCAAAAATTATTTCTTCTTCTTCAAAGCTGTTCATTATCTATATCTTTAAAAAGCTGTCTAACATCTTTATATCTTTTCATAAGGTGACCTTTTTCTTTCACTTCCTGAAAAGCTTTCTGTGTTTCCTCGTTAGGAATAGCTGTTTCAATAGGATATGTTTTTTTTCCTTCTTTTTTACTCAAAAGAACGGTTTTTACTTTGAACTTTTCGAACAAACTTAAGAAAGTAGGGAAATCAGCTTCATTGATAGTTGCTTGTAATGTGATTGTATTCATAATACTACTATTTTTGGGCAAAAGTATAAAATCTTTTTTATTTAACAAAGTATTATTTACTTCTTCAAACAAAGCCTGTCTGAGAGGCTCTGTTTTGTGAAGGCGATTTGCCAATCGCCCCTACAATATAACTAAAAGCAATTGATTATAATTAACTTTGCCAAAGGTGCGAGTCGTAACTTTGGCAAAGTGTAGCGACGCAAATGCGATTTAAATCTTCTTTACTCTTCTTTCGTGACGACCGCCTTCAAAAGGGGTGTTGAGAAAGGTATTGGCTATATCTACGGCTTGCTCAATGGCGGTAAAGCGGGCGGGAATACTTAGCACATTGGCATTGTTATGGGCACGGGCAAGAGCAGAGAGCTCTTTTGTCCAGCAAACGGCACAGCGGATGTGAGGGTGCTTATTGGCGGTCATTGCAATGCCGTTACCACTACCGCAAATCACAATACCAAGGTCGGCTTTGTTTTCTTCTAAGGCTTTGGCTACGGCGTGACCAAAATCGGGGTAGTCTACACTTTCAGAAGTATCAGTACCGCAGTTGAGTACTTCTATTCCTTTACTTTCCAAAAAAGCTACAATGGCTTTCTTATAATCGACTCCTGCGTGGTCGTTTCCTATGGCTATTTTCATTTTAGTTTTTTATTTAAGAGATTTATTACGTTGCAAATATACGAAAAAAATATTTTACAAAGAATGAAGATATCTCTACCTACTCCTTAAACATTTTGTAAGCACAGATAAAAGCAAATACTGAAAGTGTGCAGAGCAACATAAAAGTATACCAACTACCTTTTGCTGTACCTTCAGCAAGTGCGAAGTTGGTTTGCGCTGAAGCCACTAAGGAGGCTGCTATAGAAGTGCCTACTGCTCCTGCTAACTGTTGTAAAGTGTTGACCACTGCATTGCCATCGGCAGAGAGGGAGGTAGGAAGCTTGGCTAATCCGTAGGTAAGAGTATTTCCCACCACAAAACCTTGTCCGATGGTAAAACACACATAAAACCCGATAAACATTGCTGTAGTAAGTGTCTTGCCAAAGATAGTAAATAAGGCTAAAGCTATGATAAGCAATATACTACCTATAAGTATAGGCTTTTTTGCCCCAAAAGTATCTAACAATTTACCACTGATAGGAGCTAAAAAAGCTCCTACTAAGCAACCTGGGAAGAGCAAGAATCCAGCAACAGAAGCCGTTGTTCCCAATGTGATTTGAGCGTAATTGGGTATTAAATAACCTAATGCTAACACATTGAATTGGCAAACTAAAATTAGAGCTATACTAAGCACAAACCTGCGGTGGGAGAATACTGATAAGTGTATGAGAGGTTGCGGTGTCTATGCCGAACGATGTATAAAGGCATATAAGGTTAAAGCTGAAATACCTAAAAGTGATAACACTACAATACTTGTCCACCCGTGAGAGGAGGCTTTTTCGGTGGCTAAGATAAAGGAGGTAAAGCTGAAGACTATGAGTAGGTAATCAAAAGTGTTGAATTTAGTTTTCTCAGTAGGAATATCATTATGTTTTAGAAGGAAAAAACCTAATGCTAACGAGAAAAAGAGTAAGGGTAAAAGTACTAAAAAAATAACTCGCCAGCCATATGCATCAATAATATAGCCCCCAAGAACAGGGCCTACGGCTGGAGCCATTGCCGAAATGAGAGAGGCGATACCCATACAGAGCCCTAATTTACTTTTAGGAGCACGGTCTAAAATGATATTGAACATCAGAGGGAGGGCTATACCTGTACCTACGCCTTGTAACACACGCCCTAAGAGCAATATCCAGAAGGTGGGGGCAAAATAGCATAATAAGGTGGCCAAAATAAACAAGCTTATCGCACTGAGAAAGAGAGTGCGCATTGAAACGTTGTGTTTTAAAAAAGACGATACGGGAATGGTGAGAGCCAACACAAGCAGATAGCCCGTAGTGAGCCACTGCACAGTAGAGGTGTTGATATGGAATTCCTTCATCAGGGTAGGAAAAGTAACATTCATAGCTGTTTCGCTTACAATACCTGCGAAAGACATAATGCCTGTTGCTAAGATAATTCCTAAGAGTGCTGGACTAATTTTTTCGGTGTTCATTACAAGCTTATTTAATAGCGTTATAAAAGTATGGTATTTCTACCTTTAAATAAATTCAATTAATAATTAATTACGTATTATTTAATAAACTGTTTGTAAGCTTCACGTAGAGCATCGGCTTGGGCTTTATTGGGGCTTTGGGTGTACATATCGTCAAAATATGCAAAAGATACTACTTTGGTTACTTTGGGAATGGAGAAGGCGGTAGTGAGTTGTTGTTTGACTCTATCGAAAGTGGCGGGATGAAAAGGTACCTGACCATTAGGTGAGGCAAAAGTTTCGAGGTCTGACCAAAATACGCCTTTATAGTTTTTGTTTTCCTGAAATAGTCCGCGCTCAGCCGCTTGGTAGTACTCAGCAAGGCGATTGAGGGTTACGTGTTGTGCCCCTACCCCATCTTGTAACATAATGATTTCTAAATTACTCTTAGCGAGTTCAGCCATAAAGTGTTGCAACTGTTCGGGAGACGAAAGTGCACTATTCCAAAAGGCAGCAATTGAAACGGGTTTGTTATTCAGCTGGTGCAAACGATTAGAGATGCGGTCTATAAATTTCTCTCTGAAAAGGGCTATCTTATCATCGGTATTATAAGCATAAGGCTCGGGTTCGTGTGGGATATACCACCCTTTGAAGGCTGGGTGAGTACCAAACTGGCGTTGGATATCTTCAGCAATAGCAATACAATAATTGGCTTGAGTTTGTAGCCACGACGCATCGGTTTGGTGTTGCCAATAACTTTCATCAAAGAGCAAGCCTATGTGCACTTCTATACCTTTACGCTGAGCTGAGGCGAGGATTCGTTGTAGGGTAGGTTTAATTTTGGTGGTAGTAAAGTTATTGTTTGAGTCGAACCAAGTGAGGTTATTAGAAGGATTTATATATCCTATGTATTGCACGATGAGGGTATTCATACCCAAGTCTTTAATTTCGCCTAAAAAATTGTCCCATTGAGCCTCGCTCCAATCGCCTTTGTTAAAAAGCTGTATAAAGGTACCTGTAAGTATCTTTTTATCGGAAGGGGAAGAGGTAGGCGGATTAGGTTGTGGATTGGGTTGCGGGTTAGGGTTGGGTTGTGGAGTGGGGACAATAGGGTTATTGGGGTTGGGGGTAGGTTCATCGGAGTTGCTCTTGCTACAAGAGACTGATAGCAAAGCGCCAAAAATGGTGAGGAATAAAACTAATTTTTTCATCTTATTTAATATTTTTTTTGCAAAGGTAGGAAGTAATTAGGAAATGAGCAAATTGGAAAATGAGAGAATTGGAAAATTAGAGAATTGGAAAATGAGAAAATGGGGAAGTGTTTGGGGGTTCGGAAGGTATCGGAAAGAAACGGAAGGAGATGTTGAGGTGAAAAGTAAAAAATGAGCTGTAAGATGGGTGGAGTTAGCTTATAGAGAGCTTATAGGAAGCTTATACGAATCTTGGACGATTGGTATAGAAAGGGTGTGTAAAAAGTTGATTCATAATATAATACAACAACGCTAAAAATGTTAAAAAGAGGGTTTCGAGGCGAAAGGAAAAGAATCCTCACCCCGTCCCTCTCCCAAGGAGAGGGGGAATGTAGTGACGGGGAGGCGAAAGAAACCTCTCCCTTTACACATACCCAGCTGTCGCTGGCTACCTTCAAAGGGGGAATGTGGTGATGGAAAAGGGAAATTAGGAAATGAGAGAATTAGTAAATTAGAGAGAGACTTAGGGAAAGCTGTCGGACAGGGCAGAGGGGGCGGACTTATCTAACGAGTGATTTGCTTATTAACAAATTGGCTAATTGACAATTTTTTCATATCTTTGCCAAAACTTTTAACTCATACCTCTTAACTGATAACTAAATAAAGTGAACGAATTAAACTTAGAACTTACTGACGTGAGCGCCCAAGTGTTTTGTGGCGAAGACGAAAATAATATCAAATACATCAAAACGCTTTTCCCGAAGCTGAAAATCGTAGCACGGGGGTCTAAACTTATTGCCTTTGGTGAAGAACATTTGCTAAAAGATTTTCAGAAACAAATGGAAAAGCTCATCGCCTATTGCGCGAAATACAATCGCTTAGACGAGCGCACTATCGATAGTATTCTTTCGGCTACTAATACTGAGAAGAGCGAAAAAGTGCGCGAAGAGGACATCATTGTGCACGGCGTGAATGGCAAAATCATACGTCCGCAAACCCCCAATCAAGTAAAATTAGTAGAGCTGATGCACCAAAACGATATGGTATTTGCCGTAGGACCTGCCGGTACGGGTAAGACCTATGTGGGCGTTGCCTTAGCCGTAAAAGCTCTTAAAGAAAAACAAGTGCGTAGGATTATCCTCACTCGTCCGGCAGTGGAAGCAGGCGAGAATCTCGGCTTTCTTCCTGGTGACCTCAAAGAGAAACTCGACCCCTATATGCAACCCCTATATGATGCCTTGCGCGATATGATTCCCCACGAAAAACTCAATGCCTTTATTGAGGCTGGTATCATAGAGATTGCGCCTCTTGCTTTTATGCGCGGGCGCACCTTAGACAACGCTTTTGTAATCCTTGACGAGGCACAGAACACCACCCACGCCCAAATGAAGATGTTCCTCACCCGTATGGGGCGCAATGCCAAGTTTATGATTACCGGCGACCCTGGACAAATAGACCTACCCCGCAAAGTATCTTCTGGACTTAAAGAAGCGATGCTTATCCTTCAAAAAGTACGGGGTATCGCCTTCCTTCACTTAGACGATAGAGATGTTGTGCGTCACCCACTGGTACGCAGTATTATAGAGGCTTATAAGACGATTGAGAACAACGAATAGACGTAGCACGACAAGCATTTTTTGCAGTATAAACTTTGAAGTTTGAATTAGCTTGTCGTGCTACGACCTTTGGCAAAGTTTTTTACTTCTTATTCCAACCTTTTTGAAAATTCTTCGTTTATAGAGCAGAAAGTGAAAGATATTAGCTCTCTTCTTTAAAAAATAATCAAGAAAAGATAATTGATAATCAGCGTAATGTAAAAATAATGATATCGTAACGCTATTTTTATGGTACTTTGTATTGCATAATACTTTTGTTTGTTATATCTTTGCACCGTGAAATTAATTAGTTTACATTTAGTAACCAAAAACCATACAAACAATGAAAAAGATTATTCTATCACTGCTATTAGCAGTAACCGCCAATGGCTTTGCACAATCTTCTTTTAAAGGAACCTTATTGAATACTGAAAAAAAGCCTGTGAGTGCTGCCAATGTACTCCTAATGACTCTCCCCGACTCTACCCTCGTAAAAGGGGCAATAAGCAATCAGCGAGGTGTTTTTGAACTACCCAATGCCGCTGAGGGTAAAAAGGTGGTTATCAAAATTACCCATTTGGAATATCAAACGGTGGTATTTACGCCCTCAGGGAGCAACTTGGGCACCATTGTTTTGACCCCTGCTACCAATCAGTTGGGCGAGGTAGTGGTAACGGCACATCGCCCGATATTAGAGCAAAAGGGTACGCGCATCAGTACCAATGTGGCGCAATCGACCTTGCAGAACCTACCCAAAGCCGAAATGCTTATCAACTTCTTGCCTGGAGTGAGCACTTCCTACACCGGTGGAGGTTATGAGGTGTTTGGCAAAGGCAATCCTATCTTCTATATCGATAACCGCAGGGTGCGCAATTTAGATGAGGTGAATCAGTTATCGCCCAAAGATATTGAGAGCATAGAGCTGGAAACCCAACCTGGTGCAGAACACGATAATACGGTGGGTGCGGTAATCTATATCAAACTGAAAAAGAAACAAGGCGATGGACTGAGTGGGTCGGTTGAAAATGAAAACTATGTGTTAAAAAAAGGAGCTATGATAACTACTTGGCTTAGTCTCAACTATCGCAAAGGCAAAACCGACTGGTTTACTACTATAGGTAACTTCAACAACTTCAACAAGAAAAATGCCGACCTCTATCAGGATTTGCAAGTGCATACCCAGAGCAATGATTGGCGCGTGACGAGCGACGAAACTAACAGGAGTAATGCCAAAGGAATAAACGCTAAAATAGGGGTAGCTCACGAGATTTCGGACAAACATTCCATAGGCGCAAGTGTGAGAGGGAGTGTAGAACCTTGGGTAGGACACAGGTTTAGCACTCAAGAGACCGCTACCTTCAAAAATAACCTCCTTACTGCCAAAGGGCTCAATGAATACGACCGCTTTAGCCAAGATAAAAAGTTAAGCATTAATGCCTATTACGAAGGCAAAATTACTGACAAACTGAAACTGCAAACCGATGTAGATTATATCGGTCAGCGTTCCGATAACACTTCCGATGTTGTGGAGCGCAACCTCCTAAGTGCTACCTCTCGTAACGTGCACACCCATTCCGACGCTGCTTCCGATTGGTGGGGACTCAAAACTACTTTCTTGCAAACCCTTGGCAAGGGCGCTATAAACTATGGCGTAGAGGCAAGCGACCTGCATCGCACTGAGGACTATACTGATAATGTGCTTTCCGCTTCCGATATTAAGAATACCGAAACGCGTTCGGCTGGTTTTGTGAGCTTCTCTTACCCTATCAAAAAAGTGAGTTTGAAACTCGGTACGCGTTACGAGTACGCTGACTTTGGTTATTACGAAAACGGACAAAAAAGCCCCGTAAAAAGCAAGACCTACCGCGATTGGTTACCCAATATTTCTATCGCATTCCCTTGGGATAAAACTCAACTGACCTTTAGTTATGCACGAAAAATTAAACGCCCAGCTTTTTATGAGCTCAGCGACTACAACACTTATAGTTCTCCTTTCTTGTACAATCGCGGAAACCCATATATTGTGCCTCAGCTTACTGATGAATGGAATGCCTTGGCTACTTATGGTCCTATTTCGGCTTCGGTAAGTTATTCGAATATTCACAAAGGTATTTATTCCGATTACCAACTCTCAAGCATCAACCCCGATGCCGTTGAGAAAACCCTTCGCAATTACGATGATTTTAGCGAACTGAAATGTGTGCTCAATGCACAAACCCAAATAGGTAAATGGATGCCTAAGCTCACCCTTACTTATAAAAAACCTTTTGCTAACAATGTGTTTTACACCAATGAAGGTAGGTTTATGGTAGAAATGATGAACCAAATTACTCCTACTGAAAATTGGTTAATCTTGGCGATGTTTATTTATATGAACAAAGGTTCAAACCGAGAAGTCTACGCCTACAAGGATATGAGTGGAATATTCGTAGGGGTTGCCCGTATGTTCTTTCACCAATCGCTTACGGTGTATGCCATAGCTTCTGACCCTTTTAACGGTCTCAATGAACACACACGTGTACAAAATTCGTACATCAGCAATAGTACTGCTCAGAATTACAGCAATATAAGTTTTAAAGTAGGACTGAGTTACAATTTCAACACTACCCAAAGCAAGTATAAAGGACAAGGAGCGGGAGAAGAAGAGAAGAACCGCTTGTAATGAGGAAATTAGAGAATGAGGGTGCGAGCCGCACGGGCGGTGAAAAATTAGCAAATTAGAAAATTTGGAAATGAGAAAATGAGATGGAGGCGACAAGCTTGCACTAGCGAAGGAATTGTTAGTTTATTCAACTTTGCCAAAGTTTGAGATGAAAAAGCGACGTGTTGAGACTGTTAGGAATATT
>ERZ772766.368-NODE-368-length-26799-cov-3.800740_pt1 | contig 26799 bp, 18 predicted proteins | sample MGYA00511379_ERZ772766 | MGnify/ENA primary metagenome ERZ772766 (study PRJEB29015, sample SAMEA2737895) | human oral metagenome | biome: human oral; feature: human-associated habitat; material: dental | place: China | collected 2116 ...
CTAGTTTTTTGGTAGCGTCTTTGACTTTTTTGTCGTAGTCCTTCATGAGGTCTTCTGCCAACGTCGACCAATCATCATAGTCGGGTGCGCGGCCGTCGTGCTGCGTGCCATCGCTCAATTTACCGCCAATGCCAACGATAAACACCGCCCCATACTTCTCGCAAATGGCGTCTTCGCGCTCTTTCGGCGTAAGATGGGGGTACATTTGCAACAATTCTTCGCTGTGCACAAAGTGTATTTCGGGCGGCAAGAAGGGCTGCATGGCAGGATAGGTTTCGCAAGTGAGATACTCGGTGCGCAATATCGCCGCGTATATACGGCGCACAGTCTGTTTAAGAAAGCTGAGCGTGCGCTGTTCGGGGGTGATAACCATCTCCCAATCCCATTGGTCTACATACAAAGAATGCAGGTTATCCAGCTCTTCATCGGCGCGTATGGCGTTCATATCCGTGTAAATGCCATAGCCTGGCTTAATCTTATATTCGGCCAATGTTAGGCGTTTCCACTTGGCCAACGAATGTACTACCTCGGCTCGCGCGTCTCCCAAGTCCTTAATGGGGAACGTAACGGGGCGTTCGATGCCGTTAAGGTCGTCATTAATGCCCAGTCCTTGCATCACGAAAAGCGGTGCCGTAACTCGGCGCAAGCGCAGTTCGGTGGAGAGATTTTGCTGAAAAAAGTCCTTAATCAGCTTTATAGCCTGTTCTGTTCTCACCTTATCTAGTAGGGCATGGTAATGTTCTGGCCGTATCAATGCGCTCATAGGTCGAAATGTTATTTTGTTGTACAAAGGTAGCAAAATAAACAATAAATGGGCAAAACACGGAAAAGAATATCACAATTTGATGCAAAATACAGCCTGCGCACGTCATTTAATCACCAATATTGGTCGTTTAACGTACACCATAAAGCCCATGCGCGCCCCTCGCTTTCTTCGTTTCCGCAACGCTCGGCAGCTCTCCTACCATTAATTGGCATGGAGCTGGGGTGGTTCAAAACCACATATTTCGTTGCACCACATTTGCTCAAACCAACAAAAATGCTTACTTTTGCAGCGCAATAAGTAACAAAGGCCTCGTAGTTCAGCTGAATAGAACGCAGGATTCCGGTTCCTGAAGTCGTGGGTTTGAATCCCGCCGGGGTCACAAAAGGGGAATGCGAGAGCGTTCCTCTTTTTTGTTTACGCTCTATTTAGCAGGCATAAGCATTTTATTTCATTTACTATTTTTACTCTTGTTTCCTGAACCTTTATAAAATGTACTTATTCTCCCATCAGGATCTACATCAAAACAATAATAGTCGCCATTAAAATAATATGCCATTTTACCTGCTCGGTAAAACCTACCATTAGGATTTTTCTCTTTCCAAATTTGGTATTCGCCATTAACAGCACGCATAACAAGTCCCAAAACCTGCAAAACATCATCTTCTTTCAGTTGAAACTTGTCTCGTTCTTCGAATTGATTTTTCATTTTCATTTCCTCAACATGTCTCAAATAAATATGCGTAAACGTCTCAAAATTTAGATATAGCAAGTGCTTTCCTGTCCCATTAAATCTTTTTCCACAGAATTTATCCAGTTGTTCTAGTAGAAACTTCGCTTTGCTAGGATAGTTCACACACAACTTTTTCCTATTCATTCCTGCCTTACGCAGTTCTTCGTCCAAAATCACCAGTCGTTCGCTAAAACGGTTTTCACTTAATCTTTTAAATAATCTTTCATCCTCTTCACTAAGTATACTAGCCTCTTTCTTGAATTTGAGATAATAATATGAAACTTCCTTATCTGCGACCTTCCCCTTATCATTAAAAATCAGTTTTTTCTCTTCATCTGTTAAACTTTCTTTATCACAATTCAACTTATATGCCAAGAATTGCGATTCTTCTTGTGGCATTAACGCCACACCCTCATCCTTCATCCGTTTCAAGTAACCATACATCCAACCTATGTCCCGCCCTTTACTCATCTTTCTAAGAGGAATGGGCAAAGTATGCAAGGAACGAAGTTCTTTGCTATGGAATTTATTTCGCTCGTCTGTTGTAGTAGTAAAAAGAACATCTGTTACATCATGCACACAAATTTCAACAATATCTTTATTCACAGCATAATTATCACCTATAAGTAGAAGTTTAGCTGCAACCGTATCATTGTCATCTAATGAGCATATGTTCTCTTCTAATTGTTTTCTTTCATTCAGAGTATACACAAAAGAAACAGTAACTCCCTCTGGATAGAGCGCATCCATACTAGAATCTTTTCTAAAAGAAAGTGTTGCCACACCATCATCCCTGCCAACTAATTCGTAGATTCGACTTGGCAAGAAACCTGTTGTCTGCTTATATTGTTTCGAACCGAATATTTCAAGCATATTACTTTCTAATCGATTTTTACATTCCTTTAATCGTTCTCCATTCCTTTTCTCCATCCGCTCAATACGCTTTCTTTGTTGCCTCAAATCAAATAATGCCTGATGTCGTTTCCTCTTTAGTTTATTCTTGACACCTTTGTTCTTCTTGCAGAGTTTCATAATTATAATTTGTCTAATTGTGATTTATACAATAAGTTTTATATTCCTTCCGTAGAGAACAAATACATAACTCGTCAAACACTTATAAGAAATGCCACAACAGTATGTCACTCTGTTCATCTAAAGAATCACACTTTAATGCAATATTCGCAAAAAATAATGGATTGTGCAAATTATATGCTATTTTTTATTAAAGTCATAATTATCGAGCGTTCCATTTGCTAATGTTTTATCACGAGACTGTAAGCACAAAGCGATTTAGTAGCATACAGGTGATATCTTATATATAAGGTATGAGATATGGAATATCAAACGAAAGAATAATTAGAATGGATAGTCTACTTAATCAATGAATCAATGAATCAATGAAGAGGTACAACCTAATAATGACACAGACCTTTGGATATTTTACATTCCAAACACAGAACCTACACAGTTTATCAAATCGCTTTTCTTGACGAATACTCACCACGCTCCCTGTTATCCCCCAAACAACGCTCATTTCTACCCCACTACGCGTAAAAGATTTTGCCCTTTTGTTTCGCCTTTTTGAAACATTTCGTATCTTTGCAAAAGCAACCGTGCGTTCAAAGTGTTGTTCTTGACAATGGCCAAAGGCGCGCAGCGGTTCTTTTTCTCCAACGAAATAAAAGTCAATTTTACATTAACAATAACAAAAACATAAACCCATACGAACGGCTAAGCAACGCGTACGGTTATTCTAAACAACAATTTGGGCAAAGGGCAGCCACATAGACCACCCCCACCCAAGAAGAAAGGAACGCCAACGCACACGCCAAACCACGCAGACTAAGCCAAGACTAAGCCCGCGCGGCTCGTTCAAACTTAAAACCAAACATGGAAATAACAGAAAGATTTATTAATTATACCAAGTTCGACACACAGTCGGACGACAACTCGGAGTCGGTTCCGAGCACCCCGAAACAGCTCGTCTTCGCCGAATACTTGAAGAAGGAGATGGAACGAGAGGGTTTAAGCGACGTAGAGATGGACGACATGGGCTATCTCTATGGCACGCTGAAAGCCAACTGCAAGAAGAAAATTCCAACCATCGGATTTATCTCGCACTACGACACTAGCCCCGACAGCAGCGGCAAAGACGTAAAGGCGCGTATTGTGAAAAACTACGATGGAGGCGACATCGAATTGTCGCCAGGCATCGTTTCATCGCCAACGAAGTTCCCCGAACTAAAAAGTCATGTGGGCGAAGACCTCATCGTAACTGATGGAACCACACTACTTGGAGCCGACGACAAGGCTGGAATTGCCGAGATTATGCAGGCCATGTGCTGGCTGCGCGACCATAACGAGGTGAAACACGGCGACATTCGCGTGGCCTTTAACCCCGACGAGGAGATTGGAAAGGGCGCGCACCACTTTGATGTAGAGAAGTTTGGCTGCGAATGGGCGTACACAATAGACGGCGGAGACCTCGGAGAATTGGAGTACGAGAACTTTAATGCCGCTGGTGCAAAGGTCATCATCAAGGGGGTTAGCGTGCATCCGGGCTATGCCAAAGGCAAGATGATTAACGCAAACCGACTGGCTTGCGAGTTCTGCAACATGCTACCAGACGACCAAACACCCGAAACGACCGAAGGATATGAGGGCTTTTACCACCTAATCGGCATGCAAACCAGCACCGAGTCGGCCAAACTGAACTTCATCATACGCGACCACGACCGCGATAAATTCGAAGATCGCAAGGCGTTTTTTGAGAAATGCGCTCGCGCCATGAACGAAAAATACGGCGAGGGGACGGTTGAAGTGTTGCTAAACGACCAATATTACAACATGAAGGAGAAGATAGACCCCAACATGCACGTAATAGATGTCGTTTTGCAAGCCATGATGCAAAGTGGTGTTTCGCCCAAAGTGAAACCCATACGCGGAGGAACCGACGGCGCACAGCTAAGCTATAAGGGGCTGCCTTGCCCAAATATATTCGCAGGAGGCGTAAACTTCCACGGCCCTTACGAGTTTGTTTCGGTGCAAGTAATGGAAAAAGCCATGAACGTTATCATTAAGATATGCGAGATTGTGGCCGACTATAACGATTGAAAAAGACCTAGCAATACGCCATAACAGCGCGCAAACGCTAGCTTGTTGAAAGTTTATGCAAATAACAAACAAGCGTGGCAACGGCTGAAATGCGTCATAAGCAAAACCCAATATGGGGCGAATGTTCTGCAAGAGAGCGTTCGCCCTTCAACATTTTATACCCTTAAAAAAGCGGCACATCCAGCATTTTTTGCTATATTTGCCCAATACAATGCCGGCGAAAGCAACCTATCGCCAACGCCGCGCGCACAAATACCAACCTATAACCCAACAAAACAGCACCTTATGGCCGCACTCGTTTCAATCCTTCCCATCGTTCTGCTCTTCGTCTTGATGCTTGGTTTCAAGATGGCAGGCCACCGCAGTGCCTTTATCAGCTTGCTCACCACGGCGGCAATAGCCGTGTTTCTTGCACCAACCATGAACTTCGCCCCCGATGGTTTCACGCAATCGGGCGTGGCATGGGCCTTTGTAGAGGGCACACTCAAAGCCGTTTTTCCCATTCTCATCATCATTTTGATGGCCTTGTTTAGCTATAATGTGTTGGTGGAAAGCAAGCAGATAGACGTTATCAAGGCACAATTCACATCCTTTTCCGACGATGATGGCGTTACGGTGCTGATGCTCGTGTGGGGCTTTGGCGGACTGCTTGAAGGCATGGCAGGTTTCGGAACGGCCGTTGCCATTCCCGCAGCCATACTTATTTCGTTGGGTTACAAACCGCTTTTCAGTGCATTAGTGTCGCTCATCGCCAACACCGTACCCACTGGTTTCGGTGCTGTGGGCGTGCCCGTGATAACCTTGGCCAACGAAATTGCACCTGGCGGAGCTGCCTCTCAAGAACTTATCTCGCAGCTATCCGTATACGCCGTGGTGCAATTATCCGTGCTTTACTTCGTTCTGCCCTTTATCATCCTTACGCTAACCAATCGCAGTAAGGGCGCAATACTTAAAAATCTGCGACTGGCAGTGTGGGTAGGCGCCGTGTCGTTAGGCACGCAACACCTCGTGGCACGTTATCTGGGAGCCGAAACACCAGCCATCATCGGCTCGCTATCAGCTATCGTGGCCATAGTTATTTACGCCAAACTGTTTGCGCCGAAGAAAAAGGAGGAAAACGAAAAGGCATACACCGCCAGCCAAACACTTAGGGCTTGGGCGGTGTACGCCTTCATTTTATTATTTATTTTGCTTTCGGGGCCACTCTTTCCGCCCATCAATGCCTTCTTAAAGTCTACCTTGGTGTCGCGCATAGCCTTGCCCATACACGCCCCAGGCACGGCTTTCTCGTTTGCATGGATAGGCAATGCCGGCCTAATGCTATTCTTAGGCACGGTGTTAGGCGGCTTGGTGCAAGGCGTTTCACCCCGCAGACTGCTCGTTTCGCTGGCTCGAACGGTGGTAAACCTGCGCAAAACCACTGTCACCATTATCTCACTCGTGGCCCTAGCTGCTATAATGAATTACGCAGGCATGATACTTGTCATCGCGGATACGCTGGCCAACATTACGGGTAAGGCCTATCCGCTGTTCGCTCCGCTAATCGGTGCCATTGGAACTTTCGTTACAGGCAGCGACACTTCGTCGAACATACTCTTCGCCAAGCTGCAAGCAAACGTGGCAACACAACTTCATCATGCCGACCCCAATTGGATTGTGGCCTCTAACACCACAGGTGCAACAGGCGGTAAGATGATTTCGCCACAGAGTATAGCCATCGCAACAGCCGCCTGCAACATGCAAGGCAAGGACGGCGAGATACTTAAATCGGCCCTACCCTATGCCGCCTTATACATTGTTATTGGCGGACTGATGGTGATGTTTGCAGGCTAGGTGGGAGCAAACAATTAGGCGGGTAGACCGGTTAACCTGTCTATCCGCCTTATTATCCGCACATTAACTTGTGAGCTTAACTACTCGTCAACCAGCAAACTTGCCTATTCGTCAAGTTGTTACCTCACAAATATCCCTCATCCTCCGTACGCTGCAAAACGCTTTTCTGCCATTTCTGCATACTTAGTATTGGGCATTCCGTAGTTAGCGAAAGGATGAATGCTGATGCCTCCACGAGGAGTGAACAGCCCAACAACCTCAATATACTTTGGATTCATCAGCTTAATGAGGTCTTTCATGATGATGTTCACGCAGTCTTCGTGGAAGTCGCCGTGGTTGCGAAAGCTGAAAAGGTATAACTTTAAGCTTTTGCTCTCCACCATTCGCACGTTAGGCACGTACGATATACGTATCTCGGCAAAGTCTGGTTGCCCCGTAATGGGGCACAACGAGGTAAATTCGGGGCAATTAAACCTTACCCAATAATCGTTCTCAGGATGCTTGTTCTCAAACGTTTCCAACACTTCGGGCGCATAATCCATGCTATACTTTGTGTTGTTTCCCAACGATTTCAAGCCTTCGGTTTCTCTGTTCTTATCCATTTTGTTATCAGTAAAGTTAGGTTGGTAAGGTGGTGAGTTTATAAACTAAATGCTAAACACGCGCCAAATGCTGTAATTCACGTCGTTGTCGTAGGTGTCAACTTGTTCGTGGCGTTTCACATAACGCACCACACTGATGGTCAACGGCAGTACAACAATCTCGTAAGCGGTCTTCAATATCACCTGCCAAAGCATCAACCAAGGCAATTCTTCGGTGGGAACAACGCCCCATAAAGCTAGCGGAAAGAAGATGATAGAGTCTACTGACTCGCCGAAAATGGTGCTAACCACAGCGCGCAACGAGAAGTTTTTGCCGCCCGAAGACAATTTCATCTTGCTCATGACATAGGCGTTTACAAACGAACCGCAAATGAAAGCCAAGAAAGACGCAAACGCTATGCGAGGTGCCAACCCGAAAACGGCATGAAAGCCCTCGTCGTTGGTCCAATAAGGCGCACCGGGTATCATGTCGCAAATGGCTCCCAACATCACGAAGAAGAAGTTCATGGCAAAGCCCGTCCATATCAACATGCGCGTTTTCTTGTAGCCCCACACCTCGCATACGCAGTCGTTGATGATATACGACACAGGGAATACAATCAAACCACCCGTCAAACTGATTGAGCCAAACGCTATTTGCTTTGTTTCCAACACGTTTGCCGCTATCAGACAAACGCAAAAGAGTATGCTGAAAAGCATGAACAGCACACTCACTTTATTATCCTTGTTGTTCATCATTCTTGTTTTTAAAGAGGTTTACCAAGCACTCTATTCATTTTTTCGCCTGCAAAGGTACAACTTTTTTCGCGTTCTGTTTGCCTATTCGCAGGTTTTTATTAACTTTGCAAATTGGTGGACCAATAATAATCGGAAGGTTTAAATGTCCTTGACGAAGAAAGAAAGCCCAAAGATTTAACGCTCCACTCATATTCATTCACAAATAACATTCATATGATGGTAAAACTATTCTTATGCTCCCACTTTGCCGCAGTTTCGTCTTTCACGCCCCAATTTGTAGGTGGCGACTTGAAAGGCAAAGTGTTGGCGTTCATCCCTACCGCAAGTTTGCACGAAAAATACACCAAATATGTAGACGAAGCCAAACAGGCTTTCGAAAACATGGGATTAAAAGTTGAAGTGCTAGACGTGAGTAGCGCGCCCAAAGAATTAACCGAACGCACACTGCAACGTTGCGACTTGATTTATGTTTCGGGCGGAAACACATTCTTCCTATTACAAGAATTGGAAAAGAGTGGTGCAAAAACCATTATACGCGAGCAAGTGAATGGGGGCAAGCCTTACATTGGCGAGTCGGCCGGTTCAGTTATTATGGCACCGAACATTTCGTACGTAAAAGACATGGACGAAGCCGAAAGAGCTGCACCGCAATTAAAATCGTTCGAGGGTTTGGGACTGGTAGACTTTTATCCGCTTCCCCATTACAAGAGCTTTCCTTTCGAAGAAGTTACCGAAAAGATGCTCGTTAAATATGCCAAGCTGGGGTTAAAACCCATCACCAACCAGCAGGCGTTGTTTGTAAACGGTAACCAAACCACGCTTATAGAGGTTAAGCAGTAGGCCATAAGGCCGAATTTGACGAATAAAAGGCGTTAGATTGCAACGTACATGTTTACGAACCTACACGCCCAACACCATTCTAAACATGGTAGCCACGTGCTTACCATGCAAGCAAAACGTCCACTTCACCCGTTTGGGCTAAACAAAAATCAGGCGTGATGTACCTTAAAGGTATTTCACGCCTGCTTTCATTCTATTTCTTTTCAACCAGTCCGCCTGCCGAAACCTTTGTGGCGGTGTTGACAATATCTATTGGCGAACATTCAAAAGGTAGTTCAACAGCGAGGTGCGCCGCCCATTGCGCCACCGCTTTCTGGGCCTTATCCAGTCCCTTTGGTGCATATCTGTTGCCAACAACTTTCGTTCCGAACAGGCATTCGAACCAGGTGCAGGCCGCCGTATAACGTCCCAACACCAGGTCGAGGTGGAAACCGTCACGGTTAAGATGGTCGCCAACAAACGAAGTACGGGCGTTTTGAATGGCCGTGCCCACGGGAACAAAGAGGCTAAACTGTGCGTTTTCTTTCTTCAAGCGTTGTGCACCCTCAACGATGGCACGATACATCTTGTCCTGATTGCGGTCGTAGTTGGCAAATCCGCCATGCGTTGAGTTCTGTGCGTATGCCCAAGTAACGTGCCATATCAGCTTAGTGGTGGCGGGAACACGCGCCCGAACGTAGGCGATAAGACTGTCTAAATGGGGTTGGAAACTGCTGTACATGCCCGAAAGCTGACTAACCTGCTGCAAGCTAACGTAATCCCACTGTTCGTCGCGCAGAGCTTTGTCGAGCGTATAGTTGGCCGTACGGGTCATTTTACCGTCTATTTCTATCTTGCGATAGTTATAATCGGGTTTGTCGGTCCGTGCGTTGTTGCAATGTCTTTCTAGCGAACAACCACCAATATACATGTTGCCGATAACCATCTGATGCCCCGTAGCAGCTGCCAACTCAAAGAGGTTCTGCTCAATGGCATCTTCCGAAAAGCTGTTCCCGATGGCCAGCAACTTCAAAGGTCGGTCAGCGGAAGCCACCTGCACACACAAAACCAACATCAATGGCAGCACCAAAGCTAGCCCACGACTAAAAATGGCAAAACGTTTTCTCCGCATATTATCTTTATTTAGAGGGTTAAGTTATTCTACAAACTGCTATTTGGCCAACTTCAAACGCAAGCTGTTGAGCACCACACTTACGCTAGAAAAGGCCATAAGGGCACTGGCCCACATGGGCGTTATCTGAAAATTGATGCCGAAAAGATGAAGTGCACCTGCCGCAAGAGGTATGCACACCACATTATATATAAAGGCCCAAAACAGGTTTTGCCCAATCATGGCCGTTGTTTTACGGCTTAGGCGTATGGCCTGGGGCAGTCGGCGCAGGTCGTCGCCCATCAAAGTGGCCTGTGCTGCATCCATAGCCACATCCGTTCCACGCCCCATCGCAATGCCCACATCGGCCAAAGCCAAGGCTTGGGTGTCGTTGATGCCATCGCCAACCATAGCCACCCGCTTGCCCTCGGCTTGCAGTTGGCGCACCATGTTCTCCTTATCTTGTGGCAAAACCCTACTGCGATAGTGTTTTATTCCCGCCTTTTCAGCCCAATAACGCGCGGCCTCATCCTTGTCGCCACTCATCATATACACCTCGATGCCCATGTTTTGCAGTTCGTCCATGGCCTCTTTGGCATGCGGTTTTAGAGTTTCGCGCGACTCAAGTGGTAGGTCGTCGGCCTTGGTAAAGTCGATATTTTGGTTGGGAATGGTCAGCGTTCCCGTCTTATCTATCACCATAGCGTTCACCCCTTTAAGACTTTCAAGTGCCGCCGCATCTTTTATCAGCACATTCATCTGTGCCGCCTTGCCAATGGCCACCATCAAAGCAGTGGGCGTGGCCAAGCCCATAGCACAGGGACAAGCAATGACCAGCACGGCAACAGCCGAGAGAATGGCTTGCGGAAGGGCTGTATTTCCGCCCAACAGCCACCACAAAAGGAAGGTTACAAGGGCTATCAAGGCCACCGTTGGCACAAAAACACGCGCCACACGGTCTACCGTGCGCTGCACGGGAGCCTTGCTGCCTTGGGCCTCTTGCACCATCTTGATGATTTGGGCCAAGGCCGTATGTTCGCCAATCTGCTGTGCCTTAAACCTGAACTTGCCTTGCGACACCACCGTTCCAGCCAGCACTTTCGCGCCCTTTTGTTTCAAAGCGGGTGTTGGTTCGCCCGTTATCATACTCTCGTCTATATATGCGCCATCGGCCGTCATAAAGCTTTCGGCCGTGGTAACAACGCCATCAACAGGCACTTTCTCGCCTGCACGAACCTCCAACACATCGCCCACAGCGATAGTGGCAATGGGCACATCGCGCATTTCGTCGCCGTCGATAAGGCGTGCGGTCTTGGGTGCAAGTCCCATTAGCTGCCTAATGCTGCCTGCCGTCTCGTTTTTGGCGCGCTCTTCGAGCAGTCTGCCTGTAAGAACAAAGGTGATAATCATTACCGAGGCATCGAAATAGGTGTGCCAAACAATGCCTCGCGCGCCCCATACGGCATCGCCCCAAAAGGTGTTGAACGCGCTGAAAAGGAAAGCAATGCTTGTGGATAGGGCCACAAGCGAATCCATATTGGCCGACCCATGACGCAGTTGACGCCAAGCACGCGAGAAAAATTCGCCGCCACAAACCACGAAGTTGGCCAAGGCCAAGAGCAAAGCCACCTGGTTGTTCATGCTTTTTCCGCCCAAGTTAAGCCATCCCATAGACACGCACATGCACAATAGGGCAAAGCCCCACGAAAGCAGCGTGCGCCGTTTTAGCCGTTGCAGCTCGCGACGTTCTATGGCCTCTGCCGAACGATTGGTCTCTATCACGAGGTCGTAACCAATGGCATTGATTGCGCCCTTCATCTTTTCGAGACTTATCTCGTCGGGATTATACTCCACCAAAGCCGTTCGCCCTGGCAAATTCACTGCCGCACTCTTTATGCCTGGCAACGAATTAAGTTTCTTTTCCACATTGGCAGAACAGGCCGAACAGGCCATGCCCACCACGGGTATTGTTCGTTTTTCCATTGTTTGTTGATAAAAAATTGTTTGTTGATAAAAAAGTGAAAAAAGTGAAAAGGTGAAAAGGTGAAAAAATGGCTAACGCCCTTTAAAGTTGTCTAGCGGTTTCTAGATTTCTAGTTCATTCTAGCTTTCTGAGAAGTCAGACCAGTCAGACTTGTCAGACTTGTCCTATTAACCTGACACCACCTATACATACGGCTTAACTCCTTAACTCCTTAACTCCTTAACTATTGGCTTAACTCCTTAACTCCATAACTCCTTAACTCCTCAGTACTTACTCCTCATCCCCTTCTCTGTTCCAACAAGATACTAACAATGCGGTCTGCACTGCGCCCGTCCCATCGGTCGGGTATTGAAGCGTGTTTCCATTGTCCTGCTTGCAGTGTGTTTAGGGCAGCGGCAAGAGCCTCAGGGTCTTCGCCCACCAGCACATTCGTACCTTGTTTCACCGTTTCGGCATGCTCGGTATAACTGTTCAACGTGATGCAAGGCACGCCATTAAACGTTGCCTCTTCGGCCACATTGCCCGAATCGGTAATGATACCCTTGGCATGAGCCGTAAGATAGCCGAACTCCAAGTACGAAAGCGGCTCTACCACATGCACATCGGCTGCACCGCCCAATTGTTCCAAACACTCGTTAACGGCCTTGGCTGCCGCTCCGCGCAAAGGTGCAACCACTGGCACATGCACCGATGCCGCTACAATCTGCCGAACCATAGCCAAAAGATTGGGCATGTTGGCAATGAGAACCTTACGATTAAGCGTGAAAACGAGATATTCGCCATCGGCCAGTTGCAAGTCGGTGAGCAGCGCAGGGCGCACCAACCTATTATGATTAACGCGCAAGGTGTCCATCAGGATGTTGCCCACCATATATATTTTAGACAGTTCTGCCCCTTCGCGCGTGGCGATGCTGTTACTTCCCGCGCCTGCCGTGAAGAGCAAATCGCTAAGTCCATCGATAACCAATCGGTTTATTTCCTTGGGCATATCGATGTCGAAACTACGCGTACCTGCCACCAAATGGGCCAAAAGGATACCCTTTTTCTTGGTAACAATGGCAGCGGCGAGAGTAGATGCAAGGTCGTCTACCACAAGAACCACGTCTGTGGGGTGGCCTTGCAGATACCTTTCAAAGGCCGACATCGCTTGTCCTGTCAGTTCATTCAAGTTATCGCAGTCAACGCCAAGGTACACTTGCGGCCTTGCAAGCTGCAAATCGTTGAAGAGCGAGCCTTCTAGTGTGGGGTCGTCTCCGCATCCCGCATACACCAATTGATAGTTTATGTCCCTACCCTGCTCTTTGGCCTTCTCTATTGAATGTGCTATGGGCGCCACCTTCATGAAGTTTGGGCGCGCACCCGCTACGATACAGATGTTCATTTTCGTGTATATTGATTAGCACAAAGGTACAACAATTTGGCGGAATAGGTGCAAAAAAGAGGTGATGAGTTTTTGAGTTTTTGAGTTAATGAGTTAGTGAGTTTTTGAGTTAATGAGTTAGTGAGTTGTTGAGGTTATAAGTTATTGAGGAGGGGAGTTAATGAGTTTTTGGGTTTGTGAAGTGGTGAGTTAAACTTATCGCCGCAAAGAATCACCAACTTGCAAACTCATCAACTTATAAACTCATTAACTCATAAACCCACCAACATATAAACACATTAACTCATAAACTCACCAACTTATAATCTCACCGACCTGCAAACTCAGCTACTTATAAACTTATTAACTCATAAACCTACCAATTCATAAACTCATAAACTCCCCAACTCAAAACCTTAAAACACCACTTTTTATTTTACAATATCGTTCTAATTTTCACTCCGTTCTAGCGAAATACAGACCAAAAAGTGGGTATTTATCCACTTTTTATAGCCTTTCACGCCTTCCAACGTGTCCTTTTTTAAGAAAAAGGCCTGCATTTTGCACCATTTAGCCTTTCTAGATTGGTTACGAACTCATTATTTTTTTACGCCCAATTACCCGCTTTTAGCCCCCAAAACCCCACTTTTTCATGGTTATTGTGCCCTTCTGAGCCATGTACCTAATGGTTCGAGAGGGTTGTATTTATACCATTGCAACGTATTTTTATGCTTTTCATCATGCGTTTAGCACCATTTTTCAGCGCATTTAGCACCATTTCACCTTGCGTTTAGCAGCAAAACGCAAGGCATTTAGCATCAAAACGCACTGCGTTTAGCACCAAAATGCACTGCGTTTTGCTGCATATTGCACTGATTTTAGCAGTAAATAGCAAAAAAACGGGTGCAAAAGGCGGTTACTTTAAATAAAAATTCATTTTGCCGCATTAGCAGGTTACCCCCTTTTTGCATCAAAACAAACCTTCGCGAGAATCGATTATTTGCGGCAAGGTGAGCGATTGGTGAGCAGAAAGGGTACTCATAATGTTAAAATGTGTACTGAAAACTAGACAAAACATGTGTGCCAAATACACGCGCATGAGTAAAGGCACGGAAAGCAAGTACGCTTACGCTGTATGGAATGGGTGCTATGGCGCCTCTTGTGTCTAGTAGAACACGTAAGCGGATATTTGCATAAACATTGCTAGCCGCACATCATGTTTGCAAATTCCACATATTATCACTACCTTTGCACAACTAGGCAATAGGTTCGCTTGCGAGCGATTAAAAGGGAATCGGGTGTAAATCCCGAACAGTCCCGCTGCTGTAAGTAACCTTTACTGACCACAAACACTGCGCCACTGAGCCCAGCAAGGGCATTCGGGAAGGCGTTTGTGGTCGGGTTACAAAGTCAGAAGACCTGCCATTGCCGTTTATCTTTAGGCTGGTTCTAAAAATTACCTTTGTTGTATTTTTAGCTTTTAGCTGAGCAGGTTTTGCATACTTCTTGAAGGAACATAGTGCACTATGCTTTCTGAAAGAGAAAGCGAAAGATGCCAGACAAAAGCAAAAAGACGGTGAAGAGCAATACAAGGAACAACGATTGAACCTTTGCGGAGATTTTTTGGAACATGCCTTTAATTTAACCTCGAGGAAAGGTTATAAGATAAGAACTTGAAATATGCAGAGAGTACACTTCTTTTCGGTTTGTGCGGCGTTGTTTCTCGCCGCATCCGCTCATGGTCAGGATACAAAACGGCAGTTGCCATTAGACTCGGTACAACATGTACACGAGGTTGTTGTCGTGTCTAAAAACACCTTTCGCGAGGTTATTCCCTCGCAAAAGCTAGATGGTGCCGTGCTTGAAAGGCTGAACGCACACAGTGTGGCCGATGCCTTACGCTACTTCTCAGGACTGCAAATAAAAGATTACGGAGGTGTTGGCGGACTGAAAACGGTTAATATACGTAGTATGGGCACCAATCACCTCGGCATCTTCTACGATGGAATTGAGCTAGGCAATGCCCAAAACGGACAAATCGACCTTGGACAACTATCGTTAGACAATGTAGAGGAGATTACTTTATACAATGGACAGAAAAGTGCCATCTTCCAACCGGCAAGCGATTTCGGCAATGCAGGCTCGGTTTATATTCGTACACGCACGCCCCGTTTCGACATAAACAAGCCCTTTAACATTAGGTTCAAAGCGGGTTGCGCTTCTAGTGACACCTATCGGCTATCGGGTTTATGGGAAAACCGACTCAGCCAAGCCGTTAACACCTCGCTTAGTGTGGGCTATCTCACGTCTAGTGGTAAGTATCGCTTTCGTTATCTGCGCCACAACCAAGACCGCTCTGTGGCTTACGACACCACAGCCATACGCCAAAACGGAGACATTTGGGCATTAAGGGCCGAAGCAAACGTGCATGGCGTGATAGACCACGGCATGTGGAATTGGAAAGCTTACACCTATAATTCGCAACGCGGAATACCAGGAGCCATTGTTAACAACGTGTGGCGGCGCGGCGAAAGGCAGTCGGACCATAACCACTTCTCGCAATTGCGTTTCCAAAAAAGTTTCTCTGATGCCTTTTCTACGCAGTGGTTGGCCAAATACGCTTACTATCACACGCACTACATCAACAACGACCCAACCCAACTGCCCGTAGACAACACCTACAAACAGCAAGAAATATATCTATCTACGGCTAATGTGTTGGAGTTGATGCCCAATTGGTCGGTCAGTTTAAGTTACGATTTCAAGTGGAACAAGCTCGATTCGGATGCTCGCCTGTTTGTTTTTCCCCATCGTTTCAGCAACTTTATCTCGCTGGCCACAGCCATAGACTATCGTCACCTCAAACTGCAAGCATCGGTTTTGGGTACATTCGTTAAAGACCACACACGCACAATGGTAGACAAGCCCAGCCACAGCGTGCTCTCCCCTGCCCTCTTCGTCAACCTCTATCCCTTTTCCAGCAAGGCATTTTCGCTTCGCGCCTTTGCCAAGAAAAGTTTCCGCATGCCCACTTTCAACGAGTTGTTCTACACCGAGGTTGGCAATGCGCTGCTAAAACCCGAAACGGCAGTGCAATATAATGTGGGAGCGGTGTGGGATAAAACCTATCCTACATCCTTGGTTCGTGGTTTCAGGCTGCAAGTAGACGGCTATTTCAACAGCGTAAGCGATAAGATTGTGGCCTACCCCAAAGGTCAACAGTTTAGGTGGACCATGCTTAACCTCGGCAAAGTGCACATCAAAGGCATCGACCTGCAAGCCGAAACAACTATGCAACCTTCGCCTGAGCTTTCGTTTACGGGGCGTTTGCAATATACTTATCAGCAGGCAAGGGACGTAACCAACCCTTCCGACTCGTATTACAAGCACCAAATACCCTACATTCCTTGGCATAGCGGTTCGGCCATTGTAGGTGCAAACTACAAGCAATGGCAACTGAATTACAGCTTTATCTATGCTGGAAAACGATATAACCAGCAAGAAAACATCGTGTATAACTACATGCCTGCATGGTATACCAGCGACCTCTCGCTTGTCTATGCCTTTAATTGGCAAAGTCTTAGATGCAAACTAACGGCAGAAGTGAACAACCTGCTGGCCCAAGACTACGATGTGATACTGAATTATCCCATGCCTAAGCGCAACTATGCTATCTCAATAGACGTCACTCTTTAACACCCGCAACAACAATGAAACGATTTTCGCTCTTTTATATCGCATGCCTGATACTCGCGATGGTTAGTTCGTGTCGCGAAGACTTTTACATCATTCCCTCTCAAAACCAAGACACGGGCGTGGCACCAACACGTGGCGACATAGTGGGCATGTACGTATTAAACGAGGGGAACATGGGTAGCAACAAGGCATCGATAGACTATTTGGACCTCGACGAGAACAAACCGACGGTGCATTACCTACGCAATATCTACTCGGAACGCAACCCCAACGTGGTGAAAGAATTGGGCGATGTGGGCAACGACATCAAGATATATGGCAGCAAGCTATGGATTGTGGTTAATGTTTCTAACAAGGTGGAAGTAGCCACGGCCGATAGCTGCAAGCGAATTACGCAGATTAATATACCCAACTGCCGTTACTTGGCTTTTAAAGACGGCTTTGCCTACGTGTCTTCGTATGTAGGACCCGTGAAGTTAGACAAAGATGCGCCTTTGGGAATGGTGTATAAGGTAGACACGGTGGACTTTAAAAAGAAAGATTCGGTGGTGGTTGGCTATCAGCCCGAGGCACTTTGCATAGTCGACAACAAGCTATATGTGGCCAATAGTGGAGGCTATCGCGCACCAAATTACGACAACACACTGAGCGAAATAGACCTTACCACCTTTAAGGAGATAAGGAAAATAAAGGTGGGACTTAATTTGCACCATTGCCAAGTGGACAATTATGGGCAAATTTGGGTAACGTCGCGCGGAAACTACAACGACGTTCCTTCGCGCATTTATTGGCTCTACAAGGGGCACAATCAGCTTTACGAGGTGATAGACAGCATCGACACGCCCGTTTCGGGGCTTTCAATCGTTGGCGACTCCTTATATTATTATGGCTCGGCATGGAACAGTGCCACCGCAACAAACACCATCAGCTATGGACTTATAAACGTAAGAACCCACCAAACCATCGAAACCAACTTGTTTTCTGCTCCCCAAATTAAGTCAATCACCATGCCCTACGGCATCATGGTGAACCCAATCGACCGCGACTTTTACCTAATGGATGCAAAGAACTACGTTTCGAGTGGCAGTCTTTTGCACTTTAAGCCTGATGGAACATTCGATTGGTCGGTGCAAACAGGCGACCTTCCTGGGCATGCCACATTCGTATATAAGTAGCGAGCTTTTGAGGTTTTAGTTAATAGGCTTTGTGTGTTTAAGCCGATGAACCCACAAACTCATGCGCTAAGAAACTTAAAGACACAATAACTAAGCAGCTTAAAAGCTCAATAATTCACAAACTCATAAATTCGATAACTCACATGTTCACAAACTCATCAACTCAATAAGTACAATAACTCACAAACTCATAAACTCACATAATATGAAGAAAGCTTTACTTTTCGTGGTTGCCTTAACGCTTATAGGCACAAAGGCAACCGCACAACAGTATTTCAAGCAGGGCACACCTAGTCAATACATCTACAAGGTTGTTGACTATTCGCCTGCTCCTGGTCAGTTTGTAAACACCTTGCCTGCATACGAAAAAGGCGACGATGCAGCCAAGATGGCACAGAAATGCACCGACATGTTGGCCAACAACAAGCGCGACCTGATTACGCTTGGTGCTTTTGGCGGTTCGGTAACTTTCCATTTCGACCATAGTGTGGCCAACATCGCAGGCAAGAAAGACTTCATTATCGAGGGCAACGCCTTTCAAAACAACAGCGAACCTGGTATTGTAATGGTGTCGAAAGACGTTAACCGCAACGGCATTGCCGACGACCCGTGGTACGAACTGCGTGGAAGTGCCGATGATGAAAAGCCTAACAGGGTGGTTTACGGCTATGAAGTGACCTATACCTCCGCACCCATGCAGGACATTCCGTGGACAGATAATAAGGGTGGAAATGGTAAAGTGGAGAGAAATAACTACCATGCACAAGAGTATTATCCCTTGTGGATGCCAACTAAAATTACCTATAAGGGCAGCCTTCTACCTAAGAATGCCACGCAAAAGCCAGGTACAACCTTCTGGGAACTGCATGAATTTGCCTACGGATACGTAGACAACAAACCCAATACCGATAAAGATGCGAACAGCTTTGACATTGATTGGGCCGTAGATGCGAACAGAAAGAAGGTGAAACTCGACTTTATCGACTTCGTAAAGGTGTATTGTGCCGAGCAACAAATGGCAGGATGGCTGGGCGAAACTTCTACCGAGGTGGCTGGCGCTGAGGATTTGCACTTGCAAGAGTCGGTTGCGGCTATAAATAAGGCACTTGAAGGAAAGGTTGCAACGTTTGATGACGTGGATGTTAGTCTTAACGCAGATGGATATTACCTAGGAACGGGCAACAAAGACAATGGTTATGATAGCCAATACCTTAGTGGAATCTATCGTTTCACCGTTACCAACATGCCCGAATATAAGGCTTGGAACAACTTCTGCATATCTAATCGCACGGCTACAAACTTTAAAAATCTTTTTCCCGACCAATTCAACTCGTGCGTTGGACATGGTTACGACAACTCTGCCAATTATTGTGTGGCATACTTCTTTGACAAGTCAGCTCCTATTGAGGTTCTAGGCAAGCCCGAAGGCGATGTTGTTCGTGGACTATATGTAACCAACAACGCCTACACACTTAGCTGTATCCTTAATGGTGACAACATATCGAAGGGCGCAACAGGTAAAGATGAATTTGAAAAGGGCGATTGGCTGCTGCTCACCATTTGGGGAACAAAGGCTGATGGCAGTGAAACGAAGGTCGAAGTGTACTTGGCCGACTATCGTTCGAGCAACTCTGCTGAGCATTATTACCTAGGTAATTGGCAGTGGGTAGACCTTAGCAGCTTGGGCGCAGTAAAAGAATTGCGGTTCTCTATCACAGGGTCGCGCAGAAATGAATATGGTTTGACAACGCCTTCATACGTTTGTCTCGACAACATTAACGGCACAGACGATGGAAAGAGCGGTAAGGTGTACCACACAACAGGTATAGACAACTTGCCTACGGCCGATGCTGACAAACGCGAAGTGGCACGTTATACAGTTGATGGCAGGCGTATCAACGCGCCTGTAACGGGTATCAACATCGTGAAGTACGCGGATGGAACAACTAGAAAGGTAGTGGTAAAATAACCATTTCAAGTTGTTTCGGAAACTACCAAAAATGTATTTCGTTCGTGCTTACAACGTGTATTAGCGTTTAAAGTTTCTTCTGAGAATAATATATGTCATCATATATCATGGTTGGAACCCGCTGATTTGAGTGTGAAACTACTTGCGAGCGACATTGATTGTTGGTGATTACGAGAAAGCTTGTATGTTAAAAACGGAGAGACATAACAGCCTTCCCCTTGCATTTTTCTACGCAATGTGTTGCACACATCAATAAAATGTGTTACTTTTGCACCCGAAATAGCAAAGGAGAGGTGCTCGAGTGGTTGAAGAGGCACGCCTGGAAAGCTTGTATACGCCTAAAGCGTATCGGGGGTTCGAATCCCCCTCTCTCCGCTTTACATTAAAGATAAAGTCCCCTGGTTGATGAAACTAGGGGACTTATTCGTTTAGTTCCTTTTATATTGCCACCAAGTAAGCTTTCAACTAATCCGAAGTAATCAATACTTTACGCCAAGTAAACGCTATCGAAGGATGGGCAATTGTAGGCACTGCCTATAAAAAAGAAACATCCCACCAATCAAATGGTGGGATGTTCGTAATCATTGTTAAGGGCAATGTGTTAGCCCAGATATTTCATTAAAATCTTTGCGTTGCCGCTGTCGCGCAGTTTGGCAATGCTTTTTTCGCGTATTTGTCTCACGCGTTCGCGTGTCAGTCCTAGCTGGTCGCCAATCTCTTCCAGTCCCTTTTCGTGGCAGCCAATACCGAAACACTCTCGGATAATGGTTATTTCCCTATCTTTAAGCACCTTTGTCAAAACGCTATTCAGTTCGAGTGCCATCGACTCATGGTCGGCTTGCTTGTCTGTTCGGCTATCGTCGCCAGAAGCCATCACGTCAAGCATGCAATTGTCTTCGCCATCTTGGAAAGGCGCATCAATGCTTACGTGGTGTCCGTCTGCCATCAGGCTCTGCCCGATTTTCTCCTCATCGATGTTTGTTGCATCCGACAATTCCGAAACGGAAGGGTGACGTTGGTTTTCTTGTTCAAACTTATTTATCTCGTGATTGATTTTGTTGAGCGAGCCAACTTGGTTAAGGGGTAGCCTCACAATACGACTTTGTTCAGCAATGGCTTGAAGAATGCTTTGGCGTATACACCAAACGGCGTACGAGATGAACTTGAAACCGCGTGTCTCGTCGAACTTTTGTGCAGCCTTAATCAACCCAATATTACCCTCGTCTATCAAGTCGGTAAGCGTCAACCCTTGATGTTGATACTGTTTCGCAACAGACACAACAAAGCGTAGATTGGCCGTAACCAGCTTGTCTTTCGCCTTCTCGCCCTCTGGGCCACCCTTCCTTATCTTCTGGGCAAGCTCTATCTCCTCGTCAATTGAAATCAATGGAGCCCTTCCTATTTCAACAAGGTATTTGTCAAGTGCCTCACTAGAACGATTGGTAATGCTTTTTTGAATTTTTAATTGCCTCATTTTGTAACCTCACATCAATTTTAAATGTCCGTTAACTTGTTTATTAAAACATGCCGTAAAACCTTGCAAAGGTAATGAAAAAAAACCAGATACGCAAGTTTTTGCCAATGTATTAACACCAAGAAGTGTGCCAAGCCGTACCACCTTGCAAAAAGAAATGCCGAAATGTTTTTGTAGGCTTAAAAAAAAACGCTAACTTTGCCTGCGGTGAAAGCTTGGAAAAATAAGCACACAGCACTTAATGAACGATAAAAACGAATTGTCATTACATGGCCTTCACCAGATTAAGAACGGTGAACAATAAGGCAGAAAGCGTTATGCCTTGTTTCAAACAATTAACAATCAGCACAATATACAAGGGAATGCGCAGGCACAATAACCGCTCGTCTACAAGCGAATGCCGCAAAACAAAACAAAGAATAGCCTGTTTTTTGCCTGCCACCAAACCCTGCAAGGATATAAATATAACGATTTTATGAGCACGAACAATTTTAATCATCTCGTCATCATGGCAGGTGGAGTTGGCAGTAGGTTCTGGCCAATGAGCACCGAAGAGAAGCCAAAGCAATTTATCGACGTGCTTGGCACGGGGCGTTCGTTGTTGCAACTCACGCTCGATAGGTTTGCAACTGTATGCCCTCCGTCGAACGTATGGATTGTAACCAACAAGAAATACCAAAGTGTGGTGGCCGAGCAGCTGCCCGAAATCGACCCAAGCCACATCTTACTCGAACCATGTAGGCGCAACACTGCCCCCTGTATCGCATACGTTAGCTGGCGAATAAAAAAAGAATGCCCAGGAGCTAACGTCATTGTCACCCCTAGCGACCATGTGGTGACAGACGTACAGGAGTTTAGACGCGTGGTTAATTCATGCCTTAAATTCACTAGCGAAACAGACGCCATACTAACATTAGGCATGAAACCCACACGCCCCGAAACGGGATACGGATACATTCAGGCCGACCTCAGCGTCAATTCGGCTCGTAATACCGAGGTGTTCAGGGTCGATTCGTTCCGCGAAAAGCCCGACCTGCCCACGGCAACAGAATATATCAGCAAGAACAACTACTTCTGGAATGCAGGCATTTTCATTTGGAGCGTACATACCATTGTCAACGCGTTCAGGGTTTATCAGCCTGCAATGAGCAAGCTTTTCGAAGGATTGATGCCCTACTATGGAACAAACGAAGAGCAAACGAAGATAGACGAGACCTACCCACAGTGCGAAAACATCTCGGTAGACTATGCCATCATGGAGAAAGCAGAGGAGATTTTCGTTTGCCCTGCCGAGTTCGGGTGGAGCGATTTGGGCACTTGGGGCAGCCTTTGGGAGCAGTCTAGGCGCGACCTTTATGGCAATGCCTGCATCGGAAACAACATTAAGCTCTTCGATTCGCACAACTGCATCGTGCACACCACCCAAGAACAACGTGTGGTGATACAAGGGCTCGACGATTGTATCGTGGCCGAACAAGATGGCATTTTGCTTATTTGCAAGCGAAGTGAAGAACAACGTATAAAACAATTCAGCGAATAACATACTTTATACAACATGGAAAGAAAAGTTGCGCTCATAACAGGCATCACTGGTCAAGACGGCAGTTATCTGGCTGAACTCTTAAGCGAGAAGGGTTACGATGTACATGGATTGCTAAGACGTTCGTCGTCGTTCAACACGGGGAGGATAGAACACCTCTACCTAGACGAATGGGTTAGGGACATGAAAAAGCAGCGCCCCATCAACCTGCACTGGGCCGACATGACCGATTCGTCGTCGCTTATCCGCATCATTGGCGAAGTTCGGCCCACCGAAATATACAACTTGGCTGCCCAAAGCCACGTGAAAGTGTCGTTCGAAGTACCCGAATACACTGCCGATGTTGACGCAACGGGCGTATTGCGATTGCTTGAGGCCGTGCGTATCTGCGGACTAGAAAAGCAATGTCGCATCTATCAGGCCTCCACTTCCGAACTTTACGGCAAGGTGCAAGAGGTTCCGCAGAAAGAAACCACACCTTTCTATCCCCGTTCGCCCTATGCTGTGGCCAAGCTATACGGCTTTTGGATTGTGAAAAACTATCGCGAAAGCTACGACATGTATTGCTGCAACGGCATCTTGTTCAACCACGAAAGCGAGCGAAGGGGCGAAACTTTCGTTACGCGCAAGATTACGCTCGCTGCATGTCGCATCAAACAAGGCTTTCAAGACAAGCTTTATTTGGGTAACCTCGATGCCAAGCGCGATTGGGGATATGCCAAAGACTATGTGGAATGTATGTGGATGATGCTACAACAAGAGCAACCCGAAGACTTTGTCATCGCTACGGGCGAAATGCACACCGTTCGCGAGTTCTGCGAGCTTGCTTTTAAAGAGGCAGGGATAGATATTCGTTGGGAAGGCCAAGGCGTAAACGAGAAAGGTATCGACGTTCAAACCAATCGCGTGCTCATTGAGGTAGATCCCAAATACTTCCGCCCATGCGAGGTTGACCAACTTCTTGGCGATCCCACAAAAGCAAAGACGAAGTTGGGATGGAATCCTACCAAAACGTCTTTCAACGAATTGATTAAAAAGATGGTAGAACACGATATGTTGTTCGTTAAAAAACTATATATCAAGGCGCAGATGCCCGAATAGGCCGCCCCATTTAACCAGCAAAATGCTACATAAAGATACGAAAATATATGTGGCCGGACACCGAGGACTTGTTGGGTCGGCCATTTGGAAGAACCTCGAAACAAGGGGGTATCACAACCTTGTGGGGCGAACACACAGCGAACTAGACCTCACCAACCAAGCGCAAGTGCGTGCTTTCTTCGATGAAGAGCAGCCCGAGGCCGTGGTTTTGGCCGCGGCACACGTGGGAGGCATCATGGCGAACTCGCTATATCGGGCCGACTTCATCATGCTGAACATGCAGATGCAGTGCAACGTAATTAGCGAATCATTTCGCCACAACGTTAAAAAGCTGCTCTTTTTGGGTTCAACATGTATCTATCCCAAAAACGCCACCCAGCCAATAAAGGAAGACGAGCTGCTTACTTCGCCCCTGGAATACACCAACGAGGAGTATGCACTAGCCAAAATATCGGGGCTGAAAATGTGCGAGAGCTACAATTTGCAGTATGGCACAAACTATATTGCCGTGATGCCCACCAACTTATATGGGCCAAACGACAATTTTCACTTGGAAAACAGCCACGTTATGCCAGCCATGATGCGAAAGATTTATCTTGCCAAGCTTATCAACGAAGGCAATTGGCAGGCTATTCGCACCGACTTAAACAAACGCCCAGTGGAAGGTGTTGACGGCACTGCCCAAGAACAACGCATTTTAGAAGTGCTCTCTAAATATGGTATTGCCGACAATGCTGTGCAACTGTGGGGTACGGGCAAACCACTTCGCGAATTTTTGTGGAGCGAAGACATGGCAGACGCCAGCGTACATGTATTGCTTAACGTGGATTTCAGCGACATCATCGGCATTGAGAAATATTCTTCGGTGTTCTATGGGGCTGAAACCAACGGCCAAAACGACCGAAACTCGAACGCAGGACGTGGTGGTGCCATTCCCGCATTGGGCGAAATAAGGAACTGCCACATCAATGTTGGTACGGGAAAGGAGATTACAATCAAACAATTGGCGCAACTTATAGCGCAGGCTGTCGACTTTAAGGGCGACATTCAGTTCGATTCCACCAAACCAGACGGTACTCCACGCAAACTCACCGATGTTACAAAGCTGAACAATCTTGGCTGGAAACACAAGGTGGAGATTGCCGATGGCGTTGCGAAACTATTTGATTGGTATCAAAACGACCTGAAAGCATAGCGGCAACAATCTGCGTTCAGTTGCGCGCAAGCGATGCGTTCTAAGACATCTACTTGAAGGTATTTAAATGTAAGTTGCATTTTAACATTACGATAAACGGGTTACAATTGGACAAATCTCCCAACTGTAACCCGTTTTTTATCCCTAACAAGGTCTCATTAGGGCATCTTTTAATCTCTTTTCCCAACAACCAGCCTTTGTTAAATTCAGTACTTGATGTCGTCTTGACTTTTATAGTTAAACAGAATTGCTTTTGGAAAAATGTTGTTGGAGAATCCAAGACATGCGTAGCATCAATAAACTTTTACGCAGGGAAAAGGAAAACTTTTGTTTGCTTACAATGCAGCTATGGCCTGTCAAATCCAATAATGGTGGCTATACTACTTTTATAAATTGAGAGACGTGGAGCACAAATCAACCCATTGGCTTATAAACTCACGAAAATTTAACAACTACCAAGTACATTAATTTATCGACTTTCAAACCATAAAACTCATAAACTTATCAATTAAAAAAATACAAACTCATCAACCCATCAATATACAAAGCTTAAAATCGTTGCTTTTATTTTACGATGTCGCTCTAATTTTCACTTCGTTCTAGAGGAAATATTAGCTGAAAAGTAGGTAAAATGCCACTATTTCTAACCTTTCACGTCTTTTGTTTTATCCATTTTCAAGAGCAAAACCTGCATTTTGCACCATTTAGCCTTTCTAGATTGCTTGCCTGCTCGTATTTTTTCAAGCCCAAATACGCACATTTAGCACCTAAAACCACACATTTTAATAGCTATTTTGCCCCTTTCAGCCATGTGTTTTATGGTTTGCAAAGGTTTTGTTTATGCAATTGCTGTGGATGTTTATGCTTTTCGTCTCGCATTTTGCAGCACTTTGCCTTGCGTTTAGCAGCAAAATGCCTTGCATTTAGCACCAAAACACCTTGCGTTTAGCACCAAAACACACTCCATTTTGCACCAAAACGTACCCCATTTTGCTGCAAAACGCACTCGTTTTGTAGCAAATAGCCCCGAAACAGGTGCAAATGGCGGCGTTTTCAAATAAATATTCATTTTGCAAACATCCACATGCTACCCATTTTTGCCTCTAAACTAACCTTCGCGAGAATCGATTTTTTGCGGCAAGGTGGACGATTGGTTGGAAAAAAGGCACTCATAATGTTAAAATTCTCGCCTAAAACTAGACAAAACAACGATTATGCCATGTACAAGCACATGCGAATCGGTATAGTAAGCACGAACGTTTACGACCGCCAGCCCGTGTGGTTGCAGGGCATGCTGCCCACGGCCAATAATGGCTGCACCATGTAAACGCAGAAATAATCTGTCAGCTACAGCTGGTTTTCAACTAGTAGATAATACAATGTACCCCAATCGGCTGTTACACAGCTTATAAAAAATAAAGTAGTTTTCCATAGTTTTCTGTCCACCTTTCGTGTGTTTGTCGGCGTCTTACCAGTCTTATTCTCTTGACGTAGCTCGCAAGGTCTTCATTTTCAAGACAGAGAAAATGTTCAACAACACACAAAACCTGTCCAAGCATTAAGGGGGCAATTGGGGCTAAACTATTTCACAT